>Ga0209020_1000656_pt1 | contig 42020 bp, 35 predicted proteins | sample PinacodermBB_FD_187298 | JGI IMG/M metagenome (GOLD analysis project Ga0209020, IMG submission 187298) | Host-associated microbial community of the marine sponge Aplysina aerophoba from Gulf of Piran - sponge pinacoderm, lysed by bead... | ecosystem: Host-associated > Porifera > Sponge >... | reverse complement strand
TCACATTATTTGGTGGTCACACAACGGACCCACCAACCTAGAAAACCTCGTATTAGTGTGCAACGACTGCCACCACAAAATCCACGACGATGGCTGGCACGTCCACAAACACCCCGACACCGGCAAATACTACCTCAAACCCCCAACCCAACCCACAACCCGCCCATCAGACGAGTCGGCAAAGAACTTGTCGGGCGAATCACCGACCCACAGTTCCGGTGAGCCCCCAACCCACCCATCAGAAGAGCACCCAACCGATTCGATGGATGAGCACCCGATTCGGCCGTCGGGTCAGTTGCCGACAATCTCACCAGAAAAGTCAGCAACCCACCCATCAGAAGAGCACCCGACACGCCCATCAGGCGAGTCGACAAAGAACTCGTCGGGCGAAACACCGACCCACAGTTCCGGTGAGCCCCCAACCCACCCATCAAATGAGCGCCCAACGGATGCGATGGATAAGTCGGCGAGAAACTCGTCAGGAGAACCATCGACAAGAGGGTCCGGTGAATTCCCCGCCGTTTCGGTCGGTGCGCCCTTGAACGGCCCATCAGATGAACGCCCACCCTTTTCGGTGAGTGAGTCGTCGACCCGCCCATCAAATGAGCGACCCGCCGTTTTTTCAGATAAGTCCGAGAGTCCCTCGTCAGGAGAGTCCTCGCCCCCCGACCCGGGTGAGGTCCCGACCGTTTCGGTGAACAAGCCCTTGAACGACCCATCAGCTAAACACCCGACCGACTCAACAGATAAACCCTTGACCCGCCCAAACGAACAATGTCCCGCCCCTTACGCGGACAAGCCCACAACCCGCCCAGCAAATCAGCCCCGGGTTGCCTCAAACGATGAACCCTTGACCCACCCATCGGGTCAACGCCCAACCGTTCTGTCGGACGAGTCGACGAAGGTCCCGTCAGATGGGTGCTCGACCAGCCGGCCGGGTCAATTCCCGAACGTTCCGGTGCGTGAACCCCCAACCCACCCATCGGCTGAACGACCGACCAACTCGACAGATAAACCCTCAACCCACCCGGCAGACCAACGCCCGACCGTTCTGTCGGACGAGTCGACGAAGGTCCCGTCAGATGGGTGCTCGACCAGCCGGCCGGGTCAATTCCCGAATGTTCCGGTGCGTGAATCCCCAACCCACCCATCGGCTGAACGCCCGACCAACTCAACAGATAAGCCCTCGACCCAGCCAACAGATCAGCCCCGGGTTGCCTCAAACGATGAACCCCCAACCCACCCAGCAGATCAACGCCCGACCTAAAACGCGAAGCGCCGGTTTATCAAGGCGAGTAAACCCAGCATTTTTTGGTGATATTACTCATAGCGAGGGAAGGTGACGATAAATCTGGCACCGCCCAAAGGGGAATCCGCAACGACAATGTTCCCGTTTAGTTCCGTCACCAAAGCCTTCACAACGGCTAAACCCAAACCCGCACCACCACTATCGCGGCTGCGCGCTTCAGACAGGCGCGTGAAACGTTCGAAAATTCGTTCACGGTCAGCCTCGGCGATACCCGGGCCGTCATCATCTATTGTCAACACCGTTTCTCTGGCTTGGGTGAGAGTTGAACTTGAATCCGCTTGCGTGGTCAAACGCACGGCAATACGCTCACTCGCGTAGTGGGCGGCGTTGTCAAGTAGGTGCGCAACGATGCGCTTCAGTGATTCAGGGGTACCACTGACTCTACCCGCAGAGACCGCCCCAACATCCACCGCCACCTCACGACTGCGCGCCGCCTCCTCCCAAATCACTTCGTCAAGGTCGACCGGCACAGACGGCGACAAACTGCGGTGTTCATCATGGCGAACCAAAACCAGCAGGTCATCGACTATGCGCTGCAATCGCTTAGCTTCGAATAGCACTCCCGAAGCAAGAACCTCAACTTCAGTCTGAGCCGGCTGGCGCAAGGCAACCTCAGCGTCACTGTGCAACACCGCTACCGGGGTTCTGAGTTCGTGAGAAGCATCCGAAACGAATTGGCGCAGTTTGTTGTCGCTACCCTCTAAACGGTTCAGCATGATGTTCATAGTGACCGCCAATCTGTCGATCTCGTCACCTGTCCCGGGTTCCGCCACCCGTTCGCTGAGGGTTCCAGCGTTAATCTCGCGCACCTCCGCAGTGATTTGCTCAACTGGGCGCAGCGCCCTCCCGATCAACTTCCAAGCCACCAGCACCTGCACGATGATCGTCAACGGGATGACCCGCCACAAGATCGCTTCCACCCGGCTGATGCTGCGGTTCACATTGCTGATATCGGCGCTAACCACGAAATCAGTTCCGCCAAAAGTGCGAGTAGCAAAAGCGACCGACTGACCAACAAAGAGCGCATCTGCACTCGCTGTTTCGGCTGTGGTACCCAACTCGCTGATGGCGGTCTCTACCTTCGGCAACTCGACACCAAGCACCCTGAAGGCGAGGTCAAACAAGTTGAACACACTAATAACCGGAGAATTCAAGTCAGCAAAATCAAGCCGCGAAGGTGCGTTGTGGTTGTCGAGCGGAAACGCCAACAGTGCGCCGTCGCTCATCGCCACCGGCACCCCCGACTCCCGGCTGGTTTCGGTGGCTTGCAATAAGGCATCAAGATGGCCGAGATTGTCAAGGTCGGTCAAAGCATCAAAGACACGCCGTCTTGCATCAGCCGCGAATGAAACACTGCCAGCGGACTGGGCGGCATCAATCGCATTTGCATCATCGACAACGTATTGGCGCATCAGGCCGACTAGAGGTTCAATCAGTTCGGCTTGCAAAGCTGCTTCGTCGTCGAAGACATCATCAACGAGCGCCTGCTCAACCCAGTTGGGCCCAAACACGGTTGCCGGCACCAGCACCAAAATCGCGGCCGCCCCAACCAGCATGGTCATGCGTACACGCACGGTCAACCGAGGTAGCCGCCGCAGCCGCGCAGGTGTCCAATTCCAGTTCATGGTGTGGGCCTTGGTTGCCGCAATCGGTTACCGAAGTTGACCCGCCGCAGCCGCGCAGGTGTCCAATTCCAGTTCATGGTGTGTCCGCGGCGATGCGCGGATCAGCGGTGCCGCCACGCAGCCGCAGAGGTGTCCAATTCCAGTTCATGGTGTGGGCCTTGGTTGCCGCAATCGGTTACCGAAGTTGACCCGCCGCAGCCGCGCAGGTGCCCAAATCCAGTTCATCGGGTTAGTTGATACCCGACACCACGCACGGTGCGGATTGAGCGTGTGTCGAAAGGTCGGTCGATCTTGCGCCGCAGGTAGCCGATGTAAACCTCCACAATGTTCGGGTCGCCTTTGAAATCGAAACCCCACACCGCGTGCAGTAGTTCCTGTTTGGGAACCACGTCGGGTGCCCGGTTCATCAAGGTGTGCAGCACGAGCAATTCGCGCGCCGTGAGTTCGATCTCAACATCGCCACGCCGACAACGGCGAGTGTTCGGGTTGAGGCTCAAGTTGCCGACCTGCAAATCCATTGCGGGTTGAGCTTGGGCCCGTCGCATCAGAGTGTGCAATCGAGCCACAAGCACTACCAGCGAGCAGGGTTTGCGCAGGTAGTCATCAGCACCGAGGTCGAGGCCGTCGGCTTCGTCGTATTCGCCATCCTTAGCGGTGAGCATCAGAATCGGTACCCAGTTGTCTTCGGAGCGTAAAGTTCGGCAGATCTCGTAGCCGTTCATGCCCCCCAACATGATGTCTAAAACGATTGCAGCATAAATCCCTTCACGCGCCCGCCATAAGCCGTCAAGGCCGTCATGCACCGTGTCGACAGAGAAACCTTCGGCTTCGAGACCGTGTCGCAGCGAGGTTGCCAACCGTTGGTCGTCTTCGACAAGCAGAACTTTCATAGTTAGAGTTTGCCCCGAATGCTCGGCGGCGGTTGGCCAAACCTGAGAACGCTCTCAGACTCGCTCAGTTTAAACTCAGGTTGGTGTGCGATCTTTTGGCTAACCGAAGGCCGGGACACTCCCGGCTAGGTAACCAAAAAGGAGACTTCAATGTCTACCACCCATCCATCCAACCCCGCAAGGGGCCGGCCAGGCTTCAGTTTGAGGCGGCACATCCGTGCTCAGCCCTTACTGGCTAGCATCTTCGCGGTGATGGCAGGGATGACCCTGATGCTCGCTAGCTGGGGTGTGGTGTCTGCCAACACGCTAAGCGATGAGCCTCCGACTGAGGAGTCCGTTAGCTACGAATCGTGTGTTGCTGCTGCGGTTGAAACTTTTGGTTCAACTGAATCAGCCTCTAATGCACCTAGTTCCAAGCTCGCGGATGCCCGCCGAGACCCAGGAAAACGGGACCCAGGCAAAACTGGTTCGACTCCGGAGGCGACTGAGCCGCAGGAAGTGCATCCAAACAGCCCATTCCATGATTGGTGTACAGCCGACTGCGATGCAGACGAACAGTGCGCCCGGCCCAGCGAGTTCAGAATTGCTGAGGAACCCGATATCGAAATGGTCAGCATCTCCAAAGCGGAATTGGAAGCCAATCAAAACTGAACAACAACACAAAACGAAAGACAGAACTGCCCGCCAGCACCACGGTACGGCACCACGGTACGGCACCACGGCACCGCACCACGGCACCAAGCGACGGTTAGCTTGAGGGTCAACTAAGCTACTTAGCCATGTTGACCCTCAAGCGATCGAGGTTAATGGAGGCTGTTCGAGGACATCGAACGAAGGCACTGCGTTATTGTGCGGTATCCGTGGTGAACGTGTTGGTCGGCCTCAGCACCCTAGCCTTCGCCCTAGAAGTTTTGCACTTCGCGCCGCTTACGGCGAACCTGACCTCGTGGATGATCAGCACCACTCCCGCTTATTTGCTTAGCCGCTACTGGGTTTGGCAACAGTTTGGCAACAACAGCGTGAAGTCCGAAATTGTGCCTTTCTGGATAATCGCTTTGGTGGGTTTGGTGCTGTCGTCGGTAAGCGTTGTGGCGCTCGCCTCAATCACCGACAACACGCTCATTGTGTTGCTCGGAGCGGTGGCCGCCTATGGAGTTGTGTGGGTGGCGAAGTATCTTATTCTTGATGGGTTGTTGTGGCCGAAACCGATACAGAATCCTGAGGAACCAATCGCCGAGGTTGCCTAAATGGACCCTGCGCTACTCAAAGCCGCGTTGGCAGCACGGGGGTTCATGCCCGCCGCTGAAGGAATGGCGTTGTATCAAGCGGCGGCCTCGGTGGGCGTTCGAGGGCCTTTCCTTGAGATTGGTAGCTATTGCGGTAAGTCGACGATTTATCTTGGAGCGGCGGCCCGTCTCGGCGGGCGGGTGCTGTTTGCGTTAGACCATCACCGTGGTTCCGAAGAAAACCAAGCCGGTTGGGAGCACCACGAAGCAGACCTAGTTGACCCTCGCATCAACAAAATTGACACGCTCAGCACCTTTCGCCGCACTATCGGTGACGCTGGATTAGAACCAACTGTGGCAGCGATAGTTGGCGATTCTGCTGTAGTCGGAGCGGTCTGGGCCACTCCTTTGGCGCTGGTGTTTATTGATGGGGGACACGGCCCCGAACCAGCACATCATGACTATGAAACGTGGGTGCCGCACCTTTTGGTTGGCGGCACCCTGGTAATCCATGACGTGTTCTGCGACCCCGCTGATGGTGGCCGTCCGCCCTATGAGATTTATTGTCGGGCGCTAGCTTCAAGGAGATTCAAAGAGAGCGCCGCAACAGGTTCCCTGCGGGTTCTTCGTTGCGTCGCTTGAGGGCACCTTAGCTGTTCAGGTGGCGACGGTGAAAGCGGAACCGGCACGTTCAAGCGAAATAATTTGGGGTAGAAATGCGTGGTCCGCAAAAAGTTTAGCCGCAGGGCTTGAACCCGCAATAGCTTCCGCGGTTAAGAGCACGGCGGCGGCCGAATAGGTGGAACGTTCATTGGCGGGGAACAGCGCACGTTGCGGGAAGACCATGCCCGTGATATAGCTGCCATCGACTTCTCGAAACCTTTGCACGGCAGCAAATAAACGCTTTGCCGTGCTGTACTCACCAACGCTCAAGTGGGTCATCGCGCATTCGCACGTTTCAGCAGTAGTGACCCACGGCCGGTCGCTGACGCAACGAATACCTTCGTCACCGAGATAGAAAGTTCTGAACCTCGCGCTAAGTCGCCGGCGTCCGGCATCACCACTGATCACCCCAGTCAACACTGGATAATACCAATCCATCGCCCAACGGTGTTTTGGCGCAAACGCACGGTCTTGTTCAGAGCGGATGGCCCTTGCGAGACGAGCTAGTGACAGTTCCCATCCAGGGTGTTCGAAACCAAGTTCCGAAGCGATTGCAAGAGCGCAACGCATACTGTGTGCAATCGAAGACGAGCCGGTCAACAATGCAAACGTCCAGGGTGTGCCATCAAGGTGACGGGCCCAGATAATCTCCCCGCGTGGTTGTTGCAACCTCAACACATATTCAATGGCGTTGTGCACCACCGGCCACATCGTTTCAAGGTAGCCACGGTCACGGTGATGCAAGTAATGATGCCAAACGCCGGTGGCAACATAGGCGATTACGTTGGTATCAAGTTTATCTTGTTCAACGGTGTGTTCAAGGTAGTACTGGTGCCAAGAACCGTCGGGCCGCTGCCGATCTTTGAGCCATTGGTATGCGGCTTCGGCTTCTCGGCGATAGCCGCCGATGTCTAAGGCCATTGCCGCTTCAACATGGTTCCAAGGGTCGGCGTGTCCGCCTCTAAACCAAGGAATCATGCCCGAGTTGAGTTGCGTTTCAGCGATATGGGCCGCCGTCACTCGGATTTGCTCAGCCGACAACACCCCATCAATTTTAGGCAACAAACGCGACCTCTTTAGCATTAGACGAACGCATAGCATAAACCACCAGGCTCTTACCTAACACTGGGTTCAGAACCTTTTCTGCGCTGCGAGTCAGCCACGGCGCGGCAACAATGTCCCATTCAAGCAGCCGGTGGTAAAGACGCACAGACCAATTCTGGTGTATCTCGTTGTGGACACCAACCGCGCAACGAAGCCACCAGTAGGGGCTGTGTAAAGCATGAGCGCGATGCGAAACACCTGGGTTAAACCCGCCTGCATTCAATTTCTGCCGCAGTTCTTTCTCTGCATAAATTCGCACATGCCCGCCAACAACGGCAGGCGCATGATATTCGGAACTAATCTTCCAGCAGATTTTTTCAGGTAGCCAAGCCGGCACCGTAACCGCCAACACGCCATCAGGTTTCAGCACCCGATGCAGTTCGCGCAGAACGGCATTGTCGTCGGGCACATGCTCAAGAACTTCAGCCGCAATTACCTTATCGAAACTATGGTCGGCGAACGGCAAAAAAGCCCCGTCTCCCTGCACCAGAACATGGCTGCGTCGACCCAAAAAACCGCCGTCAGCCCTTAGCAATTTCGACATTTCGGCAACAGACACCAGCTCGGTTAAAGCCAAATCGCAACTTATGACATCAGCACCACGAAGCAATGCTTCAAAACTATGGCGGCCGAGCCCGCAACCAAGGTCTAACAGTCGGTCTTCAGCGCGCAACCCCAAACGCTCAAAATCAACGGTGAGCATCGTGATTATCAAGAAGGGAACGGTATTGTTCAACGGTGCGTTGCGCGGTATGGCACCAAGACCACCTTTCAATCACCCGCCTACGGCCACGTGAACCGACCAGTGTTCGCAATGTAGGGTCGTCAAGCGCCTCGGCAATGGTGGCGGCTAGTGCTTCGCTGTTACCTGGTTCAGTCAAGAAACAAGTCTCCTGATGTCTACCGGCTACCTCAGGAAGAGCTCCAGCGGTGGTCGCAACAAGTGGAACAGCGCACGCCATCGCTTCAATTGCGGGTAGCGAAAACCCTTCATAAAGAGAAGGCACAATAGCCAACTCTGCTTCGCAATACAGTTCCACAATACGCCGGTCAGACACATCAGAAACAAAACTCACGCAATCATCAAGACCCAAACGAGACAGCACGGCACTAGCGTGGCTTTCGGCTCGGCGTTTGCCGATAATGGTTAGCTCAATATGGCGTTCGGTTCGTAACTTGGCCACGGCTTCAAGCAGGAACTTCAACCCTTTCATCGCCACATCTGCCGATGCCGTGGTGACAAGGTGCCCCTCACGGCGTTCAACAGTGTCTAACGGCGTAAACAAATCGGGATCAACACCCACCGGTATCACTTGCAAACGCTCGCTAGCAACACCGTAGTCGGCTGAGATATCGGCTTTGGAGGACTCAGAAACCGTTAACAACTGGGGCAACCGTCGGGCAACCCGCCGTTGCATTTTCGTGAATGCATACCAACGACGTTTACCAAATCTTTCCCAGAAACTGCGGGCATGCTCAAGTTCTAACCTGCGGTCAACAGTGATCGGATGATGGATCATCTCCATAACCGGCCAGCCTTCACGCGCCAATTTGAGAATCCCCCAACCAAGGGTCTGATTGTCGTGAATCAAATCGAAATCATTACGGCGTTGCCGCAGGTAACACCAGGCTCGCCAACTAAAGGCCATCGGTTCCGAAAAGTTGCCAATACTGAACGAAGCATGTTCCAAAACGTCAGTCCAATGGTTCCATTCCCAAACCCGTGGCTTACGCATCGGATAAGGTGCGCTCCAAATATCCAAACTCGGCAATTTCACTAGCGTGGCACGCTCGTCAACATCGGGATAAGGAGGCCCGCTCAACACCTCAACATGATGCCCCAAGTCTAGCAAAGCCTTGCTCAAATGGCGGACATACACACCTTGCCCCCCCACATGGGGATTGCCGCGATAGGTCAAGAAAGCGATGCGAAGCGCGCCTTCTTCTTCTTGGTCCGGCGCTTCAACCATAGGTAAAGTTTCTGTCGTAACGAGTCAAGCACCGCAAAGGCTACAACAACTAAAGAACCGATCAACACCGGCCAAACGCCGAGGATCACCGCTAAAGTCCGTCCCGCACGCAAATCAATCGTCTCCATCAACACCGCTTGTTCGCTAACCGCAGTGCGAGCCACCACATCACCAGACGGGTTCACCAGCGCAGAAAAACCAGTGGGCGCGGATTGCAAAACCCACCGGTCGGTTTCCAACGCACGAAGCCGACTAGAAGCGATCTGTTGACTTTGCACGATCGTCAACCAATAACTCGAACCATTCGTGGGGTTGAGCAGCACCGCGCCGCCATTGCCGATGGCATCGCGGCCACGATGATCAAAGAACACCTCCCAAGAAATCACCACACCAAGGCGCCCCAATGCACTATCCAGCACCGCCGGTTCAGTGCCGGCACGCACATCGCGGCTAGGCAGTTCATTACTGAAACGCGCAATAAGACTGCGTAAGGGCACAAACTCACCGAACGGCACCAACTGGACCTTGTGGTAGCGGTCAACAGTTGCACCGTTCGGATTGGTCACTTGCACATAGTTCAGGTTGGCACGGAGATCAGCACTGCGTTCAAACCACCCGGTTAGCACTACAGCGCCAAGATCGTTGGCCAACTCAGCAATCCGCTGGTTAGCTTCGTCACGCCCCAGCAACGGCTCAGCACAACGAGAAGCCGATGCCTCAACAGGCGCGGGATGCACCACATCCTCAGGCCACAACACCAAATCAACTGGTTCAGTAATGAGCTGGCTCGCGGTCATATGGCGCTCAAATACTTGACGGTTTTGGCACAGTTCAGCCCGCGTATTTTGCGGGCCGCCACCCTGCACCACCGCAACACGAATGGTGCCCAACTCATTAGTTTCAAACCACGGTAATAAAGCTGCCAAAGGCACCGCGCCCAGCACGATTACACCCAGTAGCGCGGCTTTACGGCGGCTCCGAAAATCCACCAATACCACCCCTGCAAGACCCAGCAGCACCACCAGTGCAGGCGACCCGAAAATCCCCGCCGCAGGCGCCAGTGGTGTCTGCACGCCAACCATAGCCAAAGTAGAAATCGGCACCCCTCCAAAAGGCCAGTTCCAGCGCAACAATTCAATCAAGGCAAGGGCCGAGCAAAACACCGCACCGCGGTAGCGGCGGTCACTCGGAGTCAACAAACCAACCACGCCAAACATCACACTGAAAACGGTTGCCGCTAGGGGCCAACCCAGCGGCGTGAGGTCTACCATCCACAAGGTGCTAGGAAACATCCAAGCCGCACCAACGAGCAGGGAACGCCCAAAGCGGCTGTGCGCGTTGCCACTGTCCAACACCTGATACCAAAGCGCCAAACCACAAATAGTCAGCGGCCACCAACCCCAAGGGGGAAGCCCAGCAGCTATCAACAAACCCGCAACAACCGCTAGCGCCCGGGTGTGGCTCACGTTCTCATCAAGACTTTTGAGCCGTGCGTGGCTTCACTTTGAGTCGGCGCACACCCCCAATCGCACCGACATCTTTAATGCGCACAGTCACGTTGTCTTCGCTACTGACCCAGCTTGGCAGATCAGCGAGTTCAGCCACCGCCAAGATCTGATCGGGTTCGGCAGCGGCGCATAGTTTAGCGGCGAGGTTCACCGGCTCACCAATATAGTCGTCCCCCTCAAACAACAACGCAATACCACCCGCGATACCCACCCGTACTTGAATTTCGCTGTCGGAAAACGCATAGACAAGGTGCGCTCCTAACGCAATTGTGGGGCTAGCTTCGGTGCCCACAAGCATCACCCCATCACCAAGCCATTTGGCGACCCGCACCCCTCGTTTGGCCGCGACATTGCGAGTGATGCGGCGGAATTCGCCAAGCTGTGCTACCGCTGCGTGGGGGCCATTGTTACGAGTGAACGCGGTGAACTTGCTGAGGTCGGCGAAACAAAAGGTGCGTTTGACTTTGAGATGGGTTTCCTCCTCAGATAATTCGTGCGGAGGAGCGATCTGATCGGCCTGCGCGGCTTCGGCCCAATCTTTAGCAGGCCCAGTGTCTTTAGCGATCAGCGGCTGCAAAAGTTCAACAGGCGGTTTGGGGCGCGGCTCTGTCTTGGGTTGGGAATCACTCGCGGTAGCAATGTCTTTGCGGTTCTTTGATTTTGTCACATCTACAGAATGGCACATTTGGCAACCTTGTGAGGATAACTGCCAACGAAGCCGACTCTCACGGCGACTGATTAAGGTTCGGAGGTGGGGTTAAGGGTGGAGGCAATGGTGGCATCAAAGCGTTGTTCAACCATTGTTCCACCAAGTCGGCGGCCTCTTGGTTCGCTAGCCGACGAACGATCGCGAGAAATTCAGCGGTGTTGGTGTTGGCGTTGATGCTTTGCTGGTAGTGGGTGCGCAAAATCGTTGTGAACAAGTCGTCTCCCACGAATTGCCGCAAGGCATGCAGCGTCAGTGCGCCGCGCAAATAAACCGAAGCGTCAAACAACTGCCCTTGGCTTATCTGTTGTGGTGCAACGGCAGCAGGCTCGCTCATGAATGCATAGTTGCGGCGCATATCCTCGTTTATGTCCTGACCGTGATGTTCGGCAAGATACATGCTGGTTAGGTAAGTCGCGAATCCCTCGTGCAGCCAGATCTCGCTCCAATCGTCCACGGTTGAGGAGTTGCCGATCCATTGATGAGAGATTTCGTGGGCGATGATTAGTGGATCAATAGTGTCTAGAGCATGCAGTGAAAGGGTTTGGTTTTCAAGCGCGTAACCAAGCGGAAATGGCATTACCACCGACCCGTAAACGGCGTATGGATAAGGGCCCAAGATACCCTCGAAATACTCGATCATTTGCGGGGTTTCCGCAAGAGCATCGACCACAACATCGAAATGTTCGCGGGGGACGTAATCTCGGATCAGCAACCCGTCCGCTTGCCGATTTTCTACCCGCTCAAAGTCACCCACGTAAACAGCGGTGAGGTAAGTGGCCATGGGGTCATCCATTTGCCAAGTGGTGGTCGTGCGGCGAGCGCTTTGAGTTTCGTTTACGAGAACTCCGCTGGCCGCGGCGGTGAAGGTGCTGGGCACAGTTATCTGGATTTCGAACGTTGCTTTGTCGGTGGGATGGTTGTTTGAAGGGAACCAACTCATTGAACCCGAAGGTTCGCTCGCGGTGTAGATTAGTCCCTCGCGGTTGTGCCAACCGATCTCCGAGAACGGCACGCCCGGATCCGACAGCGGCATTGGCGACCCTGAGTACGTGACCTTGGTTGAGAATTCTTCTCCTTGGAGCAGCGTTGCGTCGGGTGTGATTGTCAACTCGGTGTCTTGGCGTGAAAACTCAGCGTCGTTGTCGTTGACCAGAACCGATTCAACGGTGAGACCAGCTAAATCAAGGTTGAACGCAGATAGATCTTGGGTTGCCGCAGCGATTATCGTTGTTTGGGCTTGGATGGTGTTTGGTATCGGGTCAACATCAAGTTGTATTGCGTAGTGCAACACGTCGTAGCCGCCGTTGCCCAACTGTGGGTAGAAACTGTCGCCTAAACCAGGGGCTCCGGGGTAACCGCTGGGCGCAACTGCTGCGGGCAGGCTGCTTGCGGTGCCATCTCGCAGCGGATCGTTCTCGCCTTCATCGACTTTACCTTCAACAACGCAGGCCCCGGCCACTAGCACTGCAAGCGCGGCTACACCCAGCCCGAAGCGATTCGCAGTTCTTTTTTGCTTGCTCATCGGAAGTCCCATCACAATGTCGTTGCCGAACATATAGGCTAAAGAAATGAAGCGCAGGTTTGGCCTCCCTTTTTGGCGCATGTTGCTAACGTCTTTGCTGATAGCGAATTTGCTGGGGCATTCGCTTGCGGCGGCTCAAGCAAGTGACCCACCGAACACAGAACCGCCAGATCAAGCAGATCAGGATACGCCAGCTGAGCCCCCGCCGTCCCAAAATGTCGACACTTGCTGGGCAAACATTCCAACAGCGCGGTTCAACGACACAGCTACCCTCAGTGCAGAGTCGAGAGCAGCTATCGACTGCATTTATCACTATGGCATCACCCGAGGCACGTCGGCAGCAACCTACTCACCGTCACAATCCGTAACCCGACTGCAGATGGCTCTGTTCTTGGCTCGTGCTAGCAAGCTTCTAGGGTTACCCCTTGCAGACCAAGCTAAGGAATCTTTTGCCGATTTAGCTAGCGCAAGCCCCGAAAGTAAACTGGCGGTAGCGCAACTAAATGAACTTGGTATCGCTAGGGGATATACCGCCGAAGAATTCGGCCCCGCGAACAATATTCAGCGGGTGCATATGGCGCATTTCTTAGCACGCATACTCAGACGCACAGACGTTTCGCTGCCCAATCTGGCAACATATACAACTCGTGTCTCTCAACTTGGGGATGTGTCGCTGCTCAACCGAAGTGCACGAACCGATATCTCACTGATGCTCCAACTCAAGATAATGGATCCCGTCACACCCGAAACGTTTGCTCCCAACGCCGATGTCACTCGCGAAGACATGGCATTGTTTTTGGCGCGCACCATGCAGGTGGTAAACGTTGCACCGGTCAGCTTAGAACTGAGTTTGTCGTCCGCATCGCTTTTGGTGGGAGGAGCAGCAACTGCAACTGTTCGCGCCCTCAAACCAGACGGATCCCCTTACCCGGGGCTGCTAATCGATCTGTTTGCCGACTTCGGTTGGCGGTTGGATCATTTGTGCAACTTAGATCCAGAAGCTCGAGTTAATGGTGCCGATGCTGGCACCTCCGAAGATTGTGAAATTGATATTGGTGACCCCCGCACCAACGCCAACGGCGAGGTAACTGTGGGTCTAACCCACAACATTCACAATCCTGAAGTTGTCCTCAACCGGATTTATGCCTGGACTGGCAGATTAGGCGAACAATTTCATAACACTGAGGTGCCGATCCAAGTTAGTAAACGGTTTGAGTGGGAGCCAATACCGACTCAAATAACTACCACGGAACCGATCAATGTGGCTTTCGGCGTTGGCGTGAGCGTTGTTGCACAACTTGTTGGCCCAAACTCCGCTGGTCAACGAATGGTAATGATGAGCCGCAGCGGAGGGGTCCTGAGGGTGATACGAGTTGAATACACCAACGAGAACGGCAGCGTTTCGTTTGGGTTACCGGGCCTTGCCAAACCCAACCGAACATCCAGCAGGTACGATATTGTGGACGAAGAAATCCAGATATTTTGGGATCGCAACTCCAACAGTAAACATGATGGCCCAGCCGAGTTATCAACCAGCACTACGCTCTATTGGGGGTAACCAAATGATAGATAAATACATGACGTTTATTGCTGCTGTGGTGTTCTTGATGCTCGCGGCATCAGCTTGCGGTGGAACCAGTGCTACGGAGAACCCCGATGAACTAGACGGTGCTCAACCGACGACAGACACCGCAGCAACCACAACTACCGAAAGTGAAGATACCGATCATCAGGAAAGTGAGGAACCGGAACCGGGAGATGAACCGCAAACATTACAGGACTATCTCGGTGGTCTTTCGTTCACCGCAGATCCCGCAGAATCTGCAGCGTATTTCAACCAACAAGAACAACGCGTGCAAGAACTTGTTGCCGCCTGTATGGCCAATGAGGGTTTCGAGTACATACCCGCCACACCACCGATCAATGACACGTTCTTCGGTGGAGGCGATTCTGGTCTTGAATTTGCAAGTGAGTTCGGCTTTGGGATCTCAACTACCTTCGGAGAAACGGATTCTCCTTTTGTAGACGAAACATGGGTAGACCCAAACAACGCAATTGTTACCGAGCTTTCCGATTCTGAACGAACTGCTTACTACGAAGCTCTCTACGGCTTTGATCCCCAATTCGAAGAATCAGGTTTTGCGAGTTCGGACGTAGCGGGTACCGTACCAAACGAGGACGAACCTTCCTTAGAGCGAGAAGAAACGTTAGGGTGTCGCGACGAAGCGAACGAAGAGGTCTATGCGGTCGAAGCAACGAATGATTTGCTTCAACAGCTAGACATTGAGTCATTGCAGGCCCAAGTGGAAGCGGATCCCCGTGGTGCGGAGATATTTATGGACTGGAGCGACTGCATGGCTCAAAACGGATACAACTACGAGACTCCAGAAGCCTTGTATGAAACCATTTTTCAGGATTTCAGAGATCGTTTAACCGAAATTGTCGGTTCACAAGGAGGGTTCGTAGACCCTTTCGAGGGCATGTCCGAAGAAGAAGTCAACGAGTTCTTTAATAGCAAATCCGAAGCGGAGATAGAAGATTTCTTTGCTCAACAAGAACAACAGGCGCAACAAAACGTTGATCAAGAGGCCTTAACAGCCCTACAAGACGAGGAACGAGGACTAGCCGTAAGTAACGCAGAGTGCTCGGAAAGTATGAACGAGCAACTCCAAGACATCTATCTTGAGTATGAAGCTATTTTCATAGCTGAAAACCGGGCGGCATTAGAAGCGTTCCGCGCCGAACGTGAAGGTTAGGCTTTGCGTCGGGGAATAACCGCTGTATTAGCGGTGGCGATAGCTGTAGCCATAGCTGCGGCAGGTTGGTTTGCAGGGCGGCAAATCACCTCACCCGAACAAGCAGCAATAGAAGCCGAAGCACCACCGGCATCGTTGATAACTGTTGAAGTTGAACGTAAAGAACTTGTTGCTGATGTAATCATTCGTGCCGATGTCGGATATGACGAACCAGTTGCGCTGCGGCTATCTGGCGCGATTGGCAACCGTCAAGTCACTCAGGTGGTGACCTCGGCACCAGAACGAGGCGCTGAACTAACCGAAGGTGCCGTGGCTATCGAAATAGCTGGCCGACCAGTGTTCCTGCTAGTCGGTCAGGTGCCGGCCTACCGAGACCTGCGTCCCCAAGACCAAGGCCCAGACATCGAACAATTGGAATCCGCGTTAGCCAGGCTCGGGCATTTCGATCAAACCCCCGATCAAGTATGGGACAGTGCCACTGGTGCCGCAGTGAGTGCTTGGTATGAACAAGCCGGGTATCGGGCCAATGGCCCCGACGATGACGAAGAGTTTGCACTGAAACGCGCGCGTGACCGGGTCAATAGCGCGCGAACCACCCTAACCAACGCGCAAAAAACACTCACTGAAGCGGCTAAGGGCCCTACCGAACTTGCGCTGCAACAAGCACGAACCGCGCTAGTACAAGCCGAATTAGCTCTCAATCAAGCGCGCCTTGATCTGCAAAAGGTCACTACCGATGCCGCCGACGCGGTCAAAAAGGTCACTACCGATGCCGCCGACGCGGTCAAAACAGCCAACGATGCTGTGAGCACCGCTAGGCAAGGTTTAGCAGACAGTAAAGCGGCAGTGTTGGTTGCCGAAACGAACCTTGCTGATGCTGAGTTGGCGCGTAACCGTGCTGCGAACGCCTACACCCAAGCACAAACACGAATGCAGAGCGCCACAAGTGGCGTTCACCCAGATAGCGGCACCGTCCCCACCGCCGCCGAACAAGAAGAGCTGCGCCTTGCGGTAGCGGGCGCGCGCAGCACACTTGAAGCTGCCGAACGAGCCTTAGAAAACGCTCGGCAAGCGGTTACCGATGCAAACTGGGCCGTAACCGAAGCAGATAATGGCCTCAGCGATGCAACCGATGACCTCACCAAAGCGCAACAAGACCTGAAAAAGCTGGAGTTGCCGCAAGCAGAAACCGACCTGTCAAACAACACCGAGAACTCTCAAGCGCAAGCTGCATTGGCAGTGCGCCGCTCACAAGACAACGTAGCTGCGGCTCAACAAACCCTTGAAGACATGTTGCAACCCCCAGACACTAGCGATGCCCAAGAACAAGTGCTGGCGGCACGGCGTGAACTAAACGCTGCTGAAACTGACTTGACCGACTTGGAGAATACAACTGGAGTGTGGCTCCCGGCTGGCGAAATCATCTTTCTGAAGCGTTTGCCGGTGAGAGTTGATCTGTTGACGACTGAGCGTGGAAGCATCATTGCGGGATCTTTCATGACGGTCACCGGCTCCGAGTTAGCCCTTCGAGGTTCCGTATCTGAACGTGATGTAGACCGCATCAGCGAAGGAATAGCAGTTCGCATTGAAGACCGGGCGGTCGGAGAACCCATTGAAGGAACAGTTCGGCTCCTTGAGCAGAGAGCCGGCACACGCAATCTGCCAGCAGACCGGCATTATGTGGAACTCGTTGCTGATGAGATACCCGATGAACTGGTGGGCAGGAACGTGAAAGTTGTGATTCCGGTTGGTGGCACGGACGGGCCAGTCCTAGTGGTGCCCAACGCCGCGCTTTCGGCCACAGGCGATGGTTCCACCAACCTTGAAGTGGAACAAACCGACGGCAGTACCCGTTTCGTATCTGTGGAACCGGGGCTGTCCAGCGGAGGCCAAGTTGAGGTAACCCCACTAGATGGCGAGCTTGAAAGCGGCGATTTGGTGGTCGTGGGGGTTGCAAGCGGTGGTTGAGAAGGCCGCTCCGATAATGCAGTTGGATCAAGTTGGGCGCGTCTTTGGTGCGGGGCCGGCTGCGATACACGCATTGCTTGATGTGTCGCTGCAAATTTATCGAGGGGACTACGTGTCGATCATGGGGCCCTCAGGAAGTGGCAAGTCCACCCTATTGAACATCATGGCTTTGCTAGATAGGCAAACCTCGGGAAGCTACCGTTTTGACGGAGTCGACTCGCACAAGCTCAGCGAAAGCCGCCGCACTGGGCTTAGAGCTCATCGGATCGGTTTTATCTTCCAAGCGTTTCACTTGCTAGCGCATCGTGACGTGACTGAGAACGTGGTCATGTCGATGCTTTATAATCGCATGCCTCGCTCCTCACGCCGGCAACTCGCCTTGGCCGCGTTGGGGCGTGTTGGCCTGAGCCATCGGGCTAGTTTCTTGCCGACCAAACTTTCGGGTGGTGAACGTCAAAGAGTAGCGATTGCTAGGGCGATTGCGCCCCAACCAACGGTGCTGCTCTGCGATGAGCCGACTGGCAACCTCGACACGAACACCGGTAGTTCGATCCTGGACCTCTTCGACGAGTTACGTGCTGATGGCCTTACCATCGTGGTGGTGACACATGACCCCCGTGTTGGTCTACGGGCCGACCGTATTGTGGAAGTTGAAGACGGGCGAGTGGAAACCACGTCAGAGCTAACCCGATGAAACAGACCGCTAATCAGGTGGAGCGTGTCAGCAAGGCGCGTTTCGATTTGCGAGACCTGATTGCTGAGGCGCTCGCAGGATTGTTCGCTAGGCCCGGTCGAGCGTTGTTGACGGTGCTCGGCGCGGTACTCGGCATTGCATCTTTGGTGGCTACGCTCGGAGTGGCTCAAACCGCGGGAAATCAGATCATTTCAACGTTCAATGAATTATCGGCGACTTCGGTTGTGGTGACCACCGAACGAGGGTTTTTTGGTGACAACGCCCCACGGGTGCAACTGCCGTGGGATTCCGAGACACGGCTGGAGCGGCTCAATGGCGTGGTCGCGGCGGGTTCAATGGCCGATGTCAACATCGGTACGGCTCTCACTAGGTCGGTGCCTCTCAACGATCCGTTGGGTCAAACCGAGTTTCAAATTCCGATGATTGCGGTGTCGCCTGGTCTGTTCGCAGCTAGCCGCGCTGAACTCGCTACGGGGCGTTGGTTTGACCAGGGCCATTCGGAGCGGGCGGATCGGGTGGCAGTGCTAGGAGTGGGTGCGGCGCGGCGCTTGAATATTACCCGGGTTGGTCAACAGCCGGTGATTTTTGTGGGTGATTTAAGTTTCGTGGTGATCGGTATTGTTGATGATCTGTTGCGCCAAAGCGACTTGCTCAACTCGGTGATCGTGCCCGAGGGAACGGCCCGTGAACTCTATCAACTCGAGTCGCCCACGACGATCCAAATCGACACTGAGGTAGGCGCTGCGGAGTTGATCGCTTCGCAAGCGGCGATTGCAGTGTCCCCGAACGACCCTTCGGAGGTGAGGGTGCAATCGCCACCGTCGCTTGACAGTTTGCAAACTCAAGTTGAGGGTGATGTGAACGCCTTGTTCTTGGTGTTGGGTGCGGTGTCGTTGCTCGTTGGCGCAATAGGTATCGCCAATGTGACTCTGGTTTCGGTGCTTGAACGGGTAGGTGAGATAGGTTTGCGCCGCGCTCTTGGTGCGAGTCGTAGGCACATTGCTTCGCAGTTTTTGCTCGAGTCGACCGGTATTGGTTTGTTTGGTGGAGTTATCGGGGCGAGCGCTGGGGTGTTGGTAGTGGTGGCTGTGTCGGCATCCAATGATTGGATTCCGGTGCTTGATGCGCGGGTGCCTTTGGGCGCGCCGTTGTTAGGCGCGGTTGTGGGTTTGCTGGCGGGGTTGTATCCGGCGTGGCGTGCTTCGCGTTTAGAACCAGTCGAGTCTCTGCGCGCTTCGGGCGCTTAGGGGTTAGCTTCCTGCGGTTGAGCGGCGTGTTGTCGGGCTTGGCGCACGCAGGCTGGTAGACCCAGGCCGCGCAGTGCTGCACCGCTGACAGACACGCCGGCTGTGTGGCGTTGCAACAACGTGTCGATGGTGTCGCAGCGTTGCAGGTGGTCACGGAAATATTGCGGCAGGCTCTGTGGCCAACGCGTCACGCGCACGTGGCTGGGGCCTGCTAAGCCAATGGTTGCCGCTAATTCTTCACGCAAGGTGGCCACGAGTTTGGGTTCGCTGAGGTTGAGCCAGCGGCGGTCGTCGATGCGCCCCACCGATACCCGCAAGATGGCGTGGATGCCATCGTTGTAGTGAGCCCATTTCGATGACGACCAAGAGCAAGCGGTCATCAACATTCCTTGATCTCGCGGCACCAAAAATCCGGCACCGTTCAGGTTGTGGCTGACGTGCTCACGACGAACCACAAAAGTCAACACGGCAACGTCCGCATACGGCAGTTGAGATAGCATCCAAGCTGCTTCGCGGCAGTGAGGTTCAAGCAACTTGGCGCTCACAAAACTCGGCGTGGTAATGATCACGCGGCTAGCCTCGAAATAGCTGGTCGGTGTTGCCACTCTCCATAATTTGCCGTGCTGTGCAAGCCCGACCGCAGGTGTCTCCAAGATAATCTGTTCATTGAGTTCAGTTTGCAGCGCTTCAATGATCCGTTGAGTTCCACCTTTGACCCCGTGAAAAACCGGGCCTGATGCCCGCGAGTTTCGCTGTGCGCGCAGTGCTTCAAGGAAGGAGCCGCCTTTGCGGGCCGCGTCCGCCAATGCCACTGCTCCTGCACAGATACTTAGATTGTCGGCGTTGCCGGCGTTAATGCCACCAAGTAAAGGGTCAACTAGGCGTTCAAATACTTCGTCACCGGCACGCGCCCTAACCACTTCGCCGACCGTGCTGTCGCCCACTAGCGCCTTGTGGTCAGCAAATCCACGTGCGCGCAACTCAGCAATACCCGGGTCTGACACGATCCCAGCCCCGAGCAACGCATCAGGATCAACTGGTACTCCCAAGACGCTCGCGGGGATGGGCCTCAACGCTTGGTTTACCCAGATAAAGGCACCGCTGCAGGCTGGTGACACGAGATCGCCGCCCAGGCCAAGCTCGCGACACAAATCCGACATTTCTGGTTCGCGAGCTAAGAACCCATCGGCGGCACAGTCAACATCGAAACCTAAGTCGCAACCTTGCACGGGTCCACTAGCAATTTTTCCGCCTAAGCGCCGGCTTGCCTCCAACAAAACGAAATCGTCATCTTGTTGATGCAGTTGGTGAGCCGCAGCCAAACCGCTGATACCACCCCCAACAATTATTGTGCGAGCGTTCATTGCGGTGCATGCGTAAGTGACCCAACCTTGCCTTCGTCATGCACAACCCGCACCACTTCACTTAAAACATCAGGGTCACATTGAGGCACAACGCCGTGGCCAAGGTTAAATATGTGGCTTGGGTGGCCCCCGTTGGCAGCCAACACCTCGCGGGTTCCAGCCAACGCTGGGCCAACACCGGCCACCACCGCTGCCGGGTCAAGGTTGCCCTGCAACGCCACAGCATCACCGAGGCGAGCGCGGGCATCATCAATACGCACCCGCCAATCAATACCCACAACGTCGGCACCCACAGCGGCCAACAAATTCAACAATTCAGAAGTGTTGACACCAAAATGGATTCTGGGCACGCCGCTAGTTGCTAAGGCCTCGAACACCTTCTCCGAATGCGGCGCGACGTAACGTTTGTATTGCTCCGCCGACAACGCCCCGGCCCAAGAATCAAATAATTGCACTGCAACCGCCCCGCATTCAACCTGCGATTGCAAAGACGCAATGGCCAGATCAGCGAGACGATCAAGCAACCCGTGCCAAAGTTTTTCAGCATTGAACATCAACGATTTCGCAAGCAAATAATCACGCGAGGGCCGCCCCTCGATCAAATAAGCAGCCACGGTAAAGGGTGCACCAGCGAAACCGATTAACGGCACTTTCAACTCATCCACCAACAGACGCACTGTCTCAAGCACATAGGGCGTGTCGGTTTCGGGATCAAGCGGACGCAACCGTTGCAGATCGGAGGCGCTGCGGAAAGGGTGTTGCACCTCGGGGCCGACACCGGGCGTGACCGTAACCCCGAAGCCCACGGCGTGAACGGGCACCACAATGTCTGAAAACAAAATCGCCGCATCCACACCGTAGCGGCGCACCGGCTGAAGGGTGATCTCCGTTGCCAGGTCTGGGTCTTTGATCGCGTCAAGAATTGAACCCGAACCACGCACCGCCCGATATTCGGGCAGGGAACGACCGGCTTGGCGCATAAACCAAACCGGCACCCGATCATGAGGCAACCCACGGCAAGCCTGCACAAAGCAATGCTGTGCAAAACGCTCCGTGACGGGCTCTTGGCGGGACGCCGCGCTAGGCATCGGCAGTTTCGGAAAATAACGTCTTTAACCCAATTCCGCTCAGCGAACCCAGAAAACGGTCGGCCGCCATTTCACCGGCTCGCAGAGCGTTCAAACGGTGGTCTGCGTTGCTGCGAAGAAGTTGAGCAATGTGCTCGTTGTTTGGCTCGATCAGTACCACCGAAGTGTCGTGCTTGCGTAGTTCGGCAACCTCGGCGCGCAACTTGTTGGTAAACCAACTACGCAACGGATTCGTGAAACGGCCAGGTTTGCTAATCTGCTCACCAGTCATCGGCGAGGAAATGATCACTAAGTCAAAACCTAGGGTGGCAGTTAGGTCGGCATTGGTCGCCGAATGCACCCCTCCGTCTACATACTCAGTCTTGCCCACCTGAGCTGGCCAGTAAACTCCCGGCACCGCCGAAGAAGCCCGTACTGCCTGACCAATCGTCCCCCGCACATCATCACGACCAAAGACAATGCGGCGTCCATCACTGGTTCGCATCGCAACAATCCAAGTCGGCAATTCTGGCCAACGGCTAGGATGAAGTTCGTTGATGCGTTGCTCAGAAGCAACCCCAGACCTAGTCCCACGAGGGCACAGGCCGAAAGCCAGACGCGCCAGATCAAACTTCCATGGTGGCCAGAGCGCACGCCCAGACATAGCAAGCGAAAGTGGCCGCCAATCCCGCTCCACAACTGGTTCCGCGTAGGGTGTGGTGACGCGTGCATAAACCTCGGCGGCCTCAGCGCTCGGCGCGATACCACGCAGTTGCGCCACGCGGTCGCTTGGTGCAACACCGCTACGCAAACTTACCGCAGTAAAGGCACCGGCTGAAGTTCCAACGATCAGGTCGGCAGCACGAGGGTCCCAGCCCGTTGCTGAACTCAAGCGCGACAAAACTCCGCAATGCCACGGGTCGCCCACCATGCCACCCGCTCCGAGAATCAATCCAATAGATAACATCCCCTAAGCCTATGAGGGTTCGCGCTCCGCTAGGCTAAGTGTCCCCTAATCGCGGGTATTTCATCGCCAAGCACTTGCCGAAGGTTCACATTTTGTCGCAACATCCTCACGACTCACAGGCTCCGAGCAACTCCTCAGAAATGGCGGCTGAACAGGCATATATCGACTTTGCTCACCGTTGTCTTGAAGATTCGAGAACCCGCGCGCAGCGCATCACGGAGATTTTCGAAGCCACTCGCGGTGGCACCAACCAAGCCCGCCATGAACGAGAATCCGTGTTGCAAGGTGCGCTCAACCGCCTACAAAAACTGAATGTGGGCAATCGTTCATTGGTGTTCGGGCGGATAGACCTCGCGAATAGCAAAGACAAATACTACATCGGCAGGGTGGGTGTTTGGGACGAAAACCAAAGAGCGGCGGTGGTCGACTGGCGAGCGCCCATCGCCGAACCTTTCTTTAGAGCCACTGGGCTTGAACCGATGGGTCTTGAACGCTGCCGACATTTCGCCACGAGGGGACGCACACTGCTGGCGATAGACGACCAACTCTTCGGCGACCTCGCCGACCCTCATCGCAAAACCCCTGAAGACATTCGCGGGGAAGGAGCACTTGTTGCCGCACTGGAAGCGGCTCGCAGCGGGCGGCTTGGCGACATCATCGCCACAATTCAAAGCGAACAAGACCAGATCATACGTGCCCCTATGCCTGGCCTCTTAATTGTGCAGGGTGGCCCCGGCACTGGCAAGACCGTTGTTGCTTTGCACCGCGCCGCATATCTGCTTTATACCCATCGAATATCTCTAGAAACCCAAGGGGTGCTTATCGTTGCCCCGAACCGTTTGTTTATCGCTTACACAGAACAAGTGTTGCCGTCTTTGGGTGAGGCGGGAGTAACCATTGCTGTGTTGGCCGACCTCTTGGTGCCGCGGGTTCAAGTGGATGCCTTAGATGATGAACCAACCGGGCGCGTCAAAGGCGACCCTCGCATGCTTGAGGTGCTTGCCAAAGCCGTGGCCGACCGTGAACGCAAACTGCGTACTGACCAAGTTTTCGGGTTTGGCTTGCAACGTCTACGAATCACGGTGGCTGAGTCGCGCGCTATCGTGGCGCAAGCGCGGAACCGTAACCGCACCCATAATGCCGGGCGCAAGGTTGTGGAGGGGTTGTTTTATGAAACCTTAGCGGCGAGTGGACGAACCGTTATCGACCCGCAGTTGCTGCGCGAACAGTTGCACAAGAACTTGAATGTGCGTCTAGCTCTTGATTGGATGTGGCCGGTGCTCACTCCGGCGGATTTGTTGCATGACTTGTTTGGTTCGCGAGCTTTGTTGCGTTCCGCGAGCCGTGGCGTGTTGAGCGATGCGGAGGCTATGCGGCTGTATCGTCCTCGTTTGGAGCACTCGTCGCTGGTGGTGTGGAGCTTTCAAGATGTGGCTTTGCTTGACGAAGCGCGTGCTTTGTTGGGTCACCGTCCCAAGAGACGAGCCGCGGATGCCGTGCGTACCTATGGACATATCTGCATTGATGAGGCACAAGACCTTTCGCCGTTGGAGTTGCGCATGGTGGCTCGGCGTTCACTCAACGGTTCGTTTACTGTTGTGGGTGACGTGGCTCAGGCCACTGGAGCGTGGGCGAACCAAGACTGGCAAGCAGTGATCGCGGCTTTGCGAGGTAGGCACGAACACCAAGCGAGGGTCACCGAATTGACTGTTGGTTATCGTATCTGTGGCCCATCGATGAAGTTGGCGCGCAGAATTTTGCCGTATGCGGCGGCTGGTTTGCGTCCGCCTAGGCCGCTTCGTGAAGATGGCGATGAGCCGCGGTTGGTGCAAGCTCAAGGCTCGGTTGCGGACGCGGTGGTTGGGGTGCTGCGTGAGGAGTTGACTGCGGTTGGTGAGGGCAATGTTGCGGTGATCGTTGCGGGTTCGCAGTTCGTGCAACTGAGCGATGCTTTTGTTGAACATGGTTTGGAGTTTGGCGGGCCGACCCGCCGGGGGTTGGATAAGCAGGTGATTGTTGTGCCGGTGCGTTTGGTGAAGGGGCTTGAAGTTGATGCTGCGATTGTGGTTGAGCCGAGACGAATTGTCGATGAGGAAATTGAGGGGTTTAGGTCGTTGTATGTGGCTTTGACTCGAGCCACGAAACGGGTCTCGGTGGTCTTCAGCGAAGTTTTACCTGAACTGTTGTCGGATAGCGCTATCATGTAAGGTATGCCTCACAAAGATAGCCGTGGTGCGTTGCCAGCGCTTGTAGTTAGAACCACCGAACTTTGGGTAAACCGTTCTGTTCCAGTGTTGAAAGGTGTTGATCTGGTGGCCGGGCCGGGGCAACATCTGGTGATTCTGGGCCCGAGTGGGTGCGGCAAGACCACTTTGTTGCGTGCCATTGCTGGTTTGCAGGCGTTGGAGCGAGGCGAGATTTGGATTGGTTCGCAGCTTGTGGCGAATTCGAGTGTTTGCGTAGCTCCTGAGAAGCGGCGTGTGGGTTTGGTGTTTCAAGATGGCGCGTTGTTTCCGCATTTGAGCGTGGCGAACAATGTTGCTTATGGTTTGCCCCGCAAAGATCGCTGGGGGCGCTTTGGTCGGATTAGCGAACGGGGTCGCGAGTCTGTGCTAAAGATGTTGGAATTGGTCGGCTTGCAAGACGTTGCTGATCGTCTGCCGGGATCGCTTTCGGGGGGGCAGCAACAACGTGTTGCGGTGGCTCGTGCTTTAGTGCCGCGTCCCGCAGTGTTGCTTTTTGATGAACCATTTTCGAGTTTGGATTCAAATTTGCGCGTGGGTGTGCGGTCCGAAGTTGCACAGCTTCTTAGAGAACTTGACATTACCGCGATTTTTGTTACTCACGATCAAGCGGAGGCCTTCGAGTTGGGTGATGAGGTGGCGGTGATGCGTGATGGTGTTCTAGTGCAGCAGGATTCGCCAATGCAGTTGTATAAGCGTCCGCGAGACCCTTGGGTTGCGTCTTTTGTGGGTGAAGCCGAGTTGTTGTCTGGCTATGCGCAAGGAACTTATGCCGACACTGTGCTTGGTCGGGTGCCGCTTGAAAACTCCTTGAGTGGGCCGGTTGAGGTTTTAGTGAGGCCGGAAGATATTGCGCTCTTGCCGGGTCTTGGGGGTCGGGTGGTGCATGTTAGCTACTGTGGTCATGATACGTTGACGAGTGTGCTGTTGGCGGGAGGGACGGTGCTGCGTAGTCGAACAACTGGCGCGCCTCGATTTTCGTTGGATGCTGATGTTGCGGTTGGTCATAGTGGTGTTGCAACTTTGGCGTATGGGGGGTCGGTGCAGAGGGAGCCTTTGATGGTTGAGGCGGTTTTGTAACGCTACTGTGACCAAAGTCACATGTTAGGTATGCCTAACATTGGCTGAGTTGTGGTTAGCCTCTCGGTTATGCAAAAAACAACCAACACCACCAAAACCATCAAATCCAGAAAAAGCCTCAAGCTACGCAGTATCGCTGTTGCAGTAATAGCGATCTGTGGCTTCGCGGCAACCATCACAGCTTGCGGCAACGATTCGGCAACGACCGACCGCATCACCCTCTACTCAGGGCGCAGCGAAGAACTCATCGCGCCACTGATTGATGACTTCACCGCCGACTCTGGCATTGAAGTTGACGTTCGCTACGGCGATTCAGCGGAACTAGCGTTGCTAATCCAAACCGAAGGCGACAACACACCAGCCGACGTGTTCATCTCACAAAGCCCTGGAGCGCTCGGATTCTTGGCCGGTGAAAACCGCTTATCCCCCCTCAGCGATGAACTGACAGCACGCGTTGACGCGGGGTTTGCGGCGAGTGACCGCACCTGGGTCGGGCTCACCGGGCGAGTACGAGTACTCGTCTACAACAGCAACCTTGTCGATCCCGCCGACCTGCCTACATCAGTGCTTGACCTAACCGACCCTAGTTATCGTGGACAAGTAGGTGTTGCCCCCGCCAACGGCTCGTTTCAAGATTTTGTCACGGCAATGCGCAACGAACTTGGTGACCTTGCGGCGCGCAACTGGCTTGAAGGAATGGCAGCAATCGAGTCACCGAACTACCCCAAAAATTCCGCCATCGTAGAGGCAGTGGGACGCGGCGAGATACCCATGGGTTTAGTCAACCATTATTACAACCTGCGTGCGCTTGAAGCCGATCCGTCAGTTGCGAGCAGAAACCACTTCTTCTCAGTCGACGACATTGGTTCGTTGGTGGTTGTGACCGCAGGAGCGGTGTTGTCCACTAGCGACGCATCCACCGCAAGTGAATCGCTACTCAACTTCTTGCTGAGCGATGACGCACAAACAACTTTTGCAGAACAAACACAGGAATATCCACTCGTTGCTGGAACCGCGGCACCCGCGGGGCTGCCATCCTTACAAGGATACGCGGCGCAAACAATCGACTATGATCTGCTCGGGGATGGTCTGTTGGGCACCATCGAACTGATCCGAGAAAGCGGCATTGAGCGGTAACCCCAACCTTCGACGGCCCCCTACCGCGCTGTTGGCGCTTTCGGTCGCTATTGGTGCTGTCTTTGTGGGGCCGTTCGGATACGTAGTGCTCCGCAACTTAGATCTCGGCACCGACCTCGTATCGCTAATATTTTCGCAGTCCACTTGGGAACCGTTACGCCGTTCCTTGCTTCTTGGTATTGCGGTTTCGGCATCAACGGCTCTGATCGGCACCACATTGGCGTTCTTGACAATCCGCACAGACCTGTGGGGTCGGCGTGTTTGGCGTGTGCTCGCACCGCTCCCGTTGGCTTTCCCGAGTTTCGTGGGTGCCACCGCGCTAATCGCTGGTTTCGCAACTGGTGGACTGGTTGAAGAACTACTTTCGCCTTTGGGAATTGGCAACTTGCCAGACATGCGCGGTTTTCGTGGGAGTTGGCTGGTGTTGACCCTGTTTACCTACCCGTACGTGTATTTACCGGTAGCGGCTCGGATGGCTTCGCTGCCACCTTCGCTTGAAGAATCTGCTCGTTTGTTGGGCCGTCAACCGCTGAAAGTCTTCGTGACGGTTGTCTTGCCTCAGGTGCAAAGCGCCGTTTTGGCGGGGACTATGCTGGTGTTTTTGTACTCAATCAGCGATTTCGGGGCTGTCTCGCTGCTGGGTTACCGTACGTTGACCCTAGAAATTTATGCCTCCCGATTGTTTGATCAGCCACGGTCGATGGGGCTCGCTTTGGTCTTGGGGATGTTGGCTCTTTGCGTGGTGGTCGGGGAACGCGCCCTAGTACGGCGTCGGGCGCGCCAAGATACGAGTGCCAGTCGAACCCCATTGCTTGTTCCACTCAAGCGCTGGCGTTTGCCACTGTTGGTTGCTGTCAGCTTATTTATTGGCAATGCTTTGATTGGGCCGCTAGCGGTGCTTGGCGTTTGGGCTTGGCGAGGCGTTACTGCCAAGGTCGACACCGTGGGGCTTAGCGTTAGCTTTGGTGAACTATTAGAACCAGCGTGGCATACCACGCAAGTCGGTCTCATTACCGCACTCGTGGCCGTGGTTGTGGTTCTGCCTATCGCTTGGTTGACTGTCCGCTACCAGAGCCGTGTGGCCGGGGCTGCCAACGCCATGGTGGTAGCAGGGTTCGCTTTGCCAGGCATTGTGATTGCGCTTTCGTTGGTTTTTTGGGTTCTTGATGCGCCGCTCATTGGGCGTTTTTATCAAAGTTTGCCGTTGCTCATTGTTGCGTATGTGCTGCACTTTGGTGCCCAAGCGAGCCGAGCCGCGCATGTAGGGGTTGAGGCGGTTCCAGTGACTTATAGCGATGCCGCAGCGACTTTGGGAGCGAGTCGGCTGCGACGTTTGCGAAGTGTTGAACTCCCGTTGATGCTGCCAAGTTTGTTTGCTGGTGCTGGTTTGGTGATGTTGTCAACCATGAAAGAACTTCCAGCGACCTTGCTTTTGGCACCAGTTGGGTTTGATACTTTGGCGACCGAGGTATGGGCAGCAAGCGATGCGGGGGCTTTGGCTCAAGGCGCGGTCGCTTCGTTGGCCTTGGTTGCGGTTAGTTCGTTGCTTACTTGGGCGGTTGTGTTGCGTCGCCTGGATGTTCACTGACTTTTGGCACAAGATTTCCGCAATTTTGGGCTGTTTGTGCCTTTGTGTCGCATCGGTGACTCAAGTTGTGTCAAGTAAGCGACACTGTTTCGTTGCAAATGTTGTCAAGATGCTACTTCGGCGGCTGGCCCGTAACTTGCGGCGGATCAATCGGGACGTTTCGTGGGGGGAGTCTCTAGTGGCAACGAAGAGACTCCCTCTATGAGCGTGACAGCGCTTTTGGGCGGCTAGGCTGAACTAAACTAGGAGGTGTCATGGAGACGTTTTGCCACGCGGGGACAACTCGCCGGATATTGCTGATGTCGGCAACTTTGCTGGGAGTATTGTTGCTGGTTAGCTGTACTAGCGACACCGTTAGCGATGCCGTTGGCGACACCGACACACCAAGTAGCACTACTAGCGTTCCTGAAACAACCGTGCCTCCGCCAACCGCTTCAACTGCGGTTACCACTTCAACTACCACCCCTATCCCTGACGATGCTTCTGCGCTTGGAGAATTGGTGATCGTTGGAGTTGAGTTCGGCGAAGGGGGTTTTATTCGGGTGGAGAACCGAGGTGTTACTGATGCCGATGTCAAGGGAATTTATATCTGTCAGTTCCCGCAATACAGTGACCTTGGTGCTCAGGTGCCTAATGGTGTGATAGCCGCGGGCGATATTTTTGAGGTTCCGGCAGCGGCGGTTGGCGGGCTGAGAAAGGCCGGCGGTGAGGCTGCGCTGTATGCCAACGACAACGATTTCGGTTCACCAGACAACATTTTGGCTTTCGTTCAATGGGGCACTGGTGGTGCTCGAGCTGAGGTGGCTACTGCGGCCAATATCTGGGGTGGAGCGGATGTGAGCGTCTCACCAGACCCCGGATTCAACGACATTGTGCTCAACGGCGATCCCGCAGATCCAGAAGCTTGGAGTTAATCCAGATTCGGGTTGTGGTTATTGAAATGGCTGCTATCTTTGAGGCGCGGGGTGGAGCAGTTTGGTAGCTCGTTGGGCTCATAACCCAAAGGTCGCGGGTTCAAATCCCGCCCCCGCCACAAACTCCAGAAAGCCAACTCACTTAGGTAGCTTTGTCTAGACCTAGTATCACGGTTCGTTCAGGGCATCCAGATTTTTTGGATCTCGCTTGGGAACAATCCATTGTGGATTGGGATACGCCCCGTCTGCTTAGTTTGCCTAAGGGTATCTCTCGCCATGAAGTGCGCTTCGTTGATTACGAAGAGGGCATTTACGTTATCAAGGAACTGCCTTACAAAGCCGCGCTTAACGACTATCGAGTCCTGCGAGCATTGGAACGATTAGAGGCACCGGCGGTAACCGCGGTTGGTTTGGTTGAAGAGCGCTACGGCGATCCAGGTGCTGAACGATCGGCGGCTTTGATCACGCAATACGTTGATTTTTCTTTTTCTTACCGTGAACTGTTGGAGGGAGCGGGTTTCGGTGAGCGGCGCCGACAGATGCTCGCGGCGTTTGCTGGTCTGCTTGTGGAACTACATTTGGCTGGTTGTTTCTGGGGCGACTGTTCACTATCGAACGTGCTGTTCAAGCATGACGCGATGGCTATCGAAGCCTTGATGGTTGATGCCGAAACAGCTCAACTGCACCCTGAACTCAGTGCCGGACAACGCCAACACGATATCGAATTGATGGTGGTGAATGTGGCTGGAGGGATGGCCGATATCGCAGCTTCACGCGGGGTTGATATTGATGAAGCCGACATCTGTCTTGGTGAAGAAATGGCGCGTTGGTACGAATGGCTTTGGGACGAAACCACGAGCGAAACGATAATCGCCGCGAATGAGCGCTACCGAATTCCTGAACGTGTCCGCCAACTTAACGACTTGGGTTTCACGGTTGATGAAATCGATCTGATCCCCACTGAAGAAGGCACCAAGTTGCGGCTCAAACCGAATGTCGGCCCACGCAATCATTACGCAAGTCGTCTGCGCCAGATGACTGGTATTGAAGCATCGGAGTGGCAAGCGCGTCATTTGCTGAGCGATATCTACCATTTCGCAGCGAGTCAAGGCGGTAAACCCGCAAGCACCGCAGGTGTGCGTGCAGCCGCTTTGGTTAGCAAAAAACGCAGAGGCATGGCTTTAGCGGCGATACGTTGGCGTACCGAGCGATGGGAACCCGCAAGCCGTCAGATACGTGAAAAGACAGACCAAGACAACATTTTGCAAGCATATTGTGATTTCTTAAACTACCGTTTCCATGCTTCCAATGCGGCTGGTGCCGATCTAGGTCAAGAAGTCGCGCTGCAAAGTTGGTTTGACGCTGGTTGCCCGGGTTTCGCTCCCGAACCCGAAGCCGCCCCCCACCAACACAATCTCTAGCAGAAATAGCTTTCGTTGGTGTTGCATCCTTTCGTGGCAAGATAAAGCGTGCAAGAACTGGACACCAACGCTCAAGACAAGCCGATAAAGCGCCCGCACGGGCCGCATCCGTTGATGGCTGCGGCGTTGTCGGTGATTTGGCCCGGGCTAGGGCATTTTGGGCACCGCAACCGCCGCGCTTGGCTGCTTTTGTTGAGCACGCTCTTGATTTGTGCGGGGCTGGTCGTCTACGTGGGCACCCGCAGTCGCACTACTTTACTCGTCTGGACGGTTTCTAGAACACACCTTTGGGCGGTCATCGCGTTTGCGGCGTTGGCGCTGTCTTTTCGGATTTGGGTTGCCGTTGATGCCTATATGTCGGCTTATTCTTGGCCTAGGCCGCAGCGAATTCGCCGTTGGCGATACCGGCTGGCCGCGACCACAACGCTGGTGATGTGCGCTGCAATTATTGCCGTACCGCACTGGTTTGTGGTGCGCTATTCCGTTGCCCAAATAGACCTTCTCTACAACGTTTTCACCGCCACAACCACCGAGACCGCCACGCCGACACCGATCAACGAAGGCACCCGCTCAGCGACAAGTGTCGTCCCCGCACCGGGCACCGTTGAAGAAAACCGCGCCCCTTCGTCAAATGCAGACCCTGCCCCGACAAACTCAGACCCTGCCCCGAACACCCCGACCCCGACCACGCCGCCAGCCGCGCCACCAGCCCCGCAGTCAACCTCCACAATAACGACTACGACCGAAGCGGTTGTTGCGACCACGGTACCCGCAGCAACTTGGGATGGCGAAGAACGCTTGACCGTGGCCTTGCTTGGTGGTGACGGAGGATTTGATCGCAGCGGAGTGCGCACCGACACGATAATCTTAGTTTCTATTGACGTGGCAACGGGCGAAGCCGCGGCCTTCAACATCCCCCGAGAATGGCGAGGTTTACCCTTTCCTGAAGGAACGCCGGCAGCGGAGAGATGGCCTGAAGGTCACGTAGGCCTCGCCAACTCCGTCTATTCGCTCGGTTCGCGAAACCCCGAGGTTTTTCCAGACGCAAGCGACCCGGCAGGCCAAGCGATTAAGTCGGCTATCGCGCAACTCACTGGTATTGCTGTGCAGTATTACGTTTTGATTGACATGGAAGGTTTCATCGAAACCATCGATTTGTTCGGCGGTGTTGACGTTCGTGTGACCGAACGGATCAACGACCGTATCAAACCTGTGGTGCGTGATGGTGAGCCGCTGAATATTGAGGTTGAGCCAGGCGAGTACCGTTTTGACGGCTCAACAGCGCTTGCTTATGTTCGCTCCAGACGCCAATCGTCTGACTACCGCCGCATGGCCCGGCAACGTTGCGTGGTCGAAGCGTTCATCAACCAAGTATCTATCCCTGAATTGCTCGCCAATTTTATTGATCTAGCCAACATTATTTCTGATCACGTCAAAACAGATATTCCTCTGGAACGGCTTGACGAATTAGTGAGCATTGCCCGCAAGCTTGATACCTCTAAAGTTGTTACCGTTAACTTCATTCCCCCAGAGTTTCCGGCAGGCCGAGCACCAATTTCGCTAGTGCGTGAGGCGGTTGACGAAGCGCTTCAAGGTGTTGGAAGCGAAACCAATGCGTCTCTTGCGGGGACTTGTCAAAACCCCACCTAAGGAGCTATCTCAGGTTAATGAGTTTGGCCATGCGCTTGTTGCACTTGGCTGTGCCCGCCGTGCGCGTTCCCGCCGTGCGCGTGGTCGTCTAATATGATCATGTCTTGATCGTGGCGGTGTTCGCTGTGGTCTCCCAATAGTCGTTCCGAGAAGGCATCTCGGAGGCGTTCCTCGGTTAATATTTCGTTGGGGTTGCCAGAAGCTATGAGGCGGTTGGCGAGCAACAGCACCGAATCGCAATGCCGAGCTTCATCGAGATGGTGGGTGGTGACGATGACGGTGGTGCCTTGCTGAGCGTAGTCTTCGATCACCGCTAAGATGCGTTCTTGGCTAGGGATGTCAACCCCAGTGATCGGCTCATCAAGTAGCAATAGTTGGGGTTCTGCGGCCAAGCCTTGGGCGATGCGCACGCGTTGTTGCTGCCCGCCGCTGAGTTCACCGAAACTTTGATTGAGAAGATGATTGATGTTGAGCCGTTCGCCAGCTTCGTGCATCTTCGCTTTGTCTTTAGCTGTCAGCCAACCAATTAGCCCTCGTTCACGATATCGACCCATGGCCAGCACTTCGCCGGCAGTGAGCGGCATCCAGGTGCTGCGATGATGTTGGCACACGTAAGCGAGCTTTTGGGGCACACCTTCGATGCTGCCTGAGGTCGGTTTGAGTAAGCCGGCGATGGTCTCCAGCAAGGTAGTCTTGCCAGATCCGTTTACGCCCATGACCGCGGTTGCTGTCGCCGGTTCAAAGGTGTGGGTTATTTGGTCGAGAGCTTTGATATCGTCGAAGCGTACGGTCAGCTTCTGAACACGCAAGGTCATTGTGGTTGCTAGCGTTCGCTATGTCGGCGTGTGTGTTTGGGAGATCGTGGCATGAGGTATCAACAGCATCCAATTTAGGCCGGTTTGTGCTCGTTGCACAGCGCGCATGCGCCGTGGAGGTCAAGGTTGTGGTCTTGGGGTTTGAAGCCATGAGTTTGGGCGATGGCGTTGAGCGCCTCAACTAACGTCTGTTCAAGTTCGTCTTTAAGGTGAATGTCGGTGATGCCACCACAATCTGTGCAGACGAGATGGTGGTGGTGTGAGATTAACGGTTCGGCTAGTTCAAAGTGGGCGTGGTTGCCGCCGCTGTTGATGCGACGTACCACACCGGCACGTTCGAGCATCTCAAGGTTTCGATAAACGGAACTGGCGGCTAGATCGGGTGCGATCTTGGTGATATCGGGCAAGGTGAGCGGGCGAGTGGAATCTGCTAATGCGTCTACTAGTCGTTGTCGAGAGGTCGTGTAGCGGTGGTCGTCCTCGGAAAGGCGTTCACCTACTCGGCGGTGCAATTCGCTTCGTTCTTTTTCTGTGTGGGTGGTTGGCATCGCATTCTCCGTTTATAGAATGATAATCATTATCAGAAGCACTTGTGCTCAATTAGCGAAAGGTTATTAGACATGAAACAATTCAAAGTCGTCCCCAAACGGCTCCACCGCGTATCACGCAAGAAAACAATCTTGGTTATTGCAGCGAACCTAGCGGCGCTGTCTTTGCTGGTTTCTGCTTGTGGCGATGCAACACAACAAGAAGGCACCGCGGCGAGTACTGGTGCCGCGAAACCAACAGTTCTGGTGACGACGGGAATTTGGTCAGACATCGTCTCTAACGTGCTTTGTAGCGGAGACATCAATGTTGCAACGCTAATCCCAGATGGCGGTGATCCCCACAATTACGAACCCTCGCTGCAAGACCGTGAACGCATGGAGAATGCTGCTCTGGTAGTGGCTAATGGGTTAGGTCTCGAAGAGCGTCTTGAAGACACGCTCATTGCAGTTGAGCAAAACGGTACGCCAGTGTTTAGAGCGGCTGAACATGCGAGCACCGTCTTGACCGGAACAGAGTCCGGTGCCCACGGCCACGGTGCGGAAGAGGCAGCAGAGGAGGTGGACGGTCAAGACCACGACGCAGTGGACGAGGACGACCACGGCCACGAGGAAACAGGAGGGGAAGTGGACGACCACGGCCACGAAGCTGGGGACCCACATGTTTGGTTCGATCCGCAACGCGTCAAAGAAACGCTTTCGGAACTACAACAACTCGCAGTTGAACACGTTGGGCTTGACAGCGATGCAGTGGCGTCTTGCTTGAACGACTATTCGTCCGAACTCGATTCTCTTGATGCCGAGATTTCCGCGTTGCTCGGGCAAATCCCTGAAAGCAACCGCAAACTCATCACCAACCACGACGCTTTGGCTTATTTCGCAGATCGCTACGAATTTGAAATTGTCGGAACGGTAATCCCCTCAACTAGCACGATGGCAGAAACCAACCCGGCCCAGTTGGCTGAACTTGCTGAGGTGATCGAGCATGAAGGCGTGCCGGCAATATTCGCGGAAAACCTGCACAACAGCGATGATGCCGAGGTGCTAGCCGCACGAGTCGGAGCCGTTGAAGTGGTAACGCTGTATACCGGCAGTCTCGGCCCGGCGGGGAGTGGTGCCGAAGACTATCTTGGTTTTATGCGAACCAACGCTCAGTTGATTACCGATGCATTAACCTAACTTAGCTGCTGAGTTCGGTAACTTAGGTGTGGTATGGAGTTTTTGGTCGATCCGCTGAATTGGTGGTTGCACCCATTCAGTTCTAATGAGTTTATGCGTAGCGCGCTTTACGCTGGCTTGTTGGCGGTGCTCACCACTTCGGTGGTGGGCACTTGGGTGGTGTTGCGGGGTATGAGTTTCTTGGGCGATGCGTTAGCTCATGGGGTTTTGCCGGGCATCGCGGTGGCTTTCATTTTGGGGCTCAGTACTACGATCGGGGCGTTCGCTGCAGCGTTGGCGATGGTTTTGGGGATCAACGTGATCCGCCGTTATTCTTCTTTGCCGGTAGACACCTCAATTGGCGTGTTATTTGTCGGTTTCTTGGCTTTGGCGGTGGTCATCATGTCGAGTTCGTCAGGTTCATATAGCGGTGACCTAAACCGTTTCCTGTTTGGTTCAATAAGCGGTGTTGATGACGCAGATCTCAGACGGCAAGCGATCGCAGCCGGTGTTTCGCTCCTTGGCGTTACTATCTTTTACCGTGCGTTTTTGGTTATGACCTTCGATCAAGCGCAAGCGCAAGTGTTGGGTTTGAGGCCACGTTTGGCGCACGCCTTGCTTTTGGTTTTGGTGGCTACTTCCATCGTCGCGTCCTTCGAAGCGGTCGGCAACATGTTGGTTTTTGCGTTCCTGATCGCTCCGCCAGCCACGGCGATGTTGTTGGTGAAGCGAGTGCCGCGTATTATGGTTTTGGCCACGCTTATCGGTGGGTTGTCAACCTTGTTGGGGCTGCTCGTGAGCTACCATCACGACACCGCAGCGGGGGCTACGATGGCTTTGACGAGCGTTGTCATCTTTATTTTTGTGTTGATGTCGACGGCCGTCGCCAACGGAATCAATGTGCGTCGCTAAACCGTGAGCGAAAACGCCTAGTCTTTGGTAGTTGCACTTAGGAGGGGTAAGCGTGGCATCAAATCTTCGCCAAGATCAGTTGAGCGCACAGCTATTGGAGATTATCCGAACGAAAGGGTTGCATCGTTTGGATACGCCGATTGAGTTAGCGTCTGGCGCTATGTCGGCAGATTTCGTTGACGGCAAAGAAGCGTTGGCGGCGTGGAGCGATTTGCGTGTGGCTGCTAGCGCGATTGTTGAGACGGTTCATAATGCCGGGCATCGTTTCAACGCGGTTGGAGGGTTGACGCTTGGTGCAGACGCGCTCGCGGTGGGGATCGCCGCGGTGGCGGATTGCAGTTGGTTTATCGTTCGCAAATCCCCGAAAGGTCGAGGCACCCGGCGCCAGATTGAGGGCGCACGGATCGGCCGGTCAGACCAAGTGTTGTTGGTTGACGACGCGGTAACTACTGGGGGATCAATTTTTCAGGCATACGACATCGTTGCTCATAGCGGCGCTGCAATCGTGGCTGCGGTGACGCTTGTGGATCGTGGTGAGAACGCTGGCCCTAAGTTCGCGGATTTGGGGTGCGCCTATTTCCCGATGACCACGTATAAGTCTCTCGGGATTGACCCGCTATGACAGAGGCCAACCACTATAGTCCTCGAAGAAAGTGCCACTGTTGTCTTTGAAGAAAGTGAAGGAGTAAATATGAGTGCTCGAAGAGACATGATTTTCGGTGCGATCGCCTGCATTGTCATCTTTTTCTTCTTTGTCAGCATCGACTTGTATCAGACAGTTGCCGACTACACGGATAACCGTGAAGGTTTCGTGTTCGTTGAGTTGCTCGCTGCTGTGCCAACTCTAGCGTTGGTGACCTCGTGGTTTGCGGTGCGGCGTTGGCTAGAAGTGACCCATCTCAACGACCGTTTGGCGCAGACCGTGGGGCAGCTCAACAAAGCGATTGAAGACCGTAAAGCGATGGAAGAACAAATCGGTGAGGCTTACAAGATGGCGGCGTTGGGCCAGCTCGCTGGCGGTCTCACCCGAGAACTCAACAATGTTCTCCAACCGATTGTTACCTTGTCGCAGTTAGAACTTGAACAAGAAAATAGCGCTGTTACCCCCAATGAGAATTTGCAGCGCATTCGTTTGGTGGCCGAACGTGGTTGCAAAATCTTGGAGAGTTCCTTGGCGAACCCCACGGGTGGTTTAGGTGAAGCTACCGAGATCGACTTGTCGCAAGGTTTGTCTCGGGTGGTTTCGCAGGTGCAGAACTCGCTCGGCAATGAGGTTGCTATCACCACCCGATTTGTCGAAGATGGCGGCACCATCAAGGTCAACCACGAAGATTTCGATTCGGTGTTCACGGTTTTGTTGACCAATGCGGTGCAAGCCAGCGAACCTGGCGATGAGGTTGTGGTGGGGTTTTCGTCTCACGTGTTCAACGAACCCGAAGCGCGCAAGAAAGGTGTTTCGGCTGGCACATTTTTCTGTGTTACCGTGGCTGATGTTGGCAGCGGTATGAGCGAAGACGTGTGCGAGCAAGTGTTCGATCCGTTCTTCACCACCAAGTCGGCTGAAGGTGCTACGGGTTTGGGGCTCACCATTGCCTATGAACAAGCCCATCGCTGGTCAGGTGTGATCCATGCAACCTCGGTGGTTGATGAGGGCTCAACTTTTGAAGTCCTCATTCCTCGTTATCAACCAGAAAGTGGCGAGGGAGTGTGAAGCATGGCAACAGTGTTGGTGGCAGACGACGACCCAAACGTGCGCTTCGGTTTCACGCGCTTGTTTGCGGTGGCTCAAGGCCATGAGGTGATCGAAGCGAACGGCGCTGAGATGGCATTGAAGCTGATGGCCTCGGTGAAACCAGACGTGGTGGTGACCGAAGCTTTGATGCCCACGATGACAGTGTTGGAGTACATCAAGGCTTTGCGTTGGGCGTGGCCTCATGGCGGTATTGTGGCTTTGTCGGCTGGGGGAATGCACCAAAGCCCCGAGTTCGCTATCGGGTTGGCAAGCACTGCGGGTGCCGATGAGGTGCTTCGTAAACCTGCCCAAAACACTGTGCTGTTGGCTGCGGTCGGGAAACACCTGCCTTAGGCGGTTGAGTTTGTCGGTGAGGGGTCTGGAGGCGGTGCCACCTTCAGCGAAAGGAACCGTAGGGGAAGGTCAATGAGCGCGGTGGGGCCATGGGTGACTTCACCACGAAATTGCATGGAATCCCCGGTTTGAAGTAGGTAACGTTTGGTGCCGTAGCCGTATTCAACGCAACCTTCAAGGATGTAGATGAACTCCACACCCCCATGTTGGAACAACGGGAACACCTCGTCTGGTTCGGTAATCGTCACATAAAGCGACTCGATTTCACGAGTTGGGCCCCGCAATGAACCCAAGTCTCGGTAAACCCGCCCTGGTCCAGCGCCTTCGTGAATGATCTCCATGCCTTGTCCCGCTGGTACTACAACTGCGTCTCGTTCCTCGTCTAACCCCCGAAAAAAAGCGGTGAAGGGCACTTCAGCAGCATCGGCAAGAGCAATCAAGGTGCTGAAACTCGGTGAGGTCTGGCCATGTTCGACTTTTGAGAGCATGCCTGTGGAGAGGCCCGCAGCGTCCGCAAACTGCTCCATAGTCAAACCCATGCCAACTCGCAGTTCCCGAACCCGCCGACCGACGCTGTCGCAAACCTCATCTGCTGTTAGGCGACCCGGCCTCGCGGTCTTGGTGACAAGCGATTCCGTTGGTTCAATTTGCTCTTCGGGCACACTAGCAGCGTAGAGAGATTGGAGTGCCAATACTCAACAGCATTGTTTGGTTCGGCAAATGTGGTTTACGCGACCCTTCGCTGTGGGTCATTGCACTGGCGGTTGGTTGTGGCAGCGATCCGTTGCGGTGCTGGCCCACTGATCTCGTAATCCGCGTGGAGATGGCAATATTTCTGGCGGCACGTTCTCGAACTAGTGTTTTGTCGTTGGTTTGGTTGCGGGGTTGGTAGGTGGTGGTTTGAGTATGTGTGTGCCGCGGTTGGCGGTATGTGGTGAGGATGTCCGGGAAGTGGGATGCCAGCGGTGGGCGATGATCTTGTCTCGTTCGGCGAGGTTGGTTGTGGCAGCGATCCGTTGCGCTGCTGGCCCACTGATCTTGTAATCCGCGTGGAGATGGCAATATTTCTGGCGGCGCGTTCTCGAACTAGTGTTTTGTCGTTGGTTTGGTTGCGCGGTTGGTATTTGGTGTTTTGAGTATGTGTGTGCCGCGGTTGGCGGTATGTGGTGAGGATGTCCGGGAGGTGGGATGCCAGCGGTGGGCGATGATCTTGTCTCGTTCGGCGGGATCGGTGATGGAGACTGTGGAGGTGGGGGTGCGGTTCCAGAAGATCTCTTGGTCGCCTTTGCGTTCACAGATGGGATGGCCGGACGGTTCGATGCTGATGCGGGCGAGTTGCTTTCCGCGCACGGTGTGGAACTCCCAGTCGACGAGCGTCAGGGCGGTATCGCCGAGACGGGAGCGGATGAGGTTCTGCAGGTGTTGGCCCCATAGGTCTTGGTCGCCCCGTTCGCCGCGTTTGGTGAAGGTGGCGTAGTCGGCCTCCAAGCCGTGGACGGAACCGTCGTCGGCCACGCCGATGAGCAGGGTGCCACCGAATCTGGAGTTGGCGAAACCGGCGATGGTCTTGATGGCGGTGTCCTCGGTAACGCCCCCTTTGCGCTGTGCGTTGATGTCCCAGCGCAGCGTGGATTTGTATTCCAGGTAGAGGGACTCGCGGTCGGGTCCGAGCAGGTCGCCGATCGGGCAGGTTCGTTGTCGGGCGACGGTCGCACGTTTTTGCACGTCGGGGGCGAACACATCGATGAGTGCGGCTTGCAACTCGCTGTTGTCGAGATAGCTGAAGACCAGTTTGTCGTTGCGGTCGAGGCGTGACAGCAGTGCGTCTTGGAACCGCGCGGGGAACACATGGTCGCGAAACGTGGCCTCGTCGTTGTTGGTTGCCTGGTTCTGAATCTCAATATCGGAGACCAAGTCTGCGGCGGCGGCTCGAAACATGAGTTGGTCTTCTTTGGTCCAGTCCGTGCCGAAGCGTTCGTTGAATCGGGCGATGATCTCCGATAGCTGTTCGGTTTCGGGATCGGCGAGTGGGCCGGTGCCGGAGTAGATCGTGGTTACTTCGGCGTCTCCGCTCGGCAGTTCGATCGAGCCCTCGAAGGTCGGATCGTGCCGCAGGTGTGTCAGTTCCACTTCGGCACCCAGGTTGATGCTCCCGGCGCCGGTGCGGTGACGGATCAGCGCGGCCAGCGCCCGACAGAAGCGGTAGTCGCGCTCAAGTTCGGCATTGCGGAACAGCACCACGAGCGACAGGAAGCTGTAGACGCGCACGAACCGCCCAAGGGCATCCCGGAATGCGTCTTGGTCTTCTTCGGTCAGCGTCTTGAAGCGGTCGACGGCGGGTTGCATGGCTGCGTCGATCTGGGCGTGGGTGCCTTCGCTCACCAACAGGATGGAGGCACGCTCAATCTCGCCCTGGTCGAGCACATCGAAGCTGTCGAGTTCGTGACGGGTGTCGAACAGCAGGTTGGGGTCGGTGGGCGGGGCGACGGTCTTGCCGTGGTAGACGGCGAATGCTTCTTGAATCTCATCGGCCTCGTTCACGAAATCAACCACGAACGTGCCTGTCTTGTTGGGGTGGATGCGGTTGAGCCTTGAGAGGGTCTGCACAGCGGCCAGTCCGGTGAGTGTCTTGTCGACGTACATGGCGGCGAGCTTGGGCTGGTCGAAACCGGTCTGGAACTTCTCGGCGACGACCATGATCTGCCATTCGTCGGTGTCGAAGCGTTGAGCGGTCTGCGACTCTCCGAAACCGTTGGCCTTGGTCTCGGTGAGTCCGTCGACCTCGCCGGAGAACGCTACGAGCACTCCGAGGTCGTAGCCGAGGTTGTTGGCATGGCTCCTCAGCGCTTTCCACATCCGCACGGCGTGGGGCCGTGACGAGCACACCACCATCGCTTTGGCGCTGCGGTCGATCTGGCGGGCGATCTTGGTGCGGAAGTGCTCGACGATGATCTCGGCTTTCTGCGCCAGGTTGTCGGGGTGGAGCGTCACGAATCTGGCGAGCGCGCTGCGGGCCTTGCTGGTGTCGTATTGCGGGTCGTCGAGGATCGACTTCTCAAGGTGGAAGTACTGGTTGTAGGTGAGATAACCGGCCAGCACGTCCATGATGAAGCCTTCTTCGATGGCTTGACGCATCGGGTACAGGTGGAACGGCTCGTGCTTTGCATCTCTGACCTCGCCGAACATTTCGAGGGTGCGGCCCTTGGGTGTGGCGGTGAAGGCGAAGAAGGACAGGTTGGGTTGAGGCCCCCTCGCGGTCACCGCTTCTGCGAGCAGCGTTTCGGCGTCGGTCGGTTCGTCTTCGCTGGTTGCTTCAACCTCGGGTTCGGCTGAACCGAGCGCACGACGCAGTTCAGCGGCGGCCTGACCGGTCTGCGACGAGTGGGCTTCGTCGACTATGACCGCATAGTTGCGTTCGGGTACCTGTTCGATCTTGTCGAGGATGTAGGGGAACTTCTGCAGGGTGGTGACGATGATCCGGGCCTGCTCACCGACCAGGGCTTCGGCCAACTGTGCCGATGACTCGTCGATGCGCTGCACCACTCCGATGGCGTGCTCGAACTGGCTGATGGTGTCTTGAAGTTGCCGGTCGAGCACGATTCGGTCGGTGATGACCACCACCTTGTCGAACACATTGGTGTCGGTTCGGTCGTGCAGCGAGGAGAGCCGGTGGGCCAACCAGGCGATCGAGTTGGACTTGCCGGACCCTGCTGAGTGTTGAACCAGGTAGTTGCGTCCCGCTCCGTTGTCTTTGGCGTCGGCTTCGAGGCGGCGCACGGCGTCCCATTGATGGAACCGCGGGAAGATCACTTCTGGTCTGGCCCGTGAGCCTTTCGATGGTTTCACCACATGGATGAACCGCTCGAGGACGTCCATCCAGGC
>Ga0209020_1000648_pt1 | contig 42256 bp, 30 predicted proteins | sample PinacodermBB_FD_187298 | JGI IMG/M metagenome (GOLD analysis project Ga0209020, IMG submission 187298) | Host-associated microbial community of the marine sponge Aplysina aerophoba from Gulf of Piran - sponge pinacoderm, lysed by bead... | ecosystem: Host-associated > Porifera > Sponge >... | reverse complement strand
TGGCCGGTGAAACAAGTCTATCTCGATGCCCTGAAGCCGGGTTTTCCATCGAATCACTCACAAACGCTCAAATCTAGGCGTTTTTCCACGGCCTGTTAGTGGGTCGTCCGGCAATTTCCTTCTTGGTGTAGAGCAAGCTGCGAAGATGATTGCTTCGCATGGGTTATACACTGGCGCTTCGGCGCAACAAGAGGATGCGGCTGCTCAGTCAATCAGCACGGACAAGGTTGTCTCCACCGATCCCCCGTACTACGACAACATCGGCTACGCGGACCTCTCGGACTTCTTCTACGTCTGGCTGCGCCGTGCCGTCCGATCGATCTATCCTGATCTCCTCGCTACGCTCGCCGTGCCAAAGGCCGAAGAGTTGGTTGCTACTCCGTACCGTCATGGAAACAAGGAGAAGGCAGATGCGTTCTTTCTTACAGGAATGACGAAGGCCATACGCAGTCTCGCAGAGCGGTCGCACCCCGGTTATCCGGTCACCATCTACTACGCCTTCAAGCAGTCAGAGACGAAAAGTGACACCGGGACGGTCAGCACTGGTTGGGAGGCTTTCCTGGCCGCGGTAATCGAGTCTGGTTTCTCCATTACGGGGACTTGGCCGATGCGCACCGAATACACCGGAAACCTGAAAGCCGGCACCAACGCCCTCGCCTCCTCCATCGTCCTCGTGTGCCGCCGGCGCCCCGGCGACGCACCCTTGGCCACCCGCCGCGAATTCGTCGCTGCGCTCAAGGCCGAGCTTCCGCTCGCCCTCGCCCACCTCCAGGCCGGCAACATCGCCCCGGTCGATTTCGCCCAGGCGGCCATCGGGCCGGGGATGGCGGTTTACACACGCTACGCCAAGGTATTAGAGGCCGACGGCAACCCGGTACCAGTGAGGGACGCGCTGGCGCTCATCAACCAAGTTCTCGACGAAACCCTTGCCGAGCAGGAAGGCGAGTTTGACGCGGATACTCGTTGGGCGTTGGCGTGGTTTGAGCAGCATGGGTTCGGCGAGGGGGAGTACGGCGTGGCGGAAATGCTCTCCAAGGCCAAGAACACGAGCATCGCGGGCGTCGTCCAGGGCGGTATCCTTGATTCTCGTGCAGGCAGAGTGCGGCTTCTGCGTCCAAGCGAATTAGCTGACGACTGGGATCCAACAGCCGATTCGCGACTCACGGTATGGGAAGTCGTCCACCAACTTGTCCGCGTCCTGGAGAGCGGCGGCGAGACGCGGGCCGCGGCGCTTCTCAGACGCCTTGGTGGAGTAGGGGAAACGGCGCGTGAGTTGGCCTATCGCCTCTACTCCATCGCGGAGCGAAAGGGTCGTCCCACGGAAGCGTTGGCCTACAATTCTCTGGTCCAGAGCTGGCCGGAGATTAGTCGATTGGCCGGCTCCCCAGAGCAGCCGGAGCTTCTTTGACAGCAGAGGCGTCAGCTTGAGAGATCTTGTAGACACGGGATAAACTACGCAATGGTGAACTGGGCGCGCTTCACGCCAGTGGACTTCGAGTATGACTTCGAGCGCGATGAGCTTGCGCCTCACAAGGTTAGCTTCGAGGAAGCAGTCGAATGCTTTTTCTCAGGCTTCGAAATTCGTCGCAACAAGTCGTACAAAGACCGTTATCAGCTATTGGGACGAACACAGGCCGGTAGGTGCTTGAAGTTATTTTCAACTGAAGCAGGACAATGTCGTCCGGATCATTTCGGGATGGCCGCTATGAATAAAAAATCGACACCCTTAACCGAAAGAGAAATTGACGACATCATCGTCGCCCAAGCGGACGATGATACGGCTTGGGGGAGATCGGTCCGTACTGGGAAAGACAAGGCCAAGACAGTACCTTTACCTACGTCGCTTGCAACGCGAGCTGCATTTTTCGCGCGCCTCCACCGAGAGAAGAGCATGGATGCGTGGATCGAACGGATCGTTCGAGACCGCCTCGATGTCGAAGAGGCAGCGTTTGCGGACCTGAAACGCGAACTGGCTGCACGTTGAGTTAACGTCCCACGGAGACACCTGTCGGATGGGAAGGAGCTTCAGCCGCCCCATTCCGGACTTCGTGATAGCAGAAGCCTGGCTCCCGTCTGCCGTCCCGTTCTCACTGTCGGCCATTCCACACACCCTCTGGAGACCTTCGTCGCCGTGTTGACGCGTTTCATTCACGGCGGCGCGGCACAGCGTGTATGTTCGCTTCGGCGGCCAGCCGCATCGAATGGGCTGTGGTCAAACAGGCCGAACGCGTTGGTTATCGACGGCTAGAACAGCATGGCGCCTCGGGAAGTGGGGCCTCGCTACGCGGAAGAACGGCGTTCGTGATAAATGATTACTCGGAATAGTACCGCAATACCGGAAACGAGCTGAGGCAACGGATGGCAATCACGAACCACGAGAGGGTTGGCAAGGCGATGGACCTCCTCCGGGAAGGTCTTGCGCCGTTTGTCGCGCGGGAGTTGAAGGGCAAGGACGTAACCGACGGTGTCTCCACATCCAACAAGCCCGTCTCCGAGCACGACGCGGCAGGTCTGCTCAAGCTGATCTGGGACAACTGGCAGTTGGTGTTCCGCAACATCCTGGGGAATTCGGAACGGAGCCTCGTGTCCGAGTTGCGTGGGTGGCGCAACAAGTGGGCACATCAAGAGAGCATTTCAGGCGACGACGCCTACCGGGCTCTCGACTCGGCGAGCCGTCTGCTGGCGGCTGTGTCGGCGCCTCAGTGGGAAGAACTTGACAAGCTCAAGATGGAGCTCCTCCGCGTCCGCTTTGATGAACAGACGCGAGGAGAGCGCCGCAGGCACGTAGGTGCGGCCATCGAGAGTGGCGCGACGGCCAGCCTCAAGCCGTGGCGCGAGGTCATCACGCCGCACGCGGATGTGGCGAGCGGCCGGTATCAACAAGCCGAGTTTGCCGCCGACCTGTGGCAGGTGCACGTGGGCGAGGGGACCGCGGAGTACAGAGACCCTGTGGAGTTCTTCCGCCGCACGTATCTCACGGAGAGCCTGAAGCGGCTGTTGGTGAGAGCGGTGCAACGCCTGACCGGGCAGGGCGGGGACCCCGTGGTGGACCTGCAGACCAACTTCGGTGGTGGCAAGACCCACTCGATGCTGGCGCTGTACCATCTGTTCTCGGGTGTGGCCGCCAGCGACCTGATGGACGTGGAGCAGATCATGCAGGAGGTAGGTCCGGATCCCCTGCCGTCCGTCACGCGGATCGTTCTCGTGGGCAACAAGATTTCGCCGGGCAACCCTTCCATCAAATCCGACGGCACGACGGTGCGGACCTTGTGGGGTGAGCTGGCTTGGCAACTTGGGGGAAAGCGCGCGTTCGAACGGGTCCGGGCGGATGACGAGAGGGCTACCAGCCCAGGCGATGTCCTGCGGGAGCTTCTTAACGAACACGGCCCCTGCCTGATCCTCATCGACGAGTGGGTCGCCTACGCGCGCCAACTTCACGATCACAGCGACCTCCCCGCCGGGAGCTTCGAGACCCAGTTCACCTTTGCTCAAGCCCTGACCGAGGCAGCCAAGGCAGCTGAAGGCTGCCTGCTGGTAATCAGCCTGCCGGCGTCGGATTCCGGCGGCTCGCCACACGCGGACGACGTGGAGGTGGGCGGCCAGCGGGGTCGCGAGGCCCTCGATCGGCTGCGCAACGTGGTGGGCCGTGTCGAATCATCCTGGCGCCCGGCCAGCGCCGAGGAGGGTTTCGAGATCGTGCGGCGGCGGCTCTTCGAGCCTCTTACCGATACGGCGCGGTTCAAGGACCGGGACGTGGTTGCACGGGCGTTCGCTGACCTCTACCGAACCCAGCACCAGGAGTTCCCGGTCGAATGTCGCGACGCGGACTACGAGAAACGCATCCGTGCGGCCTATCCTATTCACCCTGAGATCTTCGACCGTCTCTATACGGACTGGTCCACGCTGGTGAGCTTTCAGCGCACCCGGGGCGTTCTGCGCCTGATGGCCGCCGTGATTCACAGCTTGTGGGAGGGAACCGACCGAACCCCGCTCATCCTCCCGGCCAACATCTCGATCAACGATGGCCGTGTGCAGTTCGAGCTGACGCGCTACTTACCGGACCACTGGGTGCCGATCCTCGAAAAGGACGTTGACGGCGCCCACTCCTTGCCATTGCGAATCGACGGGCAGACATCCAACTTGGGCAAGTTTTCGGCCGCGCGTCGAGTAGCCCGCACTATCTATCTCGGCTCGGCACCCACGGTGGAGACCGCCAACCGTGGTCTGGAAGACCGCCACATAAAGCTTGGCTGTGTTCTGCCGGGCGAGTCGCCCGCGGTGTTCGGGGACGCTCTGAGACGGTTGGCGGGAGCGGCCACCTACCTCTACCAGGACGGAAACCGCTACTGGTACTCCACCCAGCCCACCGTCACCAAGCTGGCCGAAGACCGTGCCGAGCAATTGGGGCGGGAGCCGGACAAGGTTGTTCAGGAGTTGCGGAACCGTCTCACCGCCGACCTGAAGCTACGGGGTGACTTCAATCGGGTGCATCCGTTGCCGCAGTCGGGCCAAGATGTCCCGGATGACCTTGACGCACGCTTGGTGGTCTTGGGAAGCGACCAACCGTACAGCCGTGAGAGCGACAACCCGGCCCAGGCTTCGGCCGCGTCCATTCTCGAATCACGCGGCAGCGCCCCCAGGCTGTACCGCAACTCACTGGTTTTCCTGGCCGCTGACAGGACGCGCCTGCAGGATCTCGACGACGCGCTGAGACGCTACTTGGCATGGGAATCGATCGTGGCGGAGCGTGAGCAACTCGACCTGTCGCCACACCAGGTAAAGCAGGCCGAGACACAAAAGGAAGCAGCCTCTAGCGCAGTAACGGCGCGCCTGCCGGAGACCTATCAGTGGCTCTTGGTGCCCGTCCAGCCAAAACCGCAGGATGCCACGGGCTGGCAGGTGATTCGGTTGGTGGGACAGGATGCGTTGGCTGTGCGGGCAAGCAGGAGGCTCAAGAACGAGGAGCACTTGGTTACGGCTTTGGGCGCCACACGACTTCGGATGGAGATGGACAGAATCCCTCTATGGCGCGGCCATCATGTCGACATACGAGAGATCGTCGAAGACTTCGCCCGCTACCCTTATCTGCCGCGTCTGAAGGACTCCGGAGTCGTATTGGATGCCATCGCCAGCGGGGTTGCGCTCCTGAGCTGGCAGCAGGATTCATTCGCCTTCGCCGAGAGCTACAACGAGGACGGGCAGCGCTATCGTGGCCTCCGGGCCAATCAGATGATTACGGTACCGGACGGCGACTCCTCCGGTATGCTGGTGAAGCCCGCAGTAGCCCGGCAACAACTCGATGCGGAGAATGCCGCAGCAAAGACGCCAACCCGCCAACCCGACACGTCGGGAACTGGCGGAGAGACTACGGGCACTTCCTCTGAGACTGACCCCAAGCCGTCCGACACGCCGGCCTCCGCTCGACCAAAGCGCTTTCACGGCACTGTCTCTCTCGGTGCGATGCGGGCCGGGCTCGATGCAAGCCAGATCGCCGACGAAGTCATCTCACATTTGGCGGGTCTGGTTGGCGCTAAGGTCACCGCAACACTGGAGATCGAAGCCGAGATCCCCGATGGCGCCCCGGACCACGTGGTCCGCACCGTCACCGAGAACAGCCGCACGCTGAAGTTCACCAGCCACGGGTTTGAAGAGGAATAGCGGCAGGGGAGTCCCACGGCACAAGGGTGAAACAAGGCATGAAATTCTCAAGTTCAAAAAATCAAGCCGTTTTGCCGGGCTTCTAGCGAAACCTTGGACCAACCACGAATGCGATCCACCTGATCCTGCGCTTGTCGATCCCGATCTGGCCAGCGCGCGTTGGCTGTTATCTGTTCCAGCATCTCACCGCATCTCCGTTCATAGCTGTGGCGCTGAATCGGAGAAGTTCGCTCTTGCTCTCTTGCCCATTGAGAAGCTGCCTGCAACACGCTGAATGTCGTCCGGCCGTGCCTTGTCTCGTATGTTTCTGCAAGCGCAGACAAGGAAGCGCAGCGCTCCTGCCAGACGCGTGCAGTGCGCGCCTTTGGGTCGACCTGCGGAATCGCGAGTCTCAAGGTTTGCCAAGCGCCTTCCAAGACGCTCATCTCCGGCGTCAGTCGGACACCATAGATAGAGCCAATCTGTTCCGACAGCTCATTCGTTGGCAAGCGCCGGGCGTCTCGCGCGATTTGATCCATCAATTGGTGTTTAGTCTTGTGATGAGGGTCCCGGAACTGTATCGACTGTTTTCCGAAGATCATGCCGTTCCTGCAGATCCAACGGCAAATCCCGGCCTCAAGCCTGACGGCCTGCGTCCTGTTATAGCTGTTCACCACGCGGAGGAAGAACGTATGGCGACGTGGATCGACTCCGGGTTCGGGTGCAGGAACGGGAATTGGGATTGTGCAGTCAAGTGACGGTGCGGTGAAATCAGCGATGAAACTGCCTCGACCGGTCGCTAACATGACGTTGAACACGGTCATTCGGGTTTGGTGATGGGGACCAAACAAGCGCGCAAAGGCTTCTTGGCCGAGATCGACGACATCTTCATTGCGGATTAACCGATAGTGATCCGTAACGATGGCGAACGGCTCGTCCCCATGGCGGGGATCAACAGGCATCACCGCACGGTACCGTTTCGCGCGTCGGGACGGGGTACCGACGTACACGTCGGTCAAGGAAACAGGGAAGCAAGCGTCATTGAGTGCTTGCTCCCAGTTGCGACTATCAGAACTCGTCATCAGTGATCGGGGGAAGATGGTGAATGAAGAATTGGTGGAGCCGATGGGGATCGAACCCACGACCTCTAGATTGCGAACCTAGCGCTCTCCCAGCTGAGCTACGGCCCCACGCGTCTTGCAGGATCTCCAGAATAGCACCCCTCAAACCGCATGTAAATGCGCCACGATCAGCGCCACGATCAGCCGGTCCTTGACACCGCACCGCGGAGTTTCGTACGCCTGCCATCACGATGAGGACCGCGTACTTCGACCTGATCTCCGGCATCAGCGGGGATATGACCGTGGCGGCGCTGCTGGACCTGGGGGTGCCGCGCAAACGGCTTCAGGAGGAGCTGGGCAAGCTCGCGAACCTCGAGTTTCGCATGCGCGTGGGCAAGAAGGCGGTCAACGGTATCCGCGCGGTGCGGTTTCAGGTGCTCGCCGCCCAAGGGCAGCCGCGGCGAAGCTGGGCGGACATCCGCGCGCTGATCGAGCGGAGCGGGCTGTCGGCCGAGGTGAAGGCCCGCGGCTTGGCCATCTTCTCCAGGCTCGCCGAGGCGGAGGGGAAGATCCACGGGGTCGCGCCGGAGGAGGTTCACTTCCACGAGGTGGGGGCGGTGGACTCCATCGTGGACATCGTGGCGGCGGCCATCGGCACTTGTTTCCTCGGAATCGACGAGTTCGCCTGTTCCGCCGTGCCGCTGGGCCGGGGGCTGACCCGTTCGCTGCACGGGGTGTTGCCGGTGCCGGCGCCGGCGACGTTGGAGCTGTTGAAGGGGTTTCCGGTCGAGGGCGCGCACATCGAGGCGGAGAACGTGACGCCCACCGGCGCCGCCATCCTTTCGGCCCTCGTGACGGAGAAGGGCGAGGCTCCGGCCATGCGCGTCGAGCGGACGGGTTACGGCGCGGGCACGCTGGAGTTCGCGGACCGGCCCAACGTCTTGCGCATGGTGCTGGGGGAGAGCGCGTCTCGACTCGGACACGAGCGCATGTTGGTGATGGAGACCCACATCGACGACATGAACCCCGAGTTCTACGATTATGTGTTGGAGCGCCTCTTCGCGGAGGGGGCTCGTGACGTGACGCTTTCGCCCGTCCAGATGAAGAAGAACCGGCCGGGTACGTTGTTGCGCGTCGTCGCGGAACCGGAACAGCGGGATGCGCTGGCGGGGATCGTGTTGGGGGAAACCTCGACCCTCGGGGTGCGCTGCTACCTGGTGGACCGGCTGGTGTTGCCGCGGAGGACGCTGAAGCTCAAGACCCGTTTCGGCACGCTCACGGTCAAGGTCGCCGAGGAACCGGGCGGGGGCAAGCGGGCGACACCCGAATACGATCAGGCGCGGAAGGTCGCGGTGTCGAGGAAGGTGCCGTTGAAGGCGGTTTACGACGAGGTGACGCGCTGTTTCATGGGCGGGCAGTGACCCCCGGTCCACCCCTGGATTCCCGCTTCCGCGGGAATGACGTATTCGTAAGGTCTCCGCCTGGCGAGTATTGGCACAGCCTGTTTGGCGAATGACGATCGATGGCCCAAGTCGCGGTCTCTCTCTTCACGTGATCCGGGCAAGGTAGTCGAACTCGGCGTACCGCTGGAACAGGTCGCCCAGGTCGGGGCGCGTTTCCCGCGGCGTGGCCGGTCCCGGTCCGGACGCTCGCAGGAACGGGACTCTTCCCACGCACGGCACTCGCGTCATCTCCGCGAGGGTCTCCGCGTTGGTGTCCGTGGCCGGCGTCCTTTCACTCTCCATGTCGTTCAGGATGTATCCGGACACCTTCAGGTTGAGGCACGCGGCGTGTTCCAGGGTGAGCAGCGCGTGGTTGATGGCGCCGAGGCGGTTGCCCACCACCACGAGAACCGGGAGGCCGATCTCGCGGGCCAGGTCCGCGTAGGTATAGCTCGGGCGCAGCGGGACGAGCAGGCCGCCGGCGCCTTCCACCAGCATGAGGTCGTGGACGGCGCTCATGTCGCGGTACAGGCGCACGAGGAAGTCCGGCCGGATCTGCACGCCGGAGTGGGCGGCGGCCACGCTCGGAGCCACGGGGACGCCCAGCCGGTAGGGACAGATGCGCTCGATGGATTCGTTGCTGCCGGCCGCGGCCTTGAGGAAGGTGGCGTCCTGGGGCACCAGGTGCCCCTTCTCGTTCCGGCAGCCGGATTCCGCGGGCTTCATCACGCCGACCTTGAACCCGGCCTCCCTGAACGCGGCGGCCAGGCCGCACGCCACCAGAGTCTTGCCCACGCCGGTGTCCGTGCCGGTGATGAAAAAGCCGCGGCTCACGAGGCTTCCGTGACGTGGCGGATGGAGTCGCGCACCACGTCCACCAGGGTCGCCAACTCGGCGTCGCTGATGGTAAGCGGCGGGAGCATGATGAGGGTGTCCCCCAGCGGGCGCACGATGACGCCGCGCCGCCGGGCTTCCAGCACCACCTGGTTGGCGATCCTGAGGCCGGGGTCGTAGCGCTCGCCGCGCGCCTTGTCCTTCACCAGTTCCATGCCCGTCATGAAGCCGCGCTGGCGGATCTCGCGCACGTGGGGAAGGGAGAGGATGTCCGCCTGGAGCGTTTGCTCGAGCCACGTCATCTTGGCCGGCACCGTCTCCATCAGCGCTTCCCGCTCGAAGATGTCCAGTCCGGCCAGCGCCACGGCGCAGCACAGGGGGTTGCCGGTGTAGGTGTGGCCGTGGAAGAAGCTCTTGAACTCGCCGTACTCGCCCAGGAACGCGGAGAAGATCTGCTCGGTGGCGAAGGTCGCCGCCAGCGGCAGGTAGCCGCCGGTGATGCCCTTGCCCACGCACATGAGGTCCGGGGTCACGCCGTCGTGCTCGCACGCCCACATGCGCCCGGTGTGCCCGAAGCCCGTGGCCACCTCGTCGGCGATGAACAGGACGCCGTTGTCGGCGCAGATGTCCCGGATGGCCCGGACGTAGCCGGCGGGCTGGGGCCACATGCCCGCGGCCCCTTGCATGACGGGCTCCATGATGAACGCCGCCAGACGGTCTTTCTCCCGGCCGACCGTGGCGCGCGCCTCAGCCACGGAACGTTCCATGGCCTCGGCCTCGGTCAGGCCCTGTTCCCGCTGATACGCGTAGGGCGGCTTTACCGACAGCGCGGGGAACAGCATGGTGCGGTGGTAGTGGTGGAACAGCTCGCTGTAGCCCACGCTCATGGCCCCGACCGTGTCTCCGTGGTACGACTCCTCCAGCCGCGCGAATTGGGTCCGCTCGGTCTGCCCCAGGAGTTGCCAGTACTGCACCGCCAGCTTGAGCGCCACCTCCACGGCGGTGGCGCCGCTGTCCGAATAGAACACGCGGGTGAGCCCCGGCGGCATGACGGCCGTGAGCCGGGCGGCCAGCTCGATGCCGGGTACGTGGCTGAGCCCGAGGAAGGTGGAGTGCGCGATGCGGTCGGTCTGCGCCTTGAGGGCCTCGTCCAGCTCCGGCCGCCGGTGCCCGAACAGGTTGCACCACAGCGAGGAAACCCCGTCGAGGTAGCGATTGCCGTTGACGTCGATGAGGTAGCTTCCGTCCCCCTCGGCGATGATGCATGGGTCCTCGCCCATCCATTCCTGCATCTGCGTGAACGGGTGCCACAGGTGCGTGTGGTCCATGCGTTTGAGGGTGTCGTATCTGTCGCTGCTGCCCATGGTTCTCCGTTCGTGTGGCGCTGGCCGGGGATCGCCCCCGGTGATCCGACCTACCGCTGTCTGGCGGCGGCCGTCGCCGATGGCTCGTTGTATTCCGGGCCGGGAAGGTTCTCGCCGGCTCGCGCGAAGGCGTCGAGGGCGCGGTCGAGTTGTTCGTTCGTATGGGTCGCCATGGTGGTGACCCGCAGCCGCGACGTGCCCGGAGGCACCGTGGGCGGGCGGATGCCCTGTACGTAGAAGCCGGCGTCCAGGAGCCGCGCCGCAAGCTCCATGCACGGCTGCTCCTCTCCCACCATGACCGGAATGATCTGCGTGCTCCCGCCCACCGTGTAGCCGAGCCGCCCCAGGCCGTTGCGCAAACGCTCGGTGTTGTGCCGCAGCGCGCACTGCCGCTCGGGTTCCTTCTCCACCAGGTCCACGGCCGCGCCCGCCATGGCCAGCACCACCGGCGGCAGCGAGGTTGTGAAGATGAAGCTGCGCGCGCGGTTGATGAGCAGCTCCTTCAGCCTGGCGCTGCCCGCGACATAGGCGCCGAAGGCGCCCAAGGCCTTGCCCAGGGTGCCCATCTGCACCAGGACCCGATCGCCGAGCCCCATCTCCGCCACAACGCCGGCGCCGTTGGGTCCGCGGACCCCGGTGCCGTGGGCCTCGTCCACCATCACCATGGCCCCGTGACGCTCCGCCAACTCCACCAGCTCCCGAAGGGGCGCGATGTCTCCGTCCATGCTGAATACGGACTCGGTGGCGATGAGCTTGCGCGCCTCGGCCGGCGCCGCCTCCAGCAGGCTCTCCAGGTGGTCCATGTCACAGTGACGGTACACGGACACCGCCGCGCGCGAGAGCCGGCAGCCGTCGATGATGCTGGCGTGGTTCAACTGGTCGCTCAGCACCACGTCGTCCTTTTCCACCAGCGTGGCGATGATGCCGACGTTGGCCTGGTAGCCGCTGTTGAACACCAGCGCCGCCTCGGTGCCCTTGAAGCGCGCGAGGCGTTGCTCCAGCTCCTCGTGGGCGGTCATGTTGCCGGAGATGAGCCGCGAAGCGCCCGAGCCGCAGCCGTAGCGGTCCAGCGCTTGCCGGGCGGCTTCCTTCAGGGCGGGATGGTTGGCCAACCCCAGGTAGTTGTTGGAGGACAGGTTCAGCACTTCCCGGCCGTTGAGCACGACGGTGGCGTCCTGCTCGCCGTCCACCACCTTCAACTCGCGGTAGAGGTTGCGGCTCCGGATCTCGTCCAGCCTCTGTTCGATGAAGTCGGCCATGCCTCGGTGGGTAGATATCAGAAATACGACAACCGAACCATTGCCGTGGAACGGGCTGCGTCAAAACTCACGGGGTAGGGCCCTTCGAAACGTCATTCCCGCGGAAGCGGGAATCCAGGGGCGGTGAGGCGGGGAAACGCCGCTGTAACACCCCACCACCACCCCTGGATTCCCGCTTCCGCGGGAATGACGTTTCGACGTTTCGGGGGTGGTTGCCTCTCCAAGATGGTGTTCCGACACAGCCTGTTCCGCGGGAATGACGATTCCGGGCGTTCGAGTTGTTGCACGACGTGGAGGACGGGAAATCAAGGAAACCAAGGCTTGGAGGAACGTCCGTCACATTGACATTGACGAATCCGTACCTAGATTTTTCTGTGAACAACCGGGGAACCGGAGGGATTTATGGACATCAATCGTTTGACCGAGAAATCGCAGGAAGCGTTGCGCCAAGCCCAGACACTGGCCTCGCGGCGCAATCATCAAGGGGTGGACGTCGAGCATCTCTTGGCGGCTCTGCTGGAGCCGTCGGACGGCGTGGTCACGGCGCTGCTGACCCAGACCGGCGTTTCCGTGCTGGCGGTGAAGAAGGGGCTGGAGACGGAGCTCGACCGCATCCCCCGGGTGACCGGAGCGGGAGCCGCGGCCGGTCCGGAGCAGGTCTACGTCACCCAGCGGCTGTCGCGGCTGTTCGCCCGCGCCGAGGACGAGGCCGGGAAGCTCAAGGACGAGTACATCAGTGTCGAGCACCTGCTGCTGGCGATTCTCGAGGACGGAGGCAAGGCGAGCCAGGTGCTGCGAGCCCATGGGGTCGGCCGCGACACGCTGCTGGAAGCGCTCCAGAAGGTACGCGGGCATCAGCGCGTGACGAGCCAGAACCCGGAAGGCACGTACCAGGCGCTGGAACGCTACGGCCGCGACCTTACCCAGCTCGCGTCCCAGGGCAAGCTCGATCCCGTCATCGGCCGGGACGAGGAGATCCGCCGGGTGGTGCAGGTGCTGTCGCGCCGCACCAAGAACAACCCCGTGCTCATCGGCGATCCGGGCGTGGGCAAGACCGCCATCGTCGAGGGGCTGGCGCTGCGCATCGTGGCCGGCGACGTGCCCGAGGGGCTCAAGCACAAGCGCATCGTGGTGCTGGACATGGGGCTGCTCATCGCCGGCGCCAAGTACCGGGGCGAGTTCGAGGAACGCCTCAAGGCGGTCCTCAAGGAGGTGCAGAAGTCGTCGGGCGAGGTGATCCTGTTCATCGACGAGTTGCACACCGTGGTGGGTGCGGGCGCCGCCGAAGGCGCCATGGACGCCAGCAATCTGCTGAAGCCCATGCTGGCTCGGGGCGAGCTGCACTGCATCGGCGCCACCACCCTGGACGAGTACCGCAAGTACGTGGAGAAGGACCGGGCGCTGGAGCGCCGCTTCCAGCCCGTGACCGTGGACCAGCCCACGGTGGAGGACACCGTCTCCATCCTGCGGGGGTTGCGTGAGCGCTACGAGCTGCACCACGGCGTGCGCATCAAGGACGGCGCGCTGGTGACCGCGGCGGTGCTGTCGCACCGCTACATCAGCGACCGCTTCCTGCCGGACAAGGCCATCGACCTGGTGGACGAGGCGGCCTCCAAGCTGCGCACGGAGATCGACTCCATGCCCACGGAGTTGGACCAGGCGTCCCGGCAGGTCATGCAGCTCGAGATCGAGCGCGAGGCCCTGCGCAAGGAGAGCGACGACGCCTCGCGGGAGCGTCTGGCCAAGCTCGAGAACGAGCTGGCCAACTTCAAGGAAGAGGCCAATTCCCTCAAGGCGCGCTGGGAGATGGAGAAGGGCGCCATCGCCAGGCTGCGCCAGCTCAAGGAGGAGATCGACGAGACCCGCCGGGCCATGGAGCAGGCGGAGCGCGAGTACGACCTCAACCGCTTGGCCGAGTTGAAGTACGGCAAGCTGAGCGAGCTGGAGAACGACCTGGCCAAGCAGCAGGACAGCCTCAAGACCGAGGACGGCGGCGTGCTGCTCAAGGAGGAAGTGGACGAGGACGACATCGCCGAGGTGGTGTCGCGCTGGACCGGTGTGCCGGTGTCGAAGCTCCTGGAGGGCGAGCGGGAGAAGCTGCTGCACCTGGGCGAGCACCTGCACAAGCGGCTCATCGGCCAGGACGAGGCGGTGTCGGCGGTGGCCGACGCGGTGGTGCGCGCGCGTTCGGGTCTCAAGGACCCGCAACGGCCCATCGGGTCGTTCATCTTCCTGGGCCCCACGGGCGTGGGCAAGACCGAATTGGGCCGGGCGCTGGCCGAGTTCCTGTTCGACGACGAGGCCAACATGGTGCGCCTGGACATGTCCGAGTACATGGAGAAACACACCGTGGCACGGTTGCTGGGCGCGCCTCCCGGATACGTGGGATACGACGAGGGCGGGCAGCTCACCGAGGCGGTGCGCCGCCATCCCTACTCGGTGATCCTGTTCGACGAGGTAGAGAAGGCCCATCCGGACGTGTTCAACGTCATGCTGCAGATCCTCGACGACGGCCGCCTGACCGACGGCCACGGGCGCACCGTGGACTTCAAGAACACGGTAGTGATCATGACCTCCAACATGGGCAGCCAGCTCATCCTCAACTACAGCGGGCGCAACGACGACCGCGCGTACGAGGCCATGAAGCGGGAGGTGCTCGATGTGCTGCGGCGGGAGTTCCGCCCGGAGTTCCTGAACCGCGTGGACGACATCGTGGTGTTCCACGGCCTCACCCGGGAGGACCTCCGGGAGATCGTCGAGATCCAGCTCGGCCACCTGAGCGAGCGCCTGAGCGAGCGCCACATCCGCCTGGAACTGACCCGGAAGGCCAAGGACCACTTCGCCGACACCGGCTACGACCCCGCCTACGGCGCCCGGCCCCTCAAGCGCCTGATCCAGAAGGAGCTGGAGACCGCGCTGGCGCGGAAGCTCCTGGCCGGCGAGGTCAAGGACCATAGCCGGGTGGTCGTGGACCACGACGGCAGCGAGCTGACCGTGTCGGCGTCGGAGGTGGCCGACGCCGCGTAACGGATCTCCCCGGTTCCCTCCGTCGTTCCGCTCTCGTGGGAGCGACGGAGGCACTTGGATATGACGCCCCGCGGGGTCATTTGCAATGCCCTCGGGGGCTGGCTAGAATTCCCGGATGCAGTCCATCCTCAGAAAAAACATCGAAGATCTGGAGGGTTACACGCCTGGTGCGCAGCCCAAGCAGACCGATCTGATCAAGCTCAACACCAACGAGAACCCCTACCCGCCGTCCCCCAGGGTGCTGGCCGCGGTGCGCCGCGAGATCTCCTCGTCGCTGCGCCTCTATCCCGATCCCGTGGCCCTGGAACTGCGCGAGCGCGCGGCCGCCCTCTACAACGTCGGTCCGGAAAACGTCATGGCGGGCAACGGCTCGGACGAGCTGCTGTCCATCCTCATGCGCTGCTACGTGGGCGAGGGCGACAGCGTCGCCTACCCGGTGCCCACCTACTCGCTGTACGAGACGCTTGTCGCCATCCAGGGCGGCGAGAGCGTGACGGTGCCCTACGCCGACAACTTCACGATCCCGTCACCGCTCTACTTCCAGTCGAGCAAGGTGACCATCCTGTGCAACCCCAACGCCCCCTCGGGCACGCTGGAGCCGGTGAGCGAGATCGCGCGGCTGGCGCGCTCCGTGGCCGGCCTGCTGGTGGTGGACGAGGCCTACATCGACTTCGCCGACAGCGACGAAAGCGCCATCGCGCTGGTCAAGCGCTTTCCCAACCTGGTGGTGCTGCGCACCTTCTCCAAGGCGTATTCGCTGGCCGGCATGCGCGTGGGTCTGGTCTTCGGCGGCGAGGACATCGTGCGCAGCCTGATGAAGGTGAAGGACTCCTACAACCTGTGCCGCCTGAGCCTGGCGGCGGCCGTGGCGGCCCTGGAGGACGTGGAGTGGATGCAACGCAACGTCGCGCGCATCCAGCGCACCCGCGGAACCCTGGTCCGGGGACTGCGCCGGCTGGGCTTCGAGGTTCATGCGTCCCAGGCCAACTTCGTCATGGCCCGGCTCGGCCGGGACAGCATCCGCTGGCTGCATGAAGGACTGCACGAGAAGGGCATCCTGGTGCGCTTCTTCGATACCCCGGAGTTGTCCAACATGATGCGGATCACCGTGGGCAAGCCAGGTGAGATCCAGGCGCTGCTCAGGGAGACGGCAGCCCTGTTGCAAGGCCGCGGCGTCACGCAGCGGGCGTCGTAGCGCGCGCCGGCGGGTTGGCGACCCTTCCGTCAGTGAAGCGGCACGACGTGCGTGTGCGGCGTGGGTCCTACACGATCGCGGTTGTTCAGTATTTTCCGGAAGACGGACGACGTTGGCGCGGAGCCGAGGCCGCTTCGCCTGTTGCCTCACGCTCTGGAGCGTTGGCCAGCGACAGTACAAGCCGCACGAGTTCGGCCTGCCGCGAAACGCCGTGCTTGGCGAACATGTGCTTTACGTGCGCTCGGATCGTGCTTTCCTTTCGACCCATCCTCGCGGCGATTTTACGGACGCTCATGCCTTCGGCCAACAGCACGGCCACCCGGCTCTCCATCTCCGTGAGGCCCAAGGCCTGACCGACCATGGCCGGATCGATGTGGGGCCAGCTCACCGGATCCACGACCAGGACGAGCGCCGCGACCGGCCAAGCCCGCACGTCCGTCTTCCGCCCGTCCACCGGGTTGACGTGCAGCACCAGCGGTGACGGCGCAAACTGACGCCGTACCATGATCGATCCGCTGACGCCCTGGACCCGGAACGGCGGGAGCGCCCGACTTAATAGCTTCTGGAGGCCGATGTTGTCTCCGGGCGTACCGGCGAACAGGAACCCGTCGTGGTCGACGAGACCGTCTCCAACACGCAGCAATCTCCCGGCACTGTCGTTCACATTCACGATCCGCCCACGCGGGTCGAGTTGGATGATGCCCGCTCCAGTGGTGTCGAGCAGCTCCGTGAGGGACGCGCCCAAGGCCCCCGAGCCGGCAAGCACTTGGCGGACGCGGACGTATTGACGGAGATGGGGTAGTAGACGCCCGATCAGTTCGAGCTGGGGCGCCGACCAGTCGTTACCGACAACCGGGTCCAACACGCCCAAGTAAATGTTTGCGCCGTCGGGTCCGTCAAGGCGCACGTTGAGGCTGTTCTGGGCGTGCATACGGGGCGCCAGCTCGTTGTATACCAGGGAGGTCTTCCGCTCCGCCGCGGTGAAGAGGTTGGTCATATGGACCGGCTGGCTGTCGGGGAGCCGCATAAAACGCGGGACTCGTTCGTCTATGGGCATATAGACCTGGACGTACTCGCGTTCCAATTCGTGGTCCTGTCGCCCGCGGTAACAGAACTCCGCCAAATAGACCTGGAGGTTCTCCGGGCAGGAAAAGTCGACAACCGCCAGGCAGTGGCCGTGCACGCCGAGGGCGTCGTCGATCAGCGCGGAGGCGGCCGACCAGCGCCGATCGTCCAACGCCGCCTCGTGCATCGATGACAGGATGCGCTCGAACGTCTCGTGGTTGATCATGAGGGCAGGACCCTACGCCGCACCGCCGTTCACCCGGCGGTTCTCCTCCACGCGGATCTTGAGGATGCGGCGGCCTTCCATGTCGGCGATGGTGAGGCGGTGGCCGTCGGTCTCGATCTTTTCGCCGCCGCGGGGGATGCGTTTCAGCTTGGCCAGCACGAAACCGGCCAGGGTGTGGTAGTCCACGGACTCCTCGAAGGGCAGGTCGTAGTCGGACTGCAGGTCCTTCAGCAGGGCGGAGCCGGACACCACCAGCGAGCCGTCGGGGAGGCGTTCCACCGGCCCGCGCTCCTCGGCGTCGTATTCGTCGCGGATCTCGCCGACGATCTCTTCGATGATGTCCTCCAGGCTCGCCAGCCCTTCCACTTCGCCGTACTCGTTCACCACCAGGGCCAGCGCCATGCGCCGGCGCTGCAGGTCCTTCAGGAGCTGGCTGATGGGCAGCGAGCTGGGTACGAAGAAGGGCGGGTGCACCATGGCGCGCAGGTCGATGGGCTCGTTGGCCTGCATGGCGCGCAGGATGTCCTTGTTGTAGGCGATGCCCAGGACCTGGTCCAACTCGTTCTCGTACACGGGCAGGCGCGAGAAGCCGCTCTCGACGAAGTTTCGCAGCACATCGTCCGGCTCGGACTCGACGTCGATGGCGTGGATCTCGGTGCGCGGCACCATGACGGCCCTGACCGGGGTGTCGGCGAAGTCGAAGACGCTGTGAATCAGCTCCTTCTCGGTCTCGTCGAAGATCCCCTTGGCGGTGCCCTCGCGAATGATCGACTTGACCTCCTCCTCGGAAATGAAGCTCGCGGACCCGGTCTCCTTGCCACCGAACAGCCGCAGGACCACGTTGCTGGAGCGGGTCAGGAACGCCACGAGGAACGACGTGCACCTGGAGATGGCGTCGATGGGGAGTGCCACGAAGAACGCGATGCGCTCGGAAAAGCGCAGCGCCATGGACTTGGGTACGAGTTCGCCCAACACCAGGCTGAGGTAGGCGATGGGCAGGACCACGAAGAGGATGGCCGCGTAGTTGCCCCAGGTCTCGGCGTAGGGCAGCGGCAGCGATTGGAGTTGCGGCGTGAGGACCTGGATGGCGCCGGCGCCGCCGATGGCGGAGGCCAGGGTGCTGACGAAGGTGATGCCGATCTGCACCGTGGCGAGGAACCGGTCGGGCTCATCCTTGAGTCGCCCGAGGGCCGCGGCGGCGCGCGTGCCCTTGCCCTGCACCTGGTCGACGCGCGTCCTGCGCGTGGCGATCACGGCGATCTCCGCCGCCGCGAAGAAGCCGTTGGCCAGGATCAACAGCAGGATGATCGTGGCGCCCAACCATAAACTCTCGAACATCGAAACATCTCCCATCCGGAATGCCGGGACGTAAAGGGACACGGAGGAACACCGCTCCGGCTCGGGCCGGACGCGGGCGTTCCCGACAGACGCGCGGTCGGTCTAGGGGTGCATTTGTCCCGATGGGGCAATCAAGAGTTTGAGGAAGCGGGGGAGGGCGATGGAAGCCTTCAGGGCCGGAATGCGCGACGGCGGTATACTGTCGTCTTGTGGGTCGTCGGACATCTATGGAACTCCTTGTCTCCTGCGCCAGGAGACGGCCGATATTCTGCCAGGAATCTCCTTCATCCGTGGCAAAAATGCAAGCCCTTTTGCATACCTCAAAACCGGCAAGGAAACCAAGAGTCCTGCGGGCGGAAAGGGAAGTCCCGCGCGTCCGTCCCGCGTACCGCGCGGACGGGATTCTGGTTGACCTGCACCCCCTTATCCGTTATGCAAACCACTTTGAGCGTTTGGCAATGACGACTCGCCAAGTCCCACGACTGCTGCAGGAATGTCTCGATGGCAGTTCCTTAGCGCCGGGCCACGCCCTCCTGCTTTCCAGTGTCGAGGGAGATGAGTTCACGGCGCTGCTTCGAGCGGCCGCCGAGTTGCGTGACCGCCACAAGGGCCGCACCGTCACCTTCTCCCCCAAGGTCTTCATCCCGCTCACCAACCTGTGTCGCGACTTCTGCGGCTACTGCACGTTCCGCAAGGCGCCCGGAGAAGACGGCGCCAGGACGCTGTCCCTGGACGAGGTTCTGGAGACGGTGCGGCGGGCCAGGGTCATGGGCTGCACCGAGGTGCTGTTCAGCCTGGGGGACAAGCCCGAGGCCATCTACCCGGAGATGCGGGAGTTCCTCCGGCGGGCGGGTTACCGCAGGACGCTGGAGTACCTGTACGAGGCTTGTCGCGTCGTGCTCGAGGAGACCGGGCTCTTGCCCCACGCCAATCCGGGGCTCATGGCGCGCGCCGACCTGGAACGGCTCCGGCGGGTGAACGCGAGCATGGGGCTCATGTTGGAGAACGTCAGCGAGCGGCTCATGGAGCCGGGCGGCGCGCATGCCGACGCGCCGGACAAGAAGCCGTCGGCCCGGCTCCGGACCTTGGCCGAGGCGGGGCGGCTGGGCATCCCATTCACCACGGGCATCCTCATCGGCATCGGCGAGACCTGGGAGGAGCGCATCGCGTCGCTCTACGCCATCCGGGAGCTGCATGAACGCGACGGCCACATCCAGGAAGTGATCGTGCAGAACTTTCGCGTGAAGCCCGAGATCCCGATGCACGATCAACCGCACGCGGACTATGATGACGAGGCCAGGACCATCGCCCTGGCGCGGCTGATCCTGGGCGGCGACATGAACATCCAGGCGCCGCCCAACCTGACGCCGGAGTGTTACGAGTGGTACCTGAACGCGGGCATCAACGACTGGGGCGGCGTATCCCCCGTGACCCGTGACTTCATCAACCCGGAGGCGCCCTGGCCCGAACTGCTGGAACTGGGTGAGCGCACCGCGGCCGCCGGTTTCAGCTTGCGGCCGCGGCTCCCCATCTACCCGGAATACATTGCGCGGGCGGAGCGGTTCATCGCGCCCGAGCTGATCCCCTACATCGACAGGTTGTGCGACGAGGACGGCCTCGCCGCGGTCGGAGGACACCATGAGCCACATCGAAGCGATGTTCGACTATGACGACGGGGCCGAACGGCTGTACGAGCTGCTGCCCCGCATCGAGATGCGCGTCGCACGGATACTGGAGGACGCCCTGGCCGGCCGCGAGGTCACGCGGGAGGAAGGCCTGATCCTGTCCGAGGTGAGCGGCGACGAGCTGGCCGCCCTGTCCGTGACGGCCGACCTCATGCGGCAGGCCAAGGTGGGTGACCGCGTCACTTACGTGGTGTGCCGCAACATCAACTTCACCAACGTGTGCTACGTGGGTTGCAAGTTCTGCGCGTTCCACACCGGCCCCAACAAGCCCGGGAGCTGGGACCACTCGCTGGAAGACGTGGCGGACAAGGCGGAGGAGGCGTGGAACCGCGGCGCCACCGAGATCTGCATGCAGGGCGGCCTGCCGCGCGGCATGACGCCGTTCTACTACCGCGACCTGCTCCAGTCCATCCGCTCGCGCGTTCCCGGCATCCACATCCACGCCTACTCGCCCATGGAGATCACCTACGGGGTGGAGCTCACCGGCATGCCGCTGGCCGATTACCTGCGCATGCTGCGCGACGCCGGCCTCGACAGCGTGCCGGGCACGGCCGCGGAGATCCTCGACGACGAGGTGCGCATGGTGCTGTCGAAGAACAAGGTCAGCACCGAGCAGTGGATGCGGGTCATCCGCACCGCCCACGAGGTGGGCATCTTCACCACCTCCACCATGATGTACGGCCACCGGGAGAACGGCAGCCACTGGGTGAACCACATGCTGCTGCTGCGCGACATCCAGAAGGAGACCGGAGGCTTCACCGAGTTCGTCCCGCTGGGGTTCGTGCACGAGAACACCGCGCTCTTCCAGCAGGGCCTGGCGCGGCCCGGCCCCACCGAGGAGGAAGACATCCGCGTGCACGCGCTGGCACGGGTGCTGCTCAACGACACCATTCCCAACGTGCAGGTCTCCTGGGTGAAGATGGGCCGGCGCATGTCGCAGCTCTGCCTCCGCTCCGGCGCCAACGACTTCGGCGGCACGCTCATGGAGGAGAGCATCTCGCGGCTGGCGGGCTCCACGGAAGGGCAGATGATCTGGCCCCACGAGTTCCGCTCGCTGATCCGTGAGATCAACCGCATCCCGGCCGAGCGTTCCACCGGCTACGAGGTCCTGCGTACCTGGGAGGAAGAGCGCGAGCTCCTCGCGAGCGACTTCGCGCCCGCAGACGGCGCGGCGGACCAGACGGTAGCGGGGTTGTAGAGACCGCCGGATTTGTCCACGAAACCCAGCGCCGGAACACACCTGCTTCTCACCGGAGGCACGGGCGGGGCAAAGCTCGTGCTGGGCTTTTACGAGGAGGCGGCCGCCGAAGACTTGGTGGTGGTGTGCAATACCGGGGACGACTCGTCAGTACACGGCCTCCACGTATCCCCTGACGTCGATACCATCGTCTACACTCTCGCCGGTCTCATCGACCCGGCCAAGGGGTGGGGCGTCCGGGACGACACCTTCACCGTGCTGGACCAGCTCCAGCGGCTCGGCAACGAGACCTGGTTCCGTTTGGGAGACCGGGACATCGCCACCCACCTGACGCGCACGCGCCTCCTGTCGGAGGGAAAGCCGCTGTCGCGGGTGACCGCCGCGCTGTGCCGCGCGCTGGGTGTGCGCTCCCGCGTGCTGCCCATGTCTGACCAGCGTATCGAGACGCGGCTCGCCACGCCCGAAGGGGAGATCTCCTTCCAGGAGTACTTCGTCAAGGCGCGCTGGCAGCCGGAGGTCTTGAGCCTGCGCTACCGAGGGATCGAGGAAGGCCGCCCCGCGCCCGGCATGCTCGAAGCCATCGGCGCCGCCGCCCTGGTGGTGGTGTGCCCCAGCAATCCCGCCACCAGCATCGGGCCCATCCTGGCGGTGCCCGGCGTGCGCCAAGCCCTGCGCGAGACGCCCGCCAGGGTGGTGGCCGTGAGTCCCATGGTGCAGGGACGTTCCTTCAGCGGTCCGGCACACAAGCTCATGGCGACCCTGGGCGTGGAGGCGTCGGTCAACGGGCTCGCCGCGGCCTACCGTGATTTCATCGACGTGCTGGTCATCGACACGGAAGACCGTCACCTGCGGCCCGCCATCGAACGGTCAGGCATCGAGGTGCAGGCCACCTCCATCCGCATGGACACGCTGGAAGACAAGAAACGGCTGGCGCGGGAACTATTGACCCCGCTTTCGCGGGAATGACGTTCTGTTACGTAGTTGCCTCATGAGTTTTCACACACCCTGGAAAGCGGGAATCCAGGGGTGGGGAAGGGCGGGCCGCAGGCAGGTTTCAAAATTCGTCGGGCAGGTGCTAAGCACTTCTATTCCATGATGAAGTTCGGCGCACTCATCCCCGTCAAGGGTTTTCAGGGGGCCAAGCAGCGGCTGTCCTCGCGTCTCAGCGCGCCCGAGCGCTCGGAGTTGATGAAGGCCATGGTGCACGACGTGCTGACCGAGGTGACCCGGGCCGAGGGCCTCCACCGGACCTTCGTCGTGACGGGCTCGGACGAGGTGGCGCACTGGGTTTCGGCCTTCGACGTGACGGTGATCCGGGAGCAGGACGAGACGGGTGAGACCGACGCGGTCCATTTCGCTCTTGACGTCATGGAGGAGGCGGGCATGGACGCCGCCTTGGTGCTGCCGGGCGACATCCCGCTGCTGCGCGCCGGCGACGTGGAGTCCGTGCTCCGTGCCGCGCCCGAAAGCGCCGGCGCGCCGTTCGCCGTCCTGGTCCCCTCCCACGACCGTATGGGGACCAACGCGCTGTTGCTGGCGCCGCCGGACATCCTGCGGCTCCGCTTCGGTTACGACAGCTTCCGCTACCACCTGAGCGAGGCGGAAGCCCGCGGGGCCGCCGTCAGCGTCATCGAGAACCCGCGCATCGCGTTGGACATCGACGAGCCCGCCGATCTGCAGCAGCTCATCCCCCGCCTGGAGCGCGGCCGCACCCACGACCGCCTCGCCGCCATGCGCCACAACGGCAGCAGCTTCTTCGCGCGGGCCAGTTGACCCGCGAATTCCATGAAGTCGTACGTGGCAAGCACGCGGGTTGACGCGTAATGCGGCGCCTGGAAATCATCGCCGTGGAGGGGCTGGGCGAGGTCAAGCCCGGCGATCCATTGGGCCGGTTGGTGGTGGAGGCGTGCGCGCGCCAGGGGCTGGCCCCGTGCGACGGCGATGTGCTGGTGGTGGCCCAGAAGATCGTTTCCAAGTCGGAAGGGCGCGCCGTGGACCTGAATACGGTGACACCGTCGGCGGAGGCCCTGCGGCTTTCCGCCGAGCTCGACGGCAAGGACCCGCGGCTGCTGGAACTGATCCTGGGGGAGAGCCGCGGCATCGTCGCCAAGGGACGCAGCACCATCGTTGTCGAGACCCACCACGGCCTCGTCTGCGCCAACGCGGGCATCGACCTGTCGAACGTGGGCGTCGGCCGCGCCCTGCTGTTGCCCAGGGACCCGGACGGTTCCGCCCGGCGCATTCGCGAGGACGTGCGGCGGCTCACGGAGAAGACCTTGGGCGTCGTCATCACCGACACGTTCGGACGGCCCTGGCGCCTGGGCACCACCGACGTCGCCATCGGCGTGGCCGGGTTCGGCCCGCTGATCGACTACCGCGGTGGGACGGACCCGTACGGATACGAGCTCAAGGCCTCGGTCACCGCCGTGGCCGACCAGATCGCCGGCGCGGCGGAGCTGGTCATGGGAAAGACGAGCCATGTGCCCGCGGCCATCGTCCGCGGCCTGGAGCTGCCGCCGCACGAGGGCTCGGCTCGGGATTTGATCCGGCCGGCCGAGGACGACCTGTTCCGCGGCGGCCGGTAGGACGCTCCGAATTTGTGACACCTCGTGCGAACATGCTATGAGCCTTCCCATGCAAGATTCCATTTCGATCGCAATCGTTGGAGGGACCGGAAGTCTGGGAATGGGCCTGGCGGGACGCTTGGCGCGTCCGGGCGTCCGGGTGCTCATCGGCTCACGCGATGCACAGCGCGGCGCGGACGCGGCCAAGGACTTGAACGAGAGGCTGGGCACGAACTTCGTCGAGGGAATGATCAACGCCGAGGCGGTGCGGGAAGCGGAGCTGGCCGTCATCTCGGTCCCTTACGAGGGGCAGGAGAAGATGGTGGCCGATCTGGCCGGCGAGCTGCGCGGCAAGATTGTCATCGACGCGGTGGTGCCGTTGCTCAAGGGCCGGCCGTTCGTACCCGAGGCCGGCTCGGCGCTGCTGGAGGCGCAGAAGATCCTGGGCGACGACACTCCGGTCATCGGCGCGCTGCACAACATCTCCGCGCTGGACCTCAGCGCGCCGGACGAACCCCTGGGCGACGTGCTGGTGTGCGGCGACAGCCGGGAGGCCAAGGACCGCGTCATCGAGCTGCTGGATCGCATCGGCGCCACCGGCCTGGACGCCGGGCCGGCGGCCAACGCCTATGTCGTCGAAGGGCTGACCGGCGTGCTCATCGCTCTCAACCGCCGCTACAAGTCGAAGCACGCCAGCGTGAAGATTACGGGTATTTACTAGTGTCGTGTCCCGTAAATACCTGGCATAATTTGCTGGTCTTTTTCGCCGTCGGCTGCGTTCCTCTTCCTCGCGTGGTGCCCGCCACTGCTCGTCATCGCGCCTTGCCGACGACGAAAAATCCTGCGCAACTTATGCCATGTATTTGCGGGACACGACACTAGGATTTGAATCCCGCGAACACGAATCCATCCCTTGGGGGTACACATGAGCGTTCAGATCGAACAGAAACCGCTGGAGAACCTGAGCCTGGACGAGCTGCGGCGGCTCTTTCACGCCCGGGTCAAGCCCGAGGCCATCGAGCACGTCATGGGCGCGGCGGAGAGCCACTCCACGCTCCAGCGCAACCGCACCGCGCTGGACCGACTGCTTTTCCGCCAGCGCATCTTCCACGACGTTACCGATCCCGACACCTCCATCGAGCTGTTCGGGCACAGGCTGCCCTCGCCGGCGATGATCGGGCCCGTGGGCAGCTTTCGGCTGCTGCGCAAGAACGGCGAGCACGAGGTGGCGGAGGGGGGCGGCCTGTTCGGTACCATGGTGTTCATCAGCGGCGCCACCCAGTCCACGGTGGACCAGTGGGCGGAGGGGATCTCCACGCCGCTGGTCTACATGGCGTACCTCAGCAAGGGACGGGACAAGGTGTTGAGCGCGGTGCGGCGCGCGGACGAGATCGGTTACGCCGCGGTCGGACTCACCATGGACACGCTGCAACCCACCAAGCTCGGAGACCGAGTGCCGCTGTCGTCGGACGGCAAGCCCCGCACCGTTCACGTGTCCTCGCCGGACGACGTCACGTGGCTCAAGAACGAGGTATCGGTCCCGGTGGTGGTGAAGGGGATCATGAACCCGGACGACGCGCGCATCGCCATCGACGCCGGCGCCGACTGTCTGGTGGTGTCGAACCACGGCGGCCGTATCCTCGATTTCAACCGCGCGGCCATCGAGGTGCTGCCGGAGGTGGTGGACGCGGCCGCCGGGCGCGTGCCGGTGCTGCTCGACAGCGGCGCGCGCCGGGGCGGCGACATCGCCAAGGCGCTGGCCCTGGGTGCCAAGGCGGTGCTCCTGGGACGGCCCATCTGCTGGGGCCTGGGCGCCGCCGGCCCCGAAGGGGTGGCGCGGGTGCTGACGATTCTCACCGATGAGCTGAAGCGCGTGATGATCATGACCGGCACCGCCACGATCCAGGACATCACGCCCGCGCTGCTGAGCCTGGATCCCGACAACGTCTGGTTCAGAGGTCTATAGGGAGGTGGACATGAGTGCCGAAGAACGTCTGAAGGAGCTGAACCTGAGCCTGCCGCCCACCCCGCGCCCCATGGCCAACTACGTCAGCGCGGTGCGGACAGGCTCGCTGCTGTACCTCGCCGGACACGGACCCCTGGGTGACGACGGCAAGGCCATCTTCCACGGCAAGCTGGGGCGCGACCTGACCGTGGAACAAGGCTACCAAGCCGCGCGCCAGACGGCGCTCAACACCCTGGTCACCCTCCGGGCGCAGCTCGGCAGCCTCGACCGCGTTCGCCGCATCGTCAAGGTGCTGGGCATGGTCAACGCCGATCCCGAGTTCCACAAGACCCCGCAGGTGATCAACGGTTTCTCCGACCTGCTGGTGGAGGTGTTCGGCGAGAGCATCGGCAAGCACGCCCGCTCCGCGGTGGGCATGGTGACGCTCCCCAACGGGATTCCGGTCGAGATCGAGTCCATCTACGAGGTCGAATGATCGACTGCGTGGACGGCCACCCTTCGACGCACTGTTCCGCGCGTTCGACGGAATGGTCGACAACCTGCATGGCGCGACGTCGCGGAAACCCGCAAACCCCTGGAAAGACGCTACCTTGCCGCAACGACGGCCGTTGGCACGAAAGATGCTTCCTTTAGGCGGCAGCAATTTTGAGGAGGTAGCTCAATGCTCTGTAAACCGTCTCGTTCCACATGCATGAAGGCGTTGGGCGTGTGCGCGGTGTTGCTCGCCGTGATCGCCCTGGCCGGCGGGTTCAGCCGTCCGCCTCTCAACGCATCGACACAGCCCGCGGCCACGGAACCGCGGCCCGTGAACACCATCGTCAATCTGGTCAAGCAGGTGAGCCCCGCGGTGGTCAACATCACCGCCAAGGGCGATACCCAGGCAGCCAGCATGTCCGAACGCTTCGGCCATCAGTTGCCCGAGGCGTGGCGCAAGTTCTTCGAGGCGCCGCCGTTCTCCATGCCCAACCCCTTCGGGACGCCCGAGGCCCCTTCCCGGCCGAGAAGGAGCCGCTCCTTCGGTTCCGGCGTGATCATCGACGGGAAAGGCCTGATCCTGACCAACCACCACGTGGTCAGCGGCCGGGAGAACATGACCATCACCGTCACCCTCTCCGACGATAACGAGTTCGAGGGGGAAATCATCGGCACGGACGAAAAGACCGACATCGCCCTGATCCGCATCAACCCCGGCTACAACCTGCCGACGGTGCCGCTGGGGAATTCCGACAGTCTGGAGATCGGTGAGGGCGTGCTCGCCATCGGCAACCCGTTCGGCCTCGACCGTACGGTGACGTCGGGTATCGTCAGCGCCAAGGGACGGCGCATCGGCGCCGGGCCCTACGACAACTTCATCCAGACCGACGCCTCCATCAACCCGGGCAACTCCGGCGGCCCCCTGATCAACCATCGCGGGGAGGTGGTGGGCATCAACACCGCCATCTACAGCCGCGGCGGGGGCAACGTGGGTATCGGCTTCGCCATCCCCATCAACCTGGTCAAGGAGGTGCTGCCGGGGCTCCGGAGCGACGGCCGGGTCACGCGCGGCTGGCTGGGCGTCTCGCTGCAAAAGGTGACGCCCCTCTTGGCGGAATCCTTGGGCATCGGTGAAGCGCGCGGCGCGCTCGTGGCCGAAGTGCTGCCGGACACGCCCGCGCAAGAAGCCGGGTTCAAGGTGGGTGACGTCATCGTGGAGTTCGACCGGCAGCCGGTCAAGGCATCCGGGGATCTTCCGATCATCGTCGCCCGAACCCCCGTGGGCAAGGCCGTGGACGTGAAGGTCGTGCGTGACGGCGACGAGCGCATGCTCCGGGTCGAGATCGGCGAGTTGCTGGACGAAAAGGCCGTGGGGGCCGTGGAACAAGGCTCCGACCTGGGACTGACCGTCGTAGAGGTGACCGACAACGTCGCCAAACGGTTCTCCCTGAAGCGTGCCGCGGGCGTGCTGGTGACCGGAGTCAAGCCGGGCAGTCCCGCGGACCAGGCGGGGTTGCGCCGGGGAGACGTGATCCTGGAGATGAACCGGACGGCCATCCCCAACTTGGCGGCCTACAAGAAGGCGCTGGAGTCGCTCGACAAGGGCGGCAACGCGCTGTTTCTCGTGCAACGCGGCGACGCCAGGCGATTCTTCGTCGCCAGGGGCTGACGGGCCGGCGACCGACGCGTTTCGGTGCGAAGCCGGAACACCGTGCCGGACACGACACTAGACCGGAGGCCGATGGGACAAGAGCAGTCCCATCGGCTCTTGTCGTGGGAGGGTCCGTTGCGGGGAGCCAGGCCGGTTGCCAAGTTGCTGGCCGGTTGTATAATGAAATCCTGTACGCAGGTCGGACGGGACCAACTGAAGCCCGTCGCCCACTGAAATGAAACGCGCTTCGCTGGTACCCTACTTCCTCGCCTCTGTCCTGCTGCTCGCGGGGCTTTTCTCTCTCTACGTGTTCTACGAGAGCCGCTGGCTCGAGGAAGAGTTGGTGCGACAGGTGAAGGTCAAGGCACTGGCCCTCACCCGCACCATGGAGACCAGCGCCAAGAAGTCCATCAAGGGAAACGCGCTGATCGAGGAGCTGGTGCGGCAGCGGCTGTTGGACAACGCGCGCCTGATCGACCGGCTGCTCACCGCCAACGCACCCGCGCCGCTGGTGCAGCGCATCAGCACCATCAACCAACTGCACAAGGTCGAACTCCTCGACCTTCAGGGACGGCCCTGGGTATCGCACACCGGAACCGCACCCCCCGACGTCGAGGGCCTCCTGGCCGAGTTGCGCGAACGGTGGTCGAGCCAGGAATCCACGGTGCACATCTGGGGCCGGCTCTGGTCCCAGCCGCGGGGACAGGCGCCCACTCTCCCGCAGCACGAGTTCTGGGAAGACAGCGTGTTCGGCGTCGCGCTTGAAGCGCGCAGCTTCCCGGGATTCATCGCCATTCACGCGGACGCCGCCTACATGCTGAAGCTGCAGCGCGAGATCGGCGTGCAGCGCCAGATCCAGGACCTCGGGCGGCAGGAAGGCATCCACCACCTGGCGCTCCTGGACAACGACTTCACCGTGCTCGCCCATACCGACGCGGCGCTGGCCGGGAACCGGATGGTGGACGACCTGAGCGCACGGGCGCGCGTCACCGATCGCTCGGCCCATCGGATCGTGGACACGGAGGAGGGTGGGCGGCGCTATGAGCTGGTGAAGCCGGTGCGGCTGGATGGCGACCCCATGGGCTTTCTCAGGATCGGCGTGTCCATGGACGTGGTGGACGCGGCGTGGTGGAAGAGCCTCTGGTCCATGGTGGGCCTGGGATGCGGCATCCTGGGGCTGGGCGTGCTCGGATTCGCGGCGATCCTCTACAACCAACGCTTCCACATGCAGGAGATCAAGGCGCTGGAAGCGGAAGTGGACCGGCGCGAGCACCTGTCCATGATGGGCAACCTGGCGGCCACGGTGGCCCACGAGGTGCGCAATCCGCTGAACGCCATCTCCATGGGGTTGCAGCGCCTCAAGGGGGAGTTTCAGCCGACGCAGGACGAGGGCGAATACAGCCGCTTCATCGAGTTGATGCGCGCCGAGGTACACCGCCTCAATGCCATCGTCGAGGAGTTCCTGACGCTGGCGCGGCCGTTGAACATAAAGCCGGACCTCGTCAAGGTCGACCAGTTGTTGAAGGACCTCACCACCCTGACCGGAGGCGACGCCGAGTCCTCCGGGGTGGAGATCGCGGTGGTGCATCACGGCCCGCGACCGGTGGTCAAGGCCGACCCGGACTACCTCAAGCAAGTGCTCCTGAACCTCATTCTCAACGGCCTCCAGGCCATGCCCGAGGGAGGCAAGCTGACCATCGAGACATCGATTCGCGACGGCAAGATGCGGCTCTCGGTGAGCGACACCGGCGTGGGTATCGCAAAGGAGAACCAGGCACGCATATTCGAGCCGTACTTCACCACGAAGTCCGAAGGCTCCGGATTGGGGCTCCCCATCGCTCGAAGGATCGTGGAGAGCCATGGCGGCACCATCGAGGTGACCAGCCAGACCGACGCGGGCACGCGGTTCGACATCGTTCTTCCGCTCGATCATACACTGACTTGAGCCCCTGCTCCCCACGAGACGCGCGGCGGGTTGCCGCCGGAGCGCACGGGCGACGAACGTAGACATGACTGAACAGGCATATCGGGCAGACCTCGGCGCACAACCGCCGCGCCGGCGCGAAGCATCGCTCGACGACCGTTTCCACATCATGGTGGTGGACGACGAGCGTACGCAGCTCGAGTTCGTCGGCGGCTTTCTCGGCAAGGCCGGCTTCGAGGTTGCGCTCATGGGAAGCGCGGCCGAGGCGTTGGAGCGGTTTCGCGGGGAGGCTTTCGACCTGGTGCTGACGGACCAGCGCATGCCCGAGATGTCGGGCCTCGACCTCTTGAAGCAGTGCCGGGCACTGGATCCCGAAGTCGCGGTGATCATCATGACGGCGTACGGCAGCATCGAGACCGCCGTCTCCGCCATGAAGGAAGGCGCCACCGACTACCTGACCAAACCCCTCAACCTGGAAGAGCTGCGGCTGCGCATCGATCGGGTCAAGCGGAGCCACCAGCTCCTGCGCGAAAACACCGAGTTGCGGGAGGCCTTGCTGGAACGCCATCGCATCGAGGGCGTCATCGGCGAGAGCGGACAGATGCAGGAGGTGCTGGATCTGGTGCGGCGCGTGGCCCCGAGCGACGCCACCGTCCTCCTGCGCGGCGACAGCGGCACCGGCAAGGAGCTGATCGCCAAGGCCATCCACTACGCCAGTGCCCGCAGGAACGGACCGCTGGTCAAGGTCAACTGCGCCGCGCTGCCGGAAACCCTGCTGGAATCGGAATTGTTCGGACACGAGAAGGGATCCTTCACCGGAGCCTTCGCCACGCGCAAGGGCCGCTTCGAGATCGCCGACAAGGGCACGCTGTTCCTCGACGAGATCGGCGACCTGCCCGCCCATATCCAGGCCAAGCTGCTGCGCGTGCTGCAGGAACGCGAGTTCGAACGCGTGGGCTCCAACCAGGCCATCACCAGCGACGTGCGCATCATCACGGCGACCCACCAGGACCTCGAACAACTCATGCGCCAAGGCGGCTTCCGCGAGGACCTCTACTACCGGCTCAACGTGGTCACCATCATCCTGCCGCCGTTGCGTGAACGCCGCCAGGACATCCCCCCCCTCATCGACCACTTCCTCCACAAGTTCGCCGAAAAGAACGGCAAGACGATACAGGGTTTCTCCCGCGAGGCGCGTGACGCGCTGCTGCGCTACGACTATCCCGGCAACGTGCGCGAACTGGAGAACCTGGTCGAACGGGCCACCGTGCTCACGCGCGACGACGTCGTCGGAATCGGCGAAATGCCGCTGACGATCAAGGAGGCGCGCCCCGGCGCCGGCGACCAGACCAACCTCTCCGCCGCCGTCGAAGGGATGGAAAGGCGCATGATCGTCGAGGCCCTCGAGGCCGCGGGCGGCATCCAGACCAAGGCCGCGGACAACCTCGGCATCAGCGAACGCGCCCTACGCTACAAGCTGCGAAAATACGGCCTGCGCGACGACAAGTGACGCGCGCGCCGCTCCTGCGGGTCGAGCCTGACGGGGTGCTTGACAAGGATTATTTTCAATGATACCGTAGGTTGTTGCTGGCTTTCCTCAAGGACGAGTGCTTAGTCGTATTGCTTGATCCTGGTGGTCCCCAGGGACTGCCTCAACAAATCATATCAGAATCGTGCTGGATCCGCCGATCCTTCGATAACGTTGAAGCAACGTCAATGTCATCGCGAGGGCGGCGGATATTTTTAACCTACGGATCGTCGGTGTGCCTTTCGGTTCGGAGGAGCTTGGCCCTTCGACCGGTGGCGTAGCGAAAACTGTGGAAGCCAAAATGATGGAGAGAGCCTTGAACATCGAAGACACCGAGGACGCGATGGACGACTCGATCGACGAGCTTGACGATATCGCCATCGGCGAAGTCGAGGAGGAGGAGGAGCAGCAGCAGCAGCCGGCGACCTTCTCCGAGGAGTCCCCGCCGAGCCAGGTGCCGGTGGACAACGACCGGGTGGACGACAAGACCGACCCGGTCTCCCTCTACCTGCGCGACATCGGCTCCACGCCACTGTTGACCCGGGAGCGCGAGGTACAGCTCGGGATGCAGATGGAGGAGGGCCAGGAGGAGTACATCGCCAGCGTCATCGCCGCGCCCTACACGGTCCGGCGCGTCCTCGATCTGGCCGAAGAGGTCCGGCACAACGAGACTCCCTTGAACCGCGTGCTCATGGCCGGCGATGACGGGGAGGCCTTCGACGAGACGGCCGAGCGGCGCCGCTTTCTCAAGGGCGTCACGGTGCTGCGCGGGCTCTTGCGCGAGCGGGAGCGCATGCAGGCCGAGATGGCGCGGAAGCGGACCTCCCAGAAGCGGCGCGCGGCCCTGACCGTCGATCTGGACAAGAAGCGGGTGCGAATCAACGACACGGTGAAGGCGCTGCGCCTCTCCAAGGAGTGGATCGACGATATCGGCGTCAGCCTCAAGGAGTCGCAACGGACGTTGGCCGAGCTGGCACGGCAGGCGAGCACGCATGCGCGCGGCAACGCGGCCAAGCGGATCGCGGCCGACATCGAGGCCGTCGAAGAGGCCCTGGGGTCTTCCGCCGCCGACATCGTGAGTCAGGTGAAGGCCATCACCGCCGCCGAGTACAAGGCCGCGTCGGCCAAGAAGATCCTCATCGAAGCCAACCTGCGTCTGGTGGTGAGCCTGGCGAAGAAGTACGGCAACCGCGGTCTGCAGTTCCTCGACCTGATTCAGGAAGGCAACGTGGGACTCATGCGCGCCGCCGAGAAATTCGACTACCGGCTCGGGTACCGGTTCTCCACCTATGCCGGCTGGTGGATCCGGCAGAGCATCACGCGCGGGATCATCGACTCCGCGCCGACGATCCGCATCCCCGTGCACATGATCGAAACCCGAAACAAGCTCATCCGCGCGCACCGCTCGCTGCACCGCAAGCTCGGACGGGAGCCGCAGCCGGATGAGGTCGCCACAGAAATGGGGCTTACCGCGGACGAGATCCGGAGACTGATGCGCATCGTGAAGGAGCCGGTCTCGCTGGAAACTCCCATGGGCGACGACGAAGAGAGCCGGCTCGGCGACTTCGTCGAGGACAAGCACGTTCCCAAGCCCCTGGAGGAGACGATTCACGCCAACCTGCGTGACAAGGTCAAGAAGGCGTTGGCCACGCTGCCGCCGAGAGAGGAAGCCGTCTTGCGCTACCGCTTTGGTATCGGCGAGGTGCGGGACTACACCCTCGAGGAATTGGGCGAGCGCTTCTCGCTCACCAGGGAGCGCATCCGCCAGATCGAGCAGCGTGCCCTGAGGAAGCTCCGCACCACGGTGGCGGGATTCAACCTCCAGGACTGAGCATCGTTCCCGGCCGGACCGGCGTGACCCATCGCCGTATCCTCCAGCCAACAGACAAAAAGGGCCGCCCGTCGGGACGGCCCTTTTTTACGCCGCCGATCCGTGGACCACGCGTACGGTGCTTGCCTGGGGGCCTTGCTGGCCCTCCTCTTCCGTAAAGTGAACGCGAGTCCCCAGCGTCAGGCGGTCGAAGCCGTCCACCACGCTGTTCCCGTGAAAATAGATCTCACGCCCGTCGCTGGTCTCGATGAAGCCGTAACGTTCGGCCGCGAAGAGCTTGCTGACCCGGGCCGGCGGTTCCGCCGCATGCGTCTTCACTTCACCGCGCCGGCGGCGCGCGTATTCCTGGAGTTGCCGGCGAGCGGCGTCAAAGGCATCGCGAATCGCCACCTGCACGTCGTGGTGCGCCGCGGCTCGGCCGCTGTCCCGGTTCACCACCAACTCCCCGCCCGGCACCGTCAGATCGATGCGCACGTTGTAGAGCCGCCCCTTCTGGTGGTGACGGTGCGGCGCCCCGACCACTATCCTGCAGCCGGTGATGCGGTCATGGAACTGGTCGAGCTTGGCCGCCTTCTCGCGTATGGCCTGCTCAATGGCGCGAGAGGGCTCCATGTCGCGGAAAGTCACTTGTGGTTCGAGTTTCATCGGTCCCTCCTCGTTTTCTTTTCTATCGTCTTGGACAATACTGCGCAAATCACGCCTGCTTCCCTTCAGCCTTCCGCTCATGAGCGACTCGTTACGCAACCTCGTCTCCCCGGCCCAACGGCGGCGGCTTGAACGCCTCGCGCGGCGGGCGGCATCTCCCGAAACCGCGCTGGTACAACTCGGCCGGCTGCTGGAGGAAGGCGGTCCCGGTCCCCTGCCCGACCTCGCGCCACGGGAACAGCGCATGCTGCTCCAACTCCTGGGCGGCAGCACCTACCTGGGCGGCATCCTCATCCGCGCGGCGGACGCCTGGGGCGAGACCTTTGCGAAGGCGATCCACACGAAGGCAAAGTCACGCGCGCGGCATTCCGCCGATTTCGGCGTCCTCGCACCTGACGCAACCCCGGGTGACCTCCACGCCAGGCTGCGCCGCCACAAGCGCCGGGAATACCTGCGCATCGGCGCCCGCGACCTCGTGGGGCTGGCCCCGGTGGAGGAAACCACCGCGGAGTTGAGCACCCTGGCGGACTTCTCCCTCGACACGGCCTACCGGTTCTGCCGCCGGGACCTTGAACGGCGGCACGGCCGGGTGCGCGTGCCGGGGACGTCGCGCCGCAACCGTTTCGTCATCCTCGGCATGGGCAAGCTCGGCGGACAGGAGCTCAACTTCAGCTCCGACATCGATCTCATCTACCTGTACGAGACCGCCGAGCCCGCCACGCCGCGGGCGCTTCCGCCGCTGGAGTTCTTCAGCCGGCTGGCCGAGGATTTGACCCGCGCCATGGGCGAGGTCACCGAGGACGGCGTCGTGTTCCGCACGGACCTGCGGCTTCGGCCCATGGGAAGCCAGGGACCGAGCGCGCAGCCCATGGACGCGGCGGCGCTCTACTACGAGTCCTGGGGCCAGTGCTGGGAACGGTCGGCGTTGATCAAGGCCCGGCCCGTGGCCGGCGACATCGAGCTGGGCGAGGCGTTCCTGGAGGACGTCCGGCCGTTCGTCTATCGCCGCTACCTCGACTTCTCCACCGTCGAGGAGCTGCGCGAAATGAAGGCGCGCATCGAGCGCCAACAGCTCGCCGGCGGCGACGGCGCGCAACGCAACGTCAAGCTCGGGCACGGCGGCATTCGCGAAGTGGAGTTCTTCACCCAGGCGCTGCAACTGGTGAACGGCGGATACGACGCGCGCATTCGGCGGCGCAACACTCTCGACGCGTTGGCGGGGCTCGCCCGCCACGGCTATGTGCCGGCGCAGGAATGCGAGGCCCTGAGCGCGGGCTACCGTTTCCTGCGGAACGTGGAGCACAAGATCCAGATCCTGGCCCATCAGCAGACCCACGCAATCCCCGACGGCGCCGCCGACGAGCGGACGCTGGCGCGGCGGCTGGGCTACCTGGAACCGGTGGATGGAGAAGAGCAGGCGTTTTGGCGGGACTACCGCGTCCACACCGACGTCGTGCACGCATCCTTCCAGCGGCTCTTTTACGGCGCACGCCGGGAGACCGTCGCGCACGGCGAGCGTCCGGGAGCAGAGGTGTGGCTCGACCTCGACCGGCGGGAAGTGGTGGTCCAGGCACTTGGGGGACGCGGCTTCGCCGATCCCGACAAGGGCTACCGGGACCTTCTGGCGGTGCGTGACGGAAGCGGCGCCACGCCTCCCGGCCCCAAGCGCCGCAAGGTCATGCGCGACCTGATGCCGGCCCTGATGGAGGCCATCGTGGCGTCGGGGGAACCGCAGCAGGCGCTGCACCACATGGCCGGGTTCGGCTGCCGCATCGGCGCACGCACGGGTTTTCTCACCCTGCTGGCGGAGAATCCCAAGACCACGCGGCTGCTCATCGACCTCTTCGCTCACAGCCGGTTCCTTTCCGAACTGTTCGTGAACCGTCCCGAGCTGCTCGACAGCCTCATCCGGGTGGACCTCACCCGGGTGGTGAAGACTCGGGCGGAGATGCTGGAAGAGCTCCGGACCGCCATGGCGGAGGCGCGCGACCTGGAGGACAGTCTGGACCGCCTGAGACGCTACCGCGTCGAGGAGTTCCTTCGGCTCGGCCTCCACGATCTCGGCGGAGAGCTGGACTTCGACGATGCCGTCGCGCAACTGACCGCTCTGGCCGAGGCCTGTCTGGAGGCGGCCCTCGCTCTGGCCGGGAGCGAGATGGAGCGCCGGCATGGGGCGCCGGAACCTGGACGGTTCGCGGTGGTGGCCATGGGGAAACTCGGCGAGCGGCAGCTCGATTACAACTCCGACCTCGACCTCATCTTCCTCTACGATGAGCCCGAGAAGCCGCGGACCAGGGGCGCACGGTCGGATTCGCTGTCGTCCCACGAGTACTACGTCAGGCTCGGACAGACGCTCATGACCTGCCTCTCCGCGCCCACCGCCGAGGGCATCGCCTATCAGCTCGACATGCGGCTGCGGCCCTCCGGGCGTTCTGGACCGCTGGTCGCGTCTCTCGACGCCTTCCGCCGCTACCACGAGACCAGCTCGCAGTTGTGGGAAAGGCAGGCGCTGATCCGGGCGCGCTTCGCCGCCGGGGACGCGGACCTCGGCGCCGAGGCCGAGGACATCGCCGAGCGTTTCGCCTTCCAGGACGACTTCGGTCGGCAAGACGTGCGGGAGATTGACCACCTGCGCATGCGCATGGAGCGGGAGCTGGCGCGCGAGGACGGTTCCCGTTTCGACGTGAAGGCGGGGCGCGGCGGGCTGATCGACGTGGAGTTCCTGGTGCAAATGCTGCAGTTGCGTTTCGGGCACGAACACGCCGCGTTGCGCCAACGGGACACACTGGGCGCGGCGGCCGCGCTACGGGAGTTGCGCCTCCTCGGCGCCCGGGACTACCGGATTCTGGTGGAAGGATATACCTTCCTGCGCCGCCTGGGCCATCGCCTGCGGATCGAGCGGGATCAGGACACCCACGTCCTGGAACGCGAGCCGGGCCGGCTTCGGGCCGTGGCCCTGGCCCTCGGCTACGGGGAGAAGCGGCGCGGGTCGCCGGGCGCTGCCCTGCTGCGGGACTACGAAAAACGCCGGGAGCGCGTCCGCGCCTGCTACGAAAGGTTCTTTCCGGAGGCCGACTGAACGACGGCAACCGGGCGGCTACTCGTCCAGCATCTCCGCCAGGTCCGTCACCACGAAGTCCGCGCCGTTCTCGCGAAGGTCATCGGCGTCGCCGTGCCGGTCCACGCCGATGACCAGGCCGAAGCCGCCCCGGCGGCCGGCCTGAACGCCGGAAAGGGCATCCTCCACCACCACCGCTCTCTCCGGGCGGACGCCCAGCTCTTGGGCGGCCCTGAGATAGGTGTCGGGCGCGGGCTTTCCGGGGATGCGGAGCCGCTGGGCGATCTCGCCGTCCATCCGCATGTCGAACAGGTCCTCGATGCCCGCAACCTCCATGATGGACTTGCAGTTCTTGCTGGAGGACACCACCGCCGTCTTGATGCCCAGGCCGCGGAGTGCCCGGGCCCAACGGATGGTGCCGTCGTACGTCTCCGCCCCTTCCGCCTTCAGCACCTCGTTGAACAGCCGGTCCTTGCGATTGCCGAGGCCGCACGCGCTCGATGCCGACGGAGGGTCGTCCGGGTCGCCGTCGGGTAACTCGATTCCCCGCGACTCCAGGAAGCTCCGGACCCCGTCGTAGCGGGGCTTGCCGTCCACGTACCGCTTGTAGTCGCCGTCCGGGTCGAAAGGCACGAAGGCTTCGCCGGTGTCCGCGGCGCGCTGCCGCAGATACTCGTCGAACATCTTTTTCCAGCACACGGAGTGGACCCGGGCGGTGGAGGTCAGCACGCCGTCGAGATCGAACAGGACGGCATCGAAGTCGTCGGCGGTCACTCGAGGGTGCGGGCTCACGATGCCTCCTCCTTCAGCCTGGAGAGGATCGCCTCCCCCACGTTCTCGACCCGGCCCACCCCCGACACCTTGATGTAACGCGGCGCCGCCGGGTCGCCCCGATCCTGCCAGCGGGTGTAGTAGTCCACCAGCGGCGCGGTCTGCTCGCCGTAGACCTCCAGCCGCCGGCGCACCGTCTCCTCCCGGTCGTCGTCCCGCTGCACGAGTTCCTCCCCGGTGACGTCGTCCTTGCCTTCGGTCTTGGGCGGGTTGAACGCCACATGATAGATGCGCCCCGATGCCGGGTGCACGCGCCGTCCGCTGAGCCGGGTGACCACCTCCTCGGGGGGCACATCGATCTCCACCACGTGGGTCACCGGGATGTCGTTTGCCCGCAACGCCTCCGCCTGGGCCAGCGTCCGCGGGAATCCGTCGAAGAGAAACCCGTCGCGGCAATCCGGATCCTGGATGCGCTCCTTGATGAGATCCACGATGATCTCGTCGGATACGAGCCGGCCCGACTCCATCACGGACTTGACCCGCGCTCCCAGCGCCGTGCCTTCCTTGACCGCCGCCCGCAGCATGTCGCCGGTGGATATCTGGGGGATGCCGAACGCCGCAACGATGGACTCCGCCTGAGTTCCCTTGCCCGCTCCAGGCGGACCCAACAAGATGATACGCATGAAGGCGCTCTCCAATAGCCGCTCGCACCGGGCGTTTTCCCGACGCCCCGGACCGAGCGGCCGTACAAGGACGGAATTACCGGAGGCTTTCGTGCGGCGTCTCACGCGTATGGTGACACGCCGCACGACGGTCTTGACGAGTGGAAACCCGCAAAAGGTGAAGAAAACCAGTAACATGAATACCGTGGACCATCAAGGCGAAGGACCGCCGGACACCCTGCCGGAAGGGCCGTAGGGAAAACTGGCAACCGCCCGGCGAATGCCGTACAATGTGAACAGGGGAAGGGTTCGAAGGGCCGGACCGTTGCCCCTCATGGCGGCAGCGACAACGGGAGACCCTCATGCCCAACGCGGGGACCGACGACAATCCTCTCAGAGTTGCCATCATCGGTTCGGGTCCGGCGGGCTTCTACGTCGTCGAACGCTTGTTCAAAGAGCAGGGTCTGAGCGTCGAGGTCGACATGTTCGACGAGCTGGCGACCCCGTTCGGCCTCGTGCGCGGGGGCGTCGCTCCCGATCATCAGAAGATCAAGTCGGTGGTGCGGGTCTACGACCGGGCGGCGCGAAAGCCCAACTTCCGCTTCTATGGCAACGTGTGTTACGGCAGGGACGTTCACCTGACCGATCTCACGGCCCACTACCACCAAGTCTGCTTCACCACCGGCGCCCAGACCGACCGCAATCTCGGCATCCCGGGCGAAGACCTCGAGGGCAGCCACGCCGCCACCGAGTTCGTGGCGTGGTACAACGGACACCCCGACTACCGCGACCGCCGCTTCGACCTGTCCGGTGAGAACGCCGCGGTCATCGGCGTCGGCAACGTGGCCATCGACGTGGCCCGCATCCTGTGCCGGTGCCACGAGGAGCTGGCCGTCACCGATATCGCCGACTATGCGCTGGAAGCGCTCCGGGAGAGCCGTATCCGGAACGTCTATCTCATCGGGCGACGGGGACCGGCCCAGGCCGCCTTCACGAATCCCGAGATCAAGGAGATGGGAGAGCTGGCGGACGCCGACGTGGAGGTGCTGCCGGAAGAGGCCCGACTCGATGCTCTCAGCCAGGCCCACGTCGACGCCCATGGGGACAAGGCCCTGGTCCGGAAGCTCGAAATCCTCCAGAGTTACGCCGGCCGGGCGCCCACCGGAAAATCGCGCCGGCTCAGCATCCGCTTCCTGCTTTCGCCGACGGAGCTCATCGGCGACGCGGACGGCCAGGTACGCGCTGTCCACCTGGTACGGAACGAGCTCTACGCCGACAACGGCGGCTTGCGGCCGCGCGCCACCGCGGTTACCGAGACCATCCCGGCGGACATCGTCTTCCGTTCCGTCGGCTACCTCGGCGTGGCGCTGCCCGGAGTCCCGTTCGACGAGCGGCGCGGCGTGATCCCCAACGACAGGGGCCGCGTGCTGGCCGGGCAAGGCAAAGGGCCCCTCGTCGGCCTCTACGCGTCCGGGTGGATCAAGCGCGGCCCCAGCGGCGTCATCGGCACCAACAAGCCCGATGCCGGGGAAACCGTCGAACGCATGCTGGAAGACCTGCAGGCCGGCGCGGTGTTGGACCCGGCCCACCCCGAGGTAGCCGGCGCCGAGCGGCTGGTACGGGAACGCCGGCCCCAGTACGTGTCCTACCAGGACTGGCTCCGTCTCGACGACATCGAGACCGCGCGCGGCAAGGCAAGCGGACGGCCCCGGGTCAAGCTCACCCGCACCGAGGACATGCTGGCGGCGCTGAAGGGAGCGGGCGCGTGAAGGCAATCTTCTCACTCGCGTCCCGGATCTCCGTCTCGTAGTCGCCGCGCGGCCGTCCCCTCCGGAAGAGAACCTCCTTCACCGTCCCCATCGCCCTCCTCGAAGTGCGACATTTGTGCTTGACTCCGGCGAATCCTTTCCCTTATTGACAATAATGACTATGTATCGATACGTTTTTTTCTTTGGCGAGACCGCCACCGCCACGGAAAGAACATCGCTCCGTCGCGCCGAAGCACCGGAAGCGGGCCGGGCAATGGACGATCCGATGAAATCGAACCTTGCAGGCGCGCTCATCGCGCCTACCCACCGCCGCGAAGGGCAGACCGGGCCCCGCTTGATGGACGGGCGGCCCCTTCCCCACCCAGATCGTAGCTACACTCTCCCGTGGCCCAGGGTTGCGGCGGTCGAAAGGACCGAGTTTGCGAGCGCCGCCGCCGCCCTCCGGGACGGCAAGACCGGACGGCCGAGGTGGCGATGACGGCCACGCATCCAGCGGCAGGCGCCGCGGAGATCCGCGCGGCGATGAACGAGAGTCGCCGATCGTTCGCGTACATCGGTCTGTTCAGCGCCTTCGTCAACCTCCTGATGCTGACCGGACCCGTCTTCATGCTCCAGATCTACGACCGGGTGCTGCCCTCGCGCTCGGAGGCGACGCTCCTGGCCCTGGTCGGCATCGTGGCGTTCCTGTTCCTGATGATGGGGCTGCTCGACCATTTCCGCGCGCGCGTGCTGGCCCGGGCCGGCGCCCGCTTTCAGGCACGCATGGACCCGCGCGTGCTGGGGGCGATCCTCACCCGCGCGGGCCGGTCGCCGCAGGCGCGCTCCGCGCCGGCGACCGGCCTTGCCGACCTGGAGGCGATGCAGCGATTCGCCTCCGGTCCGGGGCCGTTCGCGTTCTTCGACGCGCCCTGGACCCCGGTCTTCCTGTTCGCCCTGTTCCTGTTCCACTGGATGCTCGGTCTGCTGGCGGTGTCGTCCGGCATCCTTCTTCTCGGGCTGGCGCTGATGAACCAGGCGCGCACGGGGCGGCTGCAGAAGGAGGCGGGAGAAGCCTCGGCGCGGGCCTTCCAGCTCACCGAACAGATGCGCGCCGGCGGGGAGACCGTGCGCGGCCTCGGCATGCGTGGCACGGCCCTCACGCGGCTGGCCGCGATCCGGAACCGGGCGCTGGGGGCGACCATTGCGTCCTCCGACCGCGGCGGGGCCTTCGCGGCGACGACGCGCACGCTCAGGCTGTTCCTGCAGTCGATGATGCTGGGGCTCGGCGGCTGGCTGGCGATTCAGGGATCCATCACGCCGGGGATCATGATCGCGGCTTCGATCCTGCTGGGCCGGGCGCTCGCTCCGATCGACCAGGCGGTGGCTCAGTGGCCGGTTTTGCAGCGGGCGCTGGAAGGCCGGCGCGCGCTCTCGCGCCTGCTTTCGGAGACCCCGGAAGAGCCCTTGGGGACGCCGCTGCCGGCGCCCGATCCGGCGGCGCTCCGCAAGGCGGGGCAGCCGCTTCTGGCGGCGGACAAGCTTTATGTCGGCGCGCCTGGTGCGACGCGCCCGGCGGTACGGGGCGCGTCCTTCGCGCTGCATCCCGGCGCGGCGGTGGGGATCGCCGGCCCTTCCGCGGCGGGCAAGTCGACCCTGGCGCGGGCGCTGGCGGGCGTGTGGACGCCGCTCGCCGGCAAGGTGACGCTGGCGGGTGCGGGGCTCGACCAGTACGGCGAGGCCGCGCTCTCGCGCCATCTCGGCTGGCTGCCCCAGGAAGTGGTGCTGTTCGAGGGGACGGTGGCGGAGAACATCGCGCGGCTCGCGCCCGAACCGGACCCCGAGGCGGTCGTGGCGGCGGCGCAGCACGCTGGCGCGCACGCCATGATCCTCTCGCTTCCGGGCGGCTATGACTTCGAAGTGGCCGCCGGCGGGGCGGCGCTGTCGGGCGGCCAGCGCCAGCGGATCGCGCTCGCGCGGGCCTTCTACGGCGATCCGGCGGTCGTGGTGCTGGACGAGCCGGATGCGCATCTGGACGCGGAGGGGGCAGCGGCGCTCGATCGCGCGGTGGCGGCGCTCAAGGCGCGCGGCGGGGCGGCGGTAATC
>Ga0209020_1000643_pt1 | contig 42404 bp, 35 predicted proteins | sample PinacodermBB_FD_187298 | JGI IMG/M metagenome (GOLD analysis project Ga0209020, IMG submission 187298) | Host-associated microbial community of the marine sponge Aplysina aerophoba from Gulf of Piran - sponge pinacoderm, lysed by bead... | ecosystem: Host-associated > Porifera > Sponge >... | reverse complement strand
GGGGGGGGGGGGGGGGGGGGCAGTGGGCGGTCCATCACGTCGTTCGTGAATCCCGCCTGCGACTTGCGGAACGAATCGCGGAATCTCTTGGGCAGCAAGCTGTCTGCGGCCCGGTCGAGTTCCGTGCACCAGACATTGAGGACCTCGTGCCTCTCCGCCATGGTGAGGCTGTTGCCCGGCCGCCTGCCGCTCACCTGGCTGGGGGGTGTGAGACAACGGGAAATATCTTAAGAATGGTTGACTGTTGTCACACCCCTATGGCATGATGTGTCCATGGCTATCGAGACGGCACGACGGGTGCGGGATCAGGTGCGGGAGGGTCTCGCCGAGTTGATCCGCCTGGTGAACGACCCGGCCACGCCGATTGCGGACGTGCAGGAGGTGCTGGCCGGATCGAAGGCGTTCGGTGCTCAGCTGTCGGTACTGCAGGCCGATGCCGCAGTTGTCGTCGCGGCCCGGGAGCGTCATGGCGATTCGGGCGTTGGGTTGCTGGCCCGGTCAGCGGGGCTCTACCGGCAGGACGCGGCGGGGCAGGTCCAGACCGCGCAGAGTTTGCAGGCGATGCCGGCGGTGCGTGACGCGGTGGAGACCGGCCAGGTCTCCGTCGCCAACGCCAAGGCGCTGGTGCGGGCCTCGGGCAGGACGAGTGCCTCTCAGGTCGACGGGGACGCCGAGTTGTTGGAGAAGGCCGCTGAGCTGTCTCCTGAGCAGTTCGCCAGGGAGGCCGGCCGCTGGACGGTGAAGCGCCAGAACGACGGCGGTGAGGGCGAGTACCGGCGCCAGCGGGCCCGCCGCCGGTTGAGCTTCTGGGACGGCGACGATGGGATGGTGCACCTGCGGGGCGAGTTGGACCCGGTGACGGGGGCCAAGGTGCGCAAGCGGTTCGTGCAGGAGGCCGAGCGGCTGCGGCGAGCCGACCTGCACAGCCCCGGCGGCGACAAGCGCAGCCTCAACCAGCGGATGGCCGACGCGCTCGACACCTTGACCTCACACGGCAGCATCTACTCCAAAGCCGAAGAAGCCCCCAGCGCCCGAGACAACCACCGTGACACCACCGGAAGCGCCGTAAGCGACGCCGACCACGATGATGCCGACGGTGCCCGCGGTGGCGGTGCCGACCGCGAGAATGCCGGGGGCGGCAGGGATGATGTTGCCGACGGTGCCCGAGACAACCACCGTGACACCACTGGAAGCGCCGTAGGCGACGCCGACCACGATGATGCCGACGGTGCCCGCGGTGGCGGTGCCGACCGCGAGAATGCCGGGGGCGGCAGGGATGATGTTGCCGACGGTGCCCGCGGCGGCGGTGCCGGCGAGGTCGATCGCGGGGCCGGCGCCCGCGGTGGTGAGGCCGGCAGTGTCGGCCGCGGAGGCGGTTCCCGGTGTGGGTGTGGCGGAAGGCCTTCGGCGGACATCACCATCGTTCAGCATCTCAGCGCTGATGGCACCGAGGCTTTCGCGGAGGTCGGCGGGGGCGACGTGATCCCCCAGAGCGTGTTGGAGGAGTACTTCTGCGACGCCCGGATCAAGGGGGTGGTGTTCAGCAGTGAGGGTGTGCCGCTGTGGCACGGCCACGCCAAGCGGATCGCCACCAAGGCCCAGATGAACGCGCTGCGGGCCCGCTACGGCGCCTGCGGGGGCTGTGGTGCCGACATGTGGACATGCCAGGGCCATCACCTGGAGCCGGTGTCACAAGGCGGCGCCACCAACATCGACAACATGATGTTGGTGTGTTGGGCCTGCCACCAGAAGATCCATCACCACGGCTGGCGTGAAGTACCCGACGGAAGAGGCCTCTACACCATCGCACCGCCCGAGCGGATCCGCCACGGACCCGCCCACGCACCCGACCCGCCCCCACCTCGCGGGCGACCACGGTCTGAGCGGCTCTTCGCCTCGTAACGGGCGGTCCCGTCCACCGGCGGCGGTAGCTTGCCTAGCCGTGGGCGGCGATGGCATCGACGAGACACTGGCGGCGTTCCGGTCGAGCATCGACAACATCGATGCCACGCTGATCCTGCTGCTGGCCGAGCGGTTCAAGGTCACCAGGCAGGTCGGGGCCTACAAGGCGCGAGTCGGCCTGCCGCCCGCCGACCCCGAGCGGGAGAACGAGCAGATCGCCCGGCTGAGCGAGCTGGCCGAGCGGGCGAACCTCGATCCCTCCTTCAGCGAGAAGTTCCTGCGCCTGGTGATCGACGAGGTGATCCGACACCACACCCGGGCCCGCAACGAGGCCGGCCGCGCCGGCGACTGAGGCTCGCCCGGTGCCGTCGTCGTCGGACTGGCACCCCGGTCGCTCCAGCGGGCTCCGAGGAGCGCGGCCTGTGAGCATCTCCCCCAGCCCGCACGCCGACGCGCTGGCCGGCGTCCTCTACGAGCGCTTCGAGGCCTTCCACGCCCGCTTCATCGCCGTCACCGCCCGCGCCGGGGGCCGCTTCCTGGCCCGCGACTGGTACGGCCACCGCCAGGACGCCGCCGAACGGCTCAACCTGCACACCGACGCGGTGCTCGACACCGTCGAGGCCTGCCGCAGCCGGCTGCCCGGCATCGGCGCCCGCCAGGCCTGGATCGACGCCCAGCGGCGCTACGTCCAGCTCGTCACCCATCGCGGCGACATGGAGCTGGCCGAGACCTTCTACAACTCCGTCACCCGCCGCCTGTTCGAGGTCGTCGGCCTCGACCGGGAACTCGAGTTCATCTGGCTCGGACCCACCGCCCTTCCCGCCACCGACGCCGCCGGGCCCGAGTACTACAGCGCCCAGGCCAACGACTCCACCGAGGGCGCCGTCGCAGCCGTCCTCGAGCAGAGCCCCCTCGGTCCGCACTTCGCCGACCTCTCCCGGGACGCCAAGCTCGTCGCCGACCGCATCGACGGCTGCCTCGACGGCGTCTGGCGAGGCCTCGACGCCATCGACGTGCTCGACGCCGTCTTCTACCGCCAGAAGGGCGCCTACCTGGTGGGCCGCCTGAGGTGGCTCAACCGGGTGTCGCCGTGCATCCTGCCCGTCGTCCACGACGAAGATGGCGTGCGAGTGGACGCAGCCCTGCTCACCGAGCCCGCCGCCAGCCGCCTGTTCAGCTACGCCCGCTCCTACATGCACGTGCTGTCGGAGCGGCCCGCGGCGGTGGTGGCGTTCCTCAAGTCGATGCTGCCGGTGAAGCCGGTGGCCGAGCTGTACACGTCCCTCGGATACTCCCAGCACGGCAAGACCAACCTGTTCCGTGCCCTGTACCGGCACATGGAGCACTCCAACACCCGCTTCGAGCACTCCCGGGGCGCCCCCGGCACCGTCATGGCCGTGTTCGCGCTGCCGTCGTTCGACGTGGTCTTCAAGGTCATCAAGGACCGCTTCCCGGCCAGCAAGCGCACCACCCCCGAGGACGTGAAGCGCCGCTACCGCCTCGTGTTCGGATACGACCGGGTGGGCCGCCTCGTCGACGCCCAGGAGTTCGAGAACCTCACCTTCGCCCGGGACCGCTTCGACGACGACCTCCTCGACGAGCTCCAGCAGGAGTGCTCGCGCACCGTGACCGTCACCGACACCGAGGTCGTGCTGGGCCACGTCTACACCGAGCGCCGCGTCTACCCGCTGGACCTCTACCTGCGGGAGATGGCGCCGGACCGGGCGCTGGCCGCGGCCGTCGACTACGGCAACGCCATCAAGGACCTGGCCGCAGCCAACATCTTCTGTGGGGACCTGTTCTGCAAGAACTTCGGCGTCACCCGGCTCGGCTCGGTGGTGTTCTACGACTACGACGAACTGGCCCTGCTCTCGGAGGTCAACTTCCGGGCCCTGCCGGCGGCCCGCGACGACGCCGACGAGATGCTCGACCAGCCCTGGTTCTCCGTCGGCGCCGACGACGTGTTCCCCGAGGAGTTCGCCACCTACCTGCGCTCACCCCCGATGGTGGGCGAGGTGTTCGCCGAGCACCACCCCGAGATCGCCACCCTGGACTTCTGGCAGTCGATGAAGCGGCGCAACCGGGCAGGCGACATCCCCGACTTCTTCCCGTACCCGGCGTCGGTTCGCCTTCACACAGAGCCGTCTTGTGCGTCGCGATCTGCGGCATCCTTGGTGTGATCGGCGCGGTTGGTTCTGGCGTTGGGGTGGGGCGTCTTGTGCGTCGCGATCTGCGGCGCCCTTGGTGTGATCGGCGCGGTTGGTTCTGGCGTTGGGGTGGGGCGTCTTGTGCGTCTCGTTCTGCGGCGCCCTTGGTGTGATCGGCGCGGTTGGTTCTGGCGTTGGGGTGGGGCGTCTTGTGCGTCTCGTTCTGCGGCATCCTTGGTGTGATCCCACCAGCCGGAGTGCCATCATGCGAGCGATAGTGATCACAACCAAGGGCGGACCCGAGGTCCTCGTCGTGCAGGAGGTGCCCGACCCGGTCCCCGGACCAGAGGAGGTCCTCGTCGACGTCGTGACCTCGGCCGTCAACCGGGCCGACACGCTGCAGCGCAGGGGGATGTACCCGGGGCCGGCCGCCGTCCACGAGATCCCCGGCCTGGAGTTCGCCGGCCGGGTGGCCGCGGTGGGCGAGCGGGTCGCCGCCCACGCCGTCGGCGATGCCGTCATGGGCATCGTCGGGGGTGGCGGCTACGCCGAGCGGGTAACGATCCACGAGCGCCAAGCCATGGCCGTGCCCAGCGCGCTCGGGCTCGACGCGGCCGGCGCCTTCTGTGAGGTCTACATCACCGCCTGGGACGCGCTGGTCCGCCAGGGGGGTCTCACCACCGGGCGCTGGGCGCTGGTCCACGCCGGGGCATCGGGCGTGGGCACCGCCTCCATCCAGATCGCCAAGGCCATGGGCGCCCGCATCGCGGTCACCGCCTCGGCAGGCAAGCACCATGTGTGCGAGGCCCTGGGCGCCGATGTGGTGATCGACTACGCCTCAGAGGACTACGTGGAGGCCGTCGCGGACGCCACCGGAGGCGCCGGCGTGGACGTGGTGCTCGACGTGATCGGCGGCGACTACCTGCCCCGCAACATCGCCTGCCTGCGCACCAACGGACGGATCATCCAGGTCGGGGTGATGGCGGGCGGACCCGTGCCCTTCAACCCGGCCGCGCTGATGGCCAAACGGGCCGCCCTGATCGGCACCACCCTGCGGGCCCGCCCCATCGAGGAGAAGATCGCGGTCACCCGCCAGTTCGCAGCCGAGATGCTGCCCCACGCGGCCACCGGCGCCCTGGCCCCGGTGATCGACAGCCGCTTCGCGCTGGCCGACGCGCCCGCGGCCCACGAGCGCATGGAGGCCAACCTCAACGCCGGCAAGATCGTCCTCGACGTCGCCTAGGCGCCGAGCGGATACTCCGCCGGATACGCCGCAGCCAAGAATCTCGGGTTGGTTGTGTGTCCTAGGTGCGCAATTCTCGCACCGAGATTCTCAGGTCGCAGCTAGCGGTCCGCTAGCGATCCGCCATCGGCACGTAGTCGCGCCGCTCGCTGCCGACGTACACCTGGCGGGGCCGGTAGATCCGCGAGTTCTGGTCGATCATCTCGTTCCAGTGGGCCAGCCACCCGGGTGTGCGGCCGATGGCGAACAGCACGGTGAACATGTTCGTGGGGAAGCCCAGCGACTGGTAGATGAGGCCCGAGTAGAAGTCCACGTTCGGGTACAGCCGCCGGCTCACGAAGTAGTCGTCGGCCAGCGCGACCTCCTCGAGCTTGAGGGCGATGTCGAGCAGCGGGTTCTTGCCGATGACCGCGAACACGTCGTGGGCCGCCTTCTTGATGATCACCGCCCTCGGGTCGTAGTTCTTGTACACGCGGTGGCCGAATCCCATCAGCCGGTGAGCGCCCCGCTTCACGCTGGCGATGAAGCTGTCGACCTCCTCGTAGGAGCCGATCTCGGTGAGCATGTTGATCACGGCCTCGTTGGCCCCGCCGTGCAGCGGTCCGTACAGGGCCGCGCAGCCGGCCGCGATGGCGGTGTAGGGGTCGGCGTGGCTCGACCCGACGACCCGGGTCGCGGTGGTCGAGCAGTTCTGCCCGTGGTCGGCGTGGAGGATGAACAGCACCCGCATGGCCCGCACCAGGGCCTCGTCGGGCTCGTACTCCCCGCCCACTTCGAACATCATCTTCAGGAAGCGCGTCGGGTAGTCGTGGGCGTTGTCGGGGAAGATGAACGGCAGGCCCCTCGAGAACCGGTAGGCCGCCGCGGCCAGGGTGGGCATCTTCGCGATGAGCCGCACGATCTGGGCCCTGCGGTTGTCGGGATCGAAGATGTCCTTGGCCTCGGGATAGAAGGTGGAGAGCCCGGCCACTCCCGACGTGAGCAGCCCCATCGGGTGAGCGTCGTAGTGGAAGGCGTCGTAGATGCGCTTGCGGAAGTTCTCGTGGATGAACGTGTGCCGGGTTATCTCGTGCGTCCATTCGTCGAGTTCGGCCTGCGTGGGAAGCTCCCCGTAGATCAGCAGGTAGGCGACCTCGGGGAACGTGCTCTGCTCGGCGAGCTGCTCGATGGGGTAGCCGCGGTAGCGCAGGATGCCGGTCTCGCCGTTGATCTCGGCCACGGCGCTGGAGGTGACCGCGGTGGTGGCCATGCCCGGGTCGTGGAACCAGATTCCGGGGAGCAGCTTGCGCCAGGCCGCGGCGTCGACACCGCCACCGACGATCGGGATCTCGATGCTGTTGCCCGTGCGGTTGTCGGTGATCGTGATGCTCTCAGCCACGAGCCTCACCCCGTCTCGCCGCGGCGGTGATCGTGGTCGTCTCTGTCATCGAGTATCAATTTACCGCGGGGCACCTTCGGCGGGACACCTCGCGGCGGAGTGAGTGCATCCCAACTCTTGCCGTCAGGCGCAAGATTCGAGACTCTTGCAGTGCGGCGCTCATACCGGAGCCGCCTGGAGCCCGGCGATCACAACGGGGCGTTGTCGTGGCGGCGAGGGGGAAGGCGCTCGCGCTTGGACACGAGCATCTCCAACGCGGCGCAGATCTGGCGCCGGGTGTCGGCCGGCTCGATCACCGAGTCGATGGCGCCGCGCTCCGCGGCGACGTAGGGGTTGAGCAGGCGCTCCTCGTAGGCCTCCTCCAGTTCGGACCGCTCGGGCGCGCTGGCCGACCGGTGCAGGATCTCCACCGCCCCCTTGGCTCCCATCACCGCGATCTCGGCCGTCGGCCAGGCCAGGGCCACGTCGTTGCCCATCGGCTTGGAGTCCATGACGATGTAGGCCCCGCCGTAGGACTTGCGCAGGGTGACGTTCACCCGGGGCACCGTGGCCCGGGCGTAGGCGAAGGCCATCTGGGCCCCGTAGCGGATCATTCCCCGCCACTCCAGGTCCTTGCCCGGATAGAAGCCGGACGTGTCGACGAAGGTCACCAGCGGAAGGTTGAACGCGTCGCAGAACGCCACGAAGCGGGCGCCCTTGCGGGAGGCGGTGATGTCGAGCGTCCCGGCCAGCGACTGGGGCTGGTTGGCCACGATCCCGACGGGCCGCCCCCCGAAGGAGGCGAACGCGGTGACCAGGTTGGTGCCCCAGTAGGCGTGGGGCTCCAGCAGCACGCCGTGGTCTGCGACCGCGGCCAGGACGTCGCGCACGTCGTAGGTTCCGCCCGACTCGGCCGGCAGCGCCTCGTAGGCCTCGGGCACCGCCCGGTCCACCGGATCGGTGCATACCCGGGCGGGCGGGTCGCAGCCGTTGCTGTCGGGGAGGTAGCCGAGCAGCTCGGCGGCGATCTCGTCGGCCTCCGCCTCGTCGGCAGCCAGGAAGCCGGCCACGCCCGAACTGACCGAGTGGGTCTCGCCGCCACCCAGCTCGCCGTGGTCGATGGGCATGCCGGTGAAGTGCTCCACCATCCTCGGTCCGACCACGAAGGCGTAGGCGTCGGCGGTCATCACCACGAAGTCGGCCAGGCCCAGCAGCAGCGCCGGGCCCGAGGCGTTGGGCCCGGCCGCGATCACTGTCACCGGCACGACGCCCGAGCATCGTGACAGCTCCACGGCCGCGGTGGCCCAGCCGTGCAGGGCGGCCACCCCGGCTCTGAGGTCGGCCCCCGATGAGGCCAGCCTCAGCAGCACCGGAAGCCGTTGCGTGCGGGCCAGGCGGGCCGCGGCGGCCATGCTCTCGCCGTCGGCTGGGGTGAGCGCCCCGCTCTGGTTCTCCTCGGACCCGCGTGCGTCGATCTCGACCACGGTGCGGCCGCCGACAGTGCTCACACGGCTGTGCACGAACCCGGATGCACCGGCGCGGACGCCGACCAACGTCGTCTGGGAGTCCGCCATCACGGGGTCATGGTAGATGCGCTCGGCCTATTCGCGAGCGCGACCGAGCGGTGAACGCCTCACGGTGCTGCGGGGTGTGTCCCGCTCTTGTCCGCTGCGCTCACGGGCCGCTCGGGCCACGGCCTCGCGCCTTCCAAGGTGTTCGCGCATGCCTACCGCTCGGCCCCTTCACGACCAGTTGGGGCGATAGGGCCTCCACGGAGAGGATGTGGGGCTGGTTGGCGGACTCCCGGCGGACGATGCGCCTGATGGCGTCGGCGACGGTGCGCGGCGGTGCGGCCGGCATGGTGCGGCGGTTGCGGGCCAGCCCCACGAGCCGCGGGCTCAGGCGGTCGACCTTCACGCTGCGCCAGCCCTGCGGCGAGGAGCCGTGGGTTGCGCTGGCCGGCAGCAGGGCCGGTGCGAATCCCGCGAATGCCAGCGAGGCCAGCAGGCGCAGGCCGTCGATCTCGGCCTTGGTCCTCAGCTCGACTCGGACCCGCCGGGCGTCGGTGTCGACCTCGTCGCGGAATGCGGTGCCCCTGGGCGGCAGCAGGATCTCGTGTTGGGCCAGCTCGACCAGGTCGATGCGGTCGCGTCGGGCCAGTTCGTGGTCTGCGGGCGCGATCACGACCCGGTCCTCGGAGAACAGCTCGTCGGTCTCGATGTCGGGATCCTCCACGGGCAGGTTGACGACCGCCAGGTCCAGGCGGTTCTGGACCAGCAGCGGCACCAGCGACGTGGTGGTGGCGTCGAGGATGACCACGTCGAGGCCCGGGTGGAGCCGGCCCACCTCGTCCAGCACGAGGGGCGCGATCCATCGGGCCGTGGTGCCGATGACGCCGACGGTGACGGTTCCGCTGAGGTTGGCGCGCATGGACGCCAGGTCGTCGGAGATGGCCTGCAACTCCACCTGGATGCGGCGGGCCCGGTCGGCGACGACCTGGCCTTCGGGGGTCAGGCATCGCCGGGCCCGGTCGATCAGGGTGGCGCCGGCCTCCTGCTCCAGCCGGGAGATGTGGGCGGAGACGTTGGACTGCACGGTGTGCAGGGCCTGGGCCGCAGCCGAGAAGCTCTGATGTTCGGCCACCGCGAGCAGGACATTGAGTTGCCGGACATCCATCATAAAAAACGATACAAACTATCGGTGCAAACTGTTGAAATGATATCCAAGCGGGCGCTGATGTGTGCTATATTGCTTACATCAATCCGGATGGCAGGTGTACTCCTCCTCACCCGCCGTAACCGGACAGCCATGGGCCGGCAACCCCCCAATGTCGGCTCTGGCATCAAATGAAGCGGCTGATCAAACCCCAGGTCAGCCGCTTCTGCTTTGTGCGGGCAATGCCAGACGTGTGGCAGGCGGTGCGCTAGGCGCGGGAGCGTTGGCGGATGATGTTCAGCGCGCTCCCGGCCCGGAACCACTCGATCTGCTCCTCGCTGAGGGTGTGCAGCCCGTCGAACGCCCAGACCGCGCCGTCGGGCGGGGTGACCTCCACGGTCACCGGCCGACCCGGCGCCAGGTCGGCCAGCCCCCGTGCTGCGAGGCGGTCGTCCTCGCCGATGCGGTCGTAGGCGGCGGGATCGGCGAACGTCAGCGCCAGCACGCCCTGCTTCTTGAGGTTGGTCTCGTGGATGCGGGCGAAGCTGCGGGCCAGCGCCAGCACGCAGCCCCGGAAGCGGGGCTCCATGGCGGCGTGCTCGCGGCTCGAGCCCTCGCCGGTGTTGGCGTCGCCGATGAAGACCCAGCGCAGCCCGGCCTCGTGGTAGTCGCGGGCGATGTCGGGCAGGGACTGCACCTCGCCGGTGAGCTGGTTGCGGCCGTGGCCGACCTCGTAGCCGCGATCATCGTCAGAGGAACCGAAGCCGTTGACCACCCCCAGGTACAGGTTCTGTGAGATGTTCTCCAGGTGGCCCCGGTAGCGCAGCCACGGGCCGGCCGCGGAGATGTGGTCGGTGGTGCACTTGCCCTTGGCCTTGGCGATGACGGGCAGGTCCTCGTAGTCGCGCCCGTCCCACGGCGCGAACGGCTCCAGCAGCTGGAGGCGCTCGGAGTCCGGCGACACCGTGACCTCGGCGGCGCCACCGTCGGGGGGCGGGGCCACGAAGGTGTCCTCGCCGGGATCGAAGCCGTCGGGCGGCAGCTCGATGCCCGACGGCTCTGCCAGCGTCACCGCCTCGCCGTCGTCGGCGGTGAGCGTGCCGCTGATCGGGTCGAAGTCGACGGTGCCGGCCAGGGCCAGCGCGATCACGGTCTCGGGCGACGTGACGAACGAGAGCGTGGCCGGGTCGCCGTCGTTGCGCTTGGGGAAGTTGCGGTTGTAGGAGGTGACGATCACGTTGGGTTGGCCCGGCGTGTGGCCGTCCTCGCCGGAGCGGTCCCACTGGCCGATGCACGGTCCGCAGGCGTTGGCCAGCACGGTGGCGCCCAGGGACTCGAAGTCGTCCATCAGGCCGTCGCGCACGATGGTGGAGCGGATCTGCTCGGAGCCGGGGGTCACCAGCAGACGGGTGCGGGCCTGCAGGCCCTTGGCCGCCGCGTCGCGGGCGATCGACGCCGCCCGGGTGATGTCCTCATAGGACGAGTTGGTGCAGCTCCCGATGAGCGCCGCGCTGATCTCCAGCGGCCAGCCCCGGTCCCGGGCCTCGTCGCCGAGGTCGGCGACCTCCCGGGCCAGGTCCGGGGTGTGGGGGCCGTTGATGTGGGGGCCCAGCGTGTCGAGGTCGATCTCCACCACCCGGTCGTAGAAGCGCTCCGGGTCGGTCTCGGTCTCGGGGTCGCCGCACAGGTGATGGGCCGCCGCGTCGGCCAGGTCGGCGGCGTCGGATCGGCCGGTGGCCCGCAGGTAGCGGCCCATGGACTCGTCGTAGTCGAAGATCGAGGTGGTTGCGCCGATCTCGGCGCCCATGTTGCAGATGGTGGCCTTGCCGGTGGCGCTCAGCGAGCGGGCCCCGGAGCCGAAGTACTCCACGATGGCGCCGGTGCCGCCGGCCACGGTGAGGATGTCGGCCACCTTCAGGATCACGTCCTTGGGGGCGCTCCAGCCGCTGAGCTCGCCGGTGAGGTGCACCCCGATGAACTTGGGCCAGCGCACGTTCCACGGTAATCCGGTCATCACGTCGACGGCGTCGGCGCCGCCCACGCCCACCGCCACCATGGCGAGGCCGCCGGCGTTGGGGGTGTGGCTGTCGGTGCCGATCATCATCCCGCCGCAGAAGGCGTAGTTCTCCAGCACGACCTGGTGGATGATCCCCGAGCCGGGCTTCCAGAAGCCGGAGCCGTAGCGGGCGCACACGCTGCGCAGGAACTCATAGACCTCGTCGTTGCCCGACAGCGCGGCCATCAGGTCGCGCCTGGCGTCGGTGCGGGCGGTGATCAGGTGGTCGCAGTGGGTGGTGGTGGGCACCTGCACCTCGTCGAGCCCCGCGGTCATGAACTGCAGCCAGGCCATCTGGGCGGTGGCGTCCTGCATGGCCACCCGGTCCGGCCGCAGGTCCACATAGGTCACGCCCCGCTCGGGCACCCCGGTCTCGGACGGGTCGAGATGGTTGACGAGGATCTTCTCGGCCAGCGTCAACGGCCGCCCGAAGCTCTCGGTGGCCCGCCCCACCCGCTCGTCCAGGGTGGCGTAAACGCCCTCGATCAACTCCACCGGAGTACTGGCAAACACAGCCATGCCCTCAGCCTACGGGCGCCAACAGCCAGCCAGCCGGCCCACATGAGCTGGTATAGTTCAATTGATATTATTGGGACAACGCATGTAGTTTCATTGTATGGTTGGACGACCTGAGCATCCGAACAAGGAGATTCGCAAGGCGCTCAAGCAAGCTCGCGCCGAAGGGTGGTCGGTCGCTAGATCCAAGGGCCGCTCCAGTCATGCGTGGGGCATGGTCACATGCCCGAGCGGCTCCTGTCGGCTCAGATTGTCAGGCACTCCGCGGGTGCCGGAGAATCTGGCGAGGTTGATTCGAAGTACAATGGCGAACTGTAGATGTATCGAAGGCGGAAAGGACGTTAGGCAATGAGGACTCCTCTGCCCTTGCACGACTTCTGCGTTCGTACGGACGGTGTCAGTGTGATGGACGATGCAGTCTTCGATGCCCTGTTCGAGGCCGGGTGCGACGACGCGCTGGTGGGGACCGATCCAGACGGCGACTTCCTCTCCTTCGGGCGTACCGCGCCCACCATGGAGGATGCCGTCGCCTCTGCTCGCGCCGCCGTGGAGTCCGTGCCAGGCCTTCGAGTGCTCCGAGTCGAGCCGCACGGACAGCGCCACGAAGCCGAGGACGGCGTCGCCAGTACCGTGTAGACCTGCCGGACAGACAGCTGCCGTGTCGCAGGCTGTCCCCTACTCATACCGCAGCTTGTCCCGGTTACGGACACTTTCGCCTTGGGCTTGCGCTGGCCCGCATGTCTTGGAGATTCCTGATGCCGCAGAGCTTTCTACACCCCGGTCAAGGGGCAGGCCTGCCTGAGTTCGGGTTCTGACGGCACGGGTGGGGCCACCGGCGGGAGCGTGTTCGACGAGGCGCGGCGGCGGCCAGGTTGAGTTCCTTGGGGGGCACCATGGGCCTACATCGGCCACACCAAGACGCTCCAACCATCGCAGACGGTCGACCGCTTTCCGACGCTCGCTCAGAGCACCTCAGCGCGCGACCGTCGATGCCGGTCCGAGGCCATTGTCGTACCAGGCTGGAAGCCTATGGCAGGCGTATCGATGTCGGAGACAGCGTCCAGGTGCATGACCGCAACCCGTTCCAAGCCAAGGAGCACAGATGCCCAGAAGGAACCAAGCAACGCCCGGCCTCGGTGGCGGCAAGAGGTTTGCGGTCGTCGACACCGAGACCACGGGATTCTCGCGTCGCGACCGGATCGTCGAGTTCGCGTGCGTCACGATCTCGGAGGGCCAGGTCGTGGACGAGTACGAGTCGTTGCTGCAACCCGATCGGGATCCCGGTCCGGTGCATGTTCATGGCATCACCCCGACGATGCTCGAATCCGCCCCTGCGTTCGAGGCGGTGGCAGGCGACATAGCGGCGCGTCTCGACGGAGCGGTCCTGGTCGCGCACAACATCAGCTTCGATCTGCGGATGCTCAGTCAGGAAGTCGAGCGGGTGCGGGGAATGAGCCTGGATGTCGGCGCCGGAGTGTGCACCTACCGCTTGACCGGGCAGAAACTGGCCGTAGCGGCCGAGCGTTTCGGCCTCTCTCCCCCGGATCATTCGGCGCTGACCGACGCACGGGTCGCGGCAGAGTTGTTGCTCATTCACGCCGACGCGGCCGCGCTCGCGGGCGCCTCGCAGGCGTCGTGCCGCGCGTCGGGGAAGTCTGGAGGCCTGACCGTCCGCCGGCCGGGGGCGCCTCCCCGACGCGGGGCGCTCAGCGTGCTGGCTGCCAGGACGAGTTGGCCGTCGTCTTTGCGCGAGTCCGAGGCCCTGTACCTCGACGCGCTGGACCGCTGTCTCGACGACGGCGAACTGTCGGAGTACGAGCGAAGCTGGCTGTCGATCACCGCATCGGTGCTGCATATAGGCGACCAGGACCGAGAGCTTCTGCATCGGCGGTATTTCGATCTGCTAGTCGAGCGGATCCTCGCTGATGGGATCGTGTCCGAGCAGGAGCGGTGGCTCCATGCTCAGGTCGCCGCGGCCCTGGAAATCAACGCGGAGGAGTTGCGCGACGACGCCTCAAGCCGTGTGCCGCCCGGACCTGGCTCGGACATCCTCTTTGAGCCGGCCGCGAAGGTGTGCTTCACCGGCAGCGCCGTAGTAGACGGCCGGCCGGTCGCGCGCTCCGAACTGGAGCGCGTGGCCCGTGCCGCAGGCCTCGAGGTGGTCGGCACCGTCACGAAGCGCTGCGGTCTCGTGGTGGCCGCGGATCGGATGTCGAGGTCGGGCAAGGCGCGCCGGGCGCGTGAGCTGGGCATCCGGGTCGTCAGCGCGGCCGACTTCGTGGAACTGGTCTCAAGGAGGCGTTGAATGCATCAGAATCAGCGACTGGATCTATTCGACACTGACTCCCGCTTCGGGAGGGCACTGGAGACATCGGTGGGCATCGTCGTGGTGCTCTCTCTGGTACCGCTCATAGGGTTCACCGCTGTCGAGGAGGGAAGCTCCGCTGCGTCCTGGATAGGCCGGCTCGATACGGTGTTCTGGGCGTTGTTCAGCGCCGAGTACATCGCGAGGCTGGCCACGGCCCGTCACCGGTTGCGCTATGCCCGTTCGTTCTACGGTGTCGTCGATCTGTTGGCCGTGGTGGCGGGTGTGGCGAGCGTCACGGCGCTGGGGTCGGTGAAGGCGCTGCGGGTGCTGCGCGTCATGAGGGTGCTGAAGGTGGCCCGCTACAGCTCGGCGGTCGACCGCTTCTCGGCAGCCTTTCAGGACATCAAGGACGAGCTTGCGCTGTACACCGGGGTAACCGCTGTAATCTCGTTCATCGCTGCCTACGGGATCTGGCAGTTCGAGCATGAAGCCAACGAGGCGTACGGGAACCTGTTCGAGTGCGTGTACTGGTCGGTCGCCTCGTTGACGATGGGAGCCGAAGGCATCGCGCCGTCGACGGCCGCGGGCAAGGTCCTCGCCATGGTGCTGGTCCTGCTCGGCCTGGGAATAGTGGCCGTGCCGTCAGGCCTTCTCGCCTCGGCGCTCTCCAAGACCGACCCCCAGAACTAGCCGATGTCGATAGGTCCGCCTGCGCAGGATGGCGCGGATGCAGCGAGGTGGGCGTGACATCCCTTTGCTCCAAGGGCTTGGGCACTCGTATCATGCGAAGGTGCCGAGCCAGGAGAACCAAGCGAGCGAGCCCGAGCGGGCCAGGCTGATACCTGTCACGGGCATCAAGGGCCAGAGAGAAGCTGAGGACAGGGCAACATCGGCGATGCTCGCCGTTCTCTCGGTCGTCCGGCCCTTCAGCGTGGCGCTGTTGGGGCCCTTGGGGGTGACCCGTGCCAAGAGCGCTCGAGTCGAGGCGTTCGTGCAGCCCGTTGTTGATGTGGACGGCAGCACTGTTCGTCCCGATGGGCTCATTCGTGTCTCGGTGGGCAAACGCGTCTCCTTCGAGGCATTCGTGGAGACCAAGACCGGTACAGCCAAGCTCGACGCGGCTCAGATCAACGCCTATCTGGACGCAGCCCGTGGAGCGGGTGTCGATGCCATCGTGACCATTTCCAATGAGATTGCACCAGCACCCGGTGTGCATCCCACAGAGGGCCTACGGGTGAGATCCAACTCCAAGGTGGCGGTTCATCACCTGTCTTGGATGCTGATCATGTCCGAGGCGGTCAAGGAGCACTCGCATCGCGGGGTCGATGATCCCGAGCAGGCATGGATCCTCGACGAACTCATCCGGTATATGTCGCACCCGAAGTCTGGGGTGCTGGACTTTGCTGACATGGGCGACAACTGGACTGGCGTACGCGACGCCGCGGTGGACGGGAGCCTCTCGCGCAATAGCCCAGAGGCGGTTGAGGTGTGCCAGCGGTGGGATCAACTGCTTCGGGTCGCTGCGCTACGCCTGGGCACAGAGATCGGCTCGGATGTGACTGAAGTCATACCGCGTGCTCACCAGCAGAACCCACGATTGCGGAACAAGGAGTTCGTGCAGTCCTTGTGCGCCGACGGCATTCTGAACGGTGTCTTGAGGGTGCCCGACGCGATATCGGACCTGTCCGTCTCAGCTGATATCAAGACCTCCCGCGTAATCGTGAGCGTAGCTTTTCCGGCGCCGACCGACGGAACACCGAGAGCAGCTGTGGTGTGGCTGACGAAGCAACTCAAGGAAGCCAACGGTTCTCTGCTGGTCGACGCCTACGCACGCAGTGCCAAGCATCCAGTGACAGCTTCGCTGGAGCAGCTGCGCGAGGATCCCCGCAACGGGTTGGGACCGGCCAAGCAGAGACCGGCGCGGTTCCAGCTCCGATACTCCGCCCCTTTGGGCCAAGGCCGCCGCAGCACCCGAAAGAGGGGCTTCATCGACTCAGTGCTCGACGCCGTGCTCGACTTCTACGGCGACGTTCTCCAAGACCTCAAGCCGTTCGTGCCCAGAGCCCCGAGCATCAACAGGCGGAACATTCCTGCCAACGCCGCCGATGCCTCGCCTCAGCCGGCGGAAGGCGCAGCGGAGGCCACTTCGGCGGGTGCCGACAGTCCGTGAGACGCTAGCCGCGAACGCACTGGGCAACTCTCGTTCGACAGTCTGGGACTGGCAACCACGACAAGCGCAGCGGGTCTGGTTTCCGGACTGATGTGTGTCGTTCGAAGTCCGTCGAAGCGGATGGCGCCGTCGGCGAGCGGTCCCCGCGTGTTCAGGTCTGGCCGCATGCCCTCGGACGGGCGGCAGACGGTTCGCGCTGACAGGGTGCTACAGATCGGGCCAGCGGCGGGTCCGGGTTGGGGGGGTCCGGCGGCCGTCCAGGGCCCACTGGCGGCGCCAGAGGCCGACGTCGGGGCCGGTGAGGGTGCCGCTGGCGCTGGCGTGGGCCCGCTTGCGGGCCGAGTACCAGTCGGTGCTGACCTCGTCGGCCAAGGCGGTCACCGCGTCCTCGATCCGGGCCGCGAACCGGGGAGCCCTCTCACCGTCCTCGGGCCGCAGCGGGGCGCCGAAGGTCACGGTCGCCTCCGCAGGTGTCGGCATCGTGCGGCCCTTGCGCAGGATCGCGCTGGTGCCGCCCACATGGATCGGCACCACCGGCACGCCGCAGCGCACCGACAGATACGCCGCGCCGCCCCGGAAGGGCTGACCCCAGCCGTCGGGGCTGCGGCCGCCCTCCGGGTAGATCAGCAGACTCCAGCCGTCGTCGATGAGCCCGGCCGCGAGGTCGGCGGACCGGCGGCCCACCCGGGCCCGCTCGATGGGAATCGCTCCGATCATCAGCGCCGCGGTCGCGCCCGCCAACCGGGTGCCGAAGAAGTAGTCGGCCGCCGCCCCCACCACGATCTTGTGGCGCCACGGCTCGGGGATCGACGTCAGCAGCAGCGAAGTGTCGATGTGGCTGTGGTGGTTGGCGGCGAAGATCACCGCCCCGTCCAGGTCGGCCAGCCGGTCGGCGCCCTCCCGGCGGGGGGAGGCCAGCACCTGCACCATGGCCCGCATCGGCCCCTCCACGATGGCGGCCCGGCACATGCGGGCCGCCCAGCGACGGGACCAGCCGGTGTCGAAGTAGACGCCGGTGCGCCTCAGGGCCTCCGGCGGCTCCACCCCACCCGGAACGGTGGGCGCCCGCAGCGGGAACGAGCGGGCCCTCAGCGCGCGGGTCGGCGACGGCAGGCGGCGCCCCAGCCGCACCACGCCAAGGTCGTGCGCGATACCCACTACCACACCCTCCCGGTCGCTCCATGTCCACCATCATCGCGGTTCGCTGCGCCGCCCTTCGGCCAGTCCGGTCCGCCAACGCTCGTCGAGGTCATGGTCCCGGTTGATGACGCGCCCTCGTCATGCATCGCCCGCCCAGTCCGGTCCGTCAGCGCTCCGTCGGGTCGCATACCAGCCTCGACTCACTCCACGTCCGCCATCAGGATGGGCGGGTTGTGCACATGGGTGATCGTCGGCGACGGCCCGACCACGTCGCTGGCCATCTCCAGGGCGTCCGACAGCGTCGAGGCGGGCTGGAAGCCCATCCGCCGCACCGCCCTGGTGTCGCCCCCCACCACGATCACCCGGCCCAGCCACTGCAGGGCGTGGGCCCCCCAGTACCACATGTAGAAGGGATGAACCCCGTGGTAGGCGTAGCCGGTGCGGTACAGGTGCACGTACCACTCGTCGGTGGCGAACTGCTCCTCGTACTTGGCCTCCAGCTCGGCCGGGTCGGTCGTCTCAGCCAGCAGTTGCTCGAAGAAGTCGATGTAGCTGGGATGGTGCGCCGGGTGGAACTCCCAGCGGGTCGGGTGGCTCATGATCACCACACCGCCCTCGCGCACCAGCGGCCGGCCCCGGTACAGGTTGAAGAAGTACCCGAGGCCCAGGCACATCACCAGGATCGGGTTCATCACCGAGTTCACGTTGTAGGGGCAGATGTAGGGCAGCCCCATCGTCAGCACGTCGGTCTGGCCCTGCACCGGCACCAGATGCTGGGCCAGCACGTTGGCGGTGGTGCTCTCATGCACCGGCTCCACCGCCCCGGCCTGCACCGACGTCAGCTCATAGGGCGCCAGCCACCGGTTGAACACGCCCCGGCGGCCCGCCACCGGCATCGCCTTGAGCCCGGCCTGCATGGCCATGAACGAGGCCCGGTCCCTGCCGCTCCACTCCCACTCGCGCTTCTGCAGCACGGCCAGGGGACCGTCGTGGCCGAACGTGTTGTTGTTGACGGTGGTCTCGATCTGGAAGATGCGGGGGCCGTGGGCCTTGATGACCTCGCCCTGGCGCCAGTTGGAGCGGTGCAGCTCGGAGCTGGGACGGTCCATGAACGACCGGGACTGCTGCATGGTGTGGACGTTGTGGTGGTGGCGCAGCGCCCGGTAGTCGGCCAAGCCCGTGGCCGTGGACTTCCACCCGCCGTCCATGGCCACCAGGTTGATGTTGACGTACACCAGCAGGTCGCTCTCGGCCGCCCGCCGGTTCATGGTCACCAGCTCGTCGTGGGCGGAGCGGCCCAGCTCCACCATGCCGTCGGGGTCCTCGGCGTCGTGGTTGTAGAGGGCGCCCTGTGGAGCGAAGGCGTCGTAGACCCGGTCGCCCAAGGTGTGGCGCAGCTCGTCCTCGGTCATCCGGCGGTGCAGGGCCAGAGCGGCGATGAGGTGCACGTCGTCCACTCCCGCGGCGGCCGCCATGTCCAGCACCTGCTCGATGATCCGCTGGCGGATGTCGGGTCGCTTCATCGGCGGCAGCGGCAGAGACACGTCGTCGAAGGCGATGGTCAGCTTCATGCCGGGCCGCAGCAGCGACGGCAGCGGGTCGGAGTCCAGCGGGTTCAGCAGCGCGTCGCGGATCGCGCCCTCGGGATCGGGCAGGCCCGCGAGCGGCTCGGCCGGGTAGACGATCCGGCTGCGGCCCGCCGGCAGTCTCTCCAGGCGGAATCCCTCGCCGTGGTGGAACAGGATGGGCGGGGTGGAGCGGTCGACGTCCATCACCAGTCCCGGACGGGGCGCAAGCCGGCGCTCGGCGGCCATCAGGCCGACCTCACCAGCGCCGACCGGCGGTCGCGGGCGCGGCCACGGTTCCGGGGTGCCATCGGCAACAGCTTGGTGGGGGCGCCGGCGCTGGTGGCCCAGTGCTCGATCAGCCAGCCCCGCCGCCGGGCCAGAGCGGCCAGCTTGGTCTCGGGGTTGACCGCCACCGGGAAGCCCACCGCCTCCAGCATGGGCAGGTCCGAGGTGCTGTCGGCGTAGGCCACCGACTCCCGCAGGTCCAAGTCGTGGGCCTCGGCGAAGTCGGCCAGCGTCTGGTAGCGGGCCTCGCCCGTCGGCGGGACGTTCAGCAGGCGCCCGTCGTAGGCGCCGTCGCTGGAACCCATCTCCGCGGCCACGATGTGGTCGAACAGGGGTCGCAGCGGCTCCACCACGAAGTCCAGGGCCCCGGTGATGAGCAGGGTCGTGTGGCCGGCCTGGCGGTGCTCGCGGATGCGGCGGATCCCCTGGGGGAACGACTTGGTGAGGATCAGGTCGCTGAGCATCTCGGCGCAATCGGTGTCGAGCCGGTCCGTCGAGGCGCCCTCGAAGCGGCGGTAGAAGTAGCGCAGGAAGTCGCTGCGGTCGCGGCGGTCCAGGGCCAGCAGCCTCGGCGCCTCCGCCAGCGTGCGGGCCGCGAACCGCACCCGGTCGAGGTCGTCGAGGTCCCGGGTGGCGAGCCACGCATAGCTGGCCACCACGTTCGACGCGATCAGGGTGTTCTCCAGGTCGAACACGGCCAGGTGGCGCTGCGGGTCCAGCACCTGGCGGCGCAGCCGGCTCGAGCGGGACTGGGTGCGGCCCCCGCCGGCGCCGGGCGCCATCTTCAGCCGGGCCTGCTCCACCATCGACGGCAGGTGGACATGCTGCACGTAGGTGGCCCAGTCCAGGCTGCGGGGGTCGAAACAGAAATCGGACCGGTCGGCGTCGTCGAGCGAATCCCACAGCGCCAAGAGGCGGTCGAGTTGGTAGATGGCCTCGCACTCGGCGTAGGCGCCGTAGAGCTCGACGTACTCGCTGGCCCGCTCGAGCTGCAGGCGGCGCTCCTCCAGGGTGGCGCTCATCACCGCGTGGCGTCCCCTCAGGGGCAGCGAGGTGAGCACCCGGTCGGCCGTCTCCAGCGACCTCTGGGCCCGGTGCAGCTGCCGGGCCACCCGGCCGCGGCCGGGGAAGGACCACCGGGGCACCGGTATCGGCTGGTTGTGCTCGTCGTAGACGGGGTGCTCGGTGAACCAGCTGCTGACCAGGTCGAAGAGCGTGCCGTACTTGAGCGGGTTGATCGCGCCGCTGGCGATCTGGGTGACGTCGGGGCTCTCCTCGACCGGTCCCCGGGCGGCCACGGCCATGATCGTGGCCACCACCAGGTCGACCGGGATCACGTCGACGATTCCCTCGGGCACGCCCGGAAACTCCTTGAGCAGCCCACGGGCGTAGGCCGCGATCACCGGCTCGGCCATGCGGAAGCCCCGGATCCAGCCCGGGTAGGGCTCGGCCGCGGCCGACTCGATGATCGAGGGCCGCACGATGCTCACCGCGATGTCGCCGCGGGTCTCGGCCAGGGCCCGCTCGCCGAGGGCCTTGGTGAAGGCGTAGGCGTCGGGGAAGCCGAGGCTCGACGCCCGGGCCCGGCCCGCCGCAGTCATCTGGTCGTCGACCCAGCGGCGGCGCAGGCTCTCGAGCTTCTCGGACAGCGCGGGTATGCCGGCCGCTCCCAACTCCCGGCGGGCCTGGCCCGCCAGCGCCTCCAGGCGCTCGGGGCTCCGGCTGGCCTGCTCGGCGTCGCGGCGGGCCTGGCGGGCGCTGTCGACCTCGTCGCGCCAGTTCACGTCGGTGAAGAAGGGGGACTCGTCCACCAACTCCTCGGGCGCGGCGCCGCGCCGGCTGCCGGCCACATAGCAGGTGGACACCGCGATCAAGTGAGCCTCGGAGCCGGCGTCGTCGAGCACCGCGGCCACCCGGGCCGGTCCCAGCAGGTTGACCTCGACGGCGTCGTCGAGGGCCGAGTCGAAGTTCACGGTGGCGGCGGAGTGGATCACGATGTCGCAGCCGGCCAGCAGGGCCCGGCCCTCGTCGTCGAGTCCGAGCCCGTCGGTGCTGACATCGCCGGCGAGGGGCTTGACCCGCCGGGCCGTCATCTCGTCGTAGGTCTCCTGGCTCGCGTTGTTGTCCGCACTGGCCGCTGCGCTCGTGGCATCCTCGGCGTACTGCCGGCGGAGCCGGTCGAAGGCATTGTTGCGCAGCACGTCGCGCTGCACCCGCTGAGCCGCCCCGCGGCGGCCCGGACGGACCACCAGCACCAGTTCGCAGTCGGGCACGCAGCGCAGCAGACGCTCCGTCAGCGCAGTCCCGAGGAACCCGGTGGCGCCGGTGACGGCGATGCGCCTGCCGGCCAGAGACTCCGTGATCACGCCGTTAGTTCTAGTGGCCGCGAGCGCCAGAGACTCACGGCGGCCCGCCGGCCGCGGGTTCGGGATCGGTGTGGGTGTGGCGCTCGCGCCGGGTGTGCCGCTCCAGAGCGAGGTCCACCAGCCGGTCGATGAGCTGCGAGTAGCCGAGCCCGGTGACCGCCCACAGCTTGGGGTACATCGAGATCGGTGTGAAGCCCGGCATGGTGTTCAGCTCGCTCACCAGCCAGCCCCGGTCGCCCCGGCCGTCGCGGCCGTCCTCGTAGAGGAAGTCGACCCGGGCCAGCCCCTCAACCCGCAGGGCCCGGAAGGCGTCGACAGCCAGGCGCCGGCACTCGGCGACCTCGCCGTCGTCGAGGGGGGCGGGGATCAGCAGCTCGGCCCCGTCCTCGTACTTGTCGGCGTAGTCGTAGAACTCCGCTCCGGGGACGATCTCCCCGGGCAGGCTGGCCTCGGGGTGGTCGTTGCCGAGCACGGCCACCTCGATCTCGCGGGCCAGGGCCTCCTCCTCCACGATGATGCTGTGGTCATAACGCGACGCCAGGCGCAGCCCGTCGGCCACCTCCGGGCGGGTCGACGCCCTGGAGACGCCGACGGAGGATCCCATGCTGGCCGGTTTGACGAACACCGGCAGACCCAGGTCGTCGATGAGGGCGTCGACGACGGGCTCCAGGTCTCGGTCGCCGGTGTCGGGGTCGTCGAGGGTGAGGGCCCGCCAGCGGGTGTGGGCGATCCCGGCCGCTTCCAGCATCGTGTTGGCTGCGGTCTTGTCCATGCACAGCGCCGAGGCCAGCACCCCGGCCCCGGCGTAGGGCACCCGGGCCAGCTCCAGCAGTCCCTGGACGGTGCCGTCCTCGCCCATAGGTCCGTGAAGGATGGGCAGGACGACGGTTCGCTCGCCGCCGCCGGGCTCATCGTCGCCGGGCTCATCGTCGCCGCGGCCCGGGCGGGGGGCCAGCACCGGCAGGGGCTCCACCTCGGGTCCGACGGTGCTGAGGCGTTCGGGAAGCTCGTCCGGGCCCGCGTTGAGGGCCTCGATCGCGGCCGCGGCCCGCACCCAACGTCCCTGCCGGGTGATCCCGACCGGCTCGACGATGTACTTCTCCGGGTCGGCTGCGGCCACCACATGGCGGGCTGACACGCAGGAGACGTCATGCTCGGCGGAGCGTCCCCCGAACAGCACCACCAGCCTGATCCTGCGGTCCGCCATGCCGGCGACGCTAGCGCCCGGGTTCGAACTGGCAGCGTTCTGGCCCGTTTCGTGTGCGTTGTGCTGCCAGTTCGCGGTGGTGTTTGGCGGGGTGGGGGAATTGGCAGTGTTTTGCACGGTATGCGGGCGTTGTGCTGCCAGTTCGTGGGGGTGTCTGGTGGGCTGGGGGGAATTGGCAGTGTTTTGCACGGTATGCGGGCGTTGTGCTGCCAGTTCGCGGTGGTGTTTGGCGGGGTGGGGGAATTGGCAGTGTTTTGCACGGTATGCGGGCGTTGTGCTGCCAGTTCGCGGCTTGTGCCGGACGAGACGCGATCGGGCGCAGGGTACGTGTCACACTCGCGCCGTGCGCTTCACGCTGGAGCAGATCGCCGCAGTCACCGGGGGCCGCATGCACGGCGACGGCGCCACCGAGGTAGCAGGCGTCACCCAGGACAGCCGCGACGTGCGGCCGGGCATGCTGTTCGTGCCGCTGCTGGCCGAGCGCGACGGCCACGACTTCATCGGTGACGCGGTCGCGGCGGGCGCTTCGGCCTGTCTCACCGCCCGGGGCGTGGCCGGAGCCGACGTCGACGCGGTGGAGGTGGACGACACACAGGCTGCGCTGACCGCGCTGGCGAGCGAGGCACGGCGGCGTCTGCGGGCGGTGCCGGTGGTGGGTGTGACCGGCTCGGTCGGCAAGACCACCACCAAGGACCTGCTGGCCGCGGTGCTGGCCCGAGACCGCCGGGTGTGGGCCAGCACCCGGTCGTTCAACAACGAGATCGGGGTGCCGATCACGCTGCTGTGTGCGCCCGAGGGCAGCGAGGCGGTCGTGGTCGAGATGGGCTCTCGGGGATCGGGACACATCGCCGGGCTCTGCGCGGTGGCCAGACCGACCATGGGCGTGGTCACAACCGTCGGGCTGTCCCACACCAGCGAGCTCGGGTCCCTGGCCGCAGTGGTATTGGCCAAGCAGGAGCTGGTCGAGGCGCTGCCTGGCGCCGCCGACGGGGGAGTGGCCTTCCTCAACGCCGGCGTGCCCGAAGTGGCCGCCATGGCCTCGAGCACGCCCGCCCGGGTCGTCACCTTCGGACATGGAGGCGATGTGGCGGCCGCGCAGTTGACGCTCGACGAAGACCTGACGCCGCGCTTCGTGCTGAGCAGCCCCGCAGGCTCCTGCGAGGTGGTGCTCGGGGCCAGGGGGCTGCATTCGGTCGACAACGCGCTGGCCGCCGCGGCGGTGGGCCTGGAGCTGGGCGTGTCGCTGGAGGACGTGGCGGCCGGCCTGGCCCAGCCCGCCCTGTCGCCCCTGCGCATGGAGGTAGTCCGGGCCGCGGGGGGCGCCCGGCTGCTCAACGACTGTTACAACGCCAACCCGCTGTCGATGCGCGCCGCCCTGCACGCCCTGGCTGCGATGCCGGCAGAACGCAGGATCGCGGTTCTGGGCACGATGGCCGAACTCGGAGACTTCGAGGCCGCCGAGCACGCCGCCATCGCGTCGCTGGCGGCCGAGCTGGGTGTGCTCGTGGTGGCGGTCGACGCGCCCGGATACTCCTTCCACGATGCCGCTGTCACCGACGTGGAGGGCGTCGACGGCGCCCTCGCCGCGCTGCACCACTTCGGTGGCCTGGCCGCCGACGACGCCGTTCTGGTCAAGGGATCGCGGGTCGTCGGCCTCGAACGGCTGGTGGAGCGACTCGTCGCCGGCAACGATGCCTGATTGAATCGGCGGGGCGCCGCCGGCTCGTATCGCCGGCCGGCCCTCACTCCTTCCCCCACCACGAAAGGCCCGAGTCAATGGATGTGCCCGATTTCAGGACGGTGACCGTGGAGGCCCTCGCGGCCATGGTGCGCGAGCGCGACCTCACCGCCGCGGCTGTCACCGAGCACGCGCTGGAGCGCATCGAGGCGCTCAACCCGACCCTGAACGCGTTCGTGGCGGTAGACGCCGGCAGCGCCCGGGAACAGGCGGGGGCGATCGACGAGCGGCTCGACGCTGGCGATGACGTCGGGCCGCTGGCGGGCATCCCGGTCGGCGTGAAGGACCTGGCCGACGCGGCCGGGTTCCAGACCTCCAAGGGTGCGATGTACACCCGCAACGACCCTCCGGCCGCGTCCGACAGCACCGAGGTCGCCCGGCTGCGGGCTACGGGCTGCGTGATCCTCGGAAAGACCAACACCCCCGAGCACGGCTGCATGGGCGACACCTACAACCCCAGGTTCGGGCCCACCCTCAACCCCTGGAACACGGAGCGCTCGCCGGGCGGGTCCTCGGGCGGGACGGGGTCGGCCATCGCTTCGGGCATGGTCCCGGTGGGCACCGGTTCCGATGGGGGAGGCTCGATCCGGATCCCCTCGGCGATCTGCGGACTCTCGGGGATCAAGACCAGCCAGGGCCGGGTGCCGAGCGGCCCTCCGCCGTCGGGCCTCATAGACCTGTCGTGCGTCGGCCCAATGGCCCGCCTAATCAGGGACGTGGCCCTGTGTCTCGACGCCCTGGTCGGCCCTCATCCTGCCGATCTGCGCAGCCTGCCCAAGCCGGACGTGTCCTGGCGGGCCGCCCTTGAAAGCCCCCGCGTGCCGTCGCGGGTGCTCTGGGCTCCGTCGATCGACGGGGAGCCGGTCGACTCCGAGATCGCCGCGGCCTGCGCGGCTGCGGTGGAGCGCCTCGCGGCTGAGGGCGTGGAGGTCGTCGAGACACAGACGCAGATCGGGGCGGTCCCCGGAGTCTTCATGCAGTTGTTCTTCGGGGGGCTGATCGGTCCCGCGTTCTGCTCCCTGTACGGCACCGACGAGTGGGACAACGTCACCGACGTGCTCGCGGTGATGCTTGAGGACGTCTACGAGCGGGTCACCGTCTCCTCGATCTATGAGGCTCGCCAGCACGCGGGCGAACTGTCCATTGCGCTGGCCGACGCCATGGCGGGTTGCGACGCGCTGCTGATGCCCACCCTCGCGGGCCAGGCCCCCGCCCCCGCCGGGCACGGCACGATCAACGGCATCGAGACCGCCAACTGGTTCCGGTTCACGCCTCTGGCCAACCTCACCCGGCGCCCGGCCGGGACGGTGTGCTGCGGATTCAGCCGCGAGGGCGTGCCCATCGGCCTGCAGGTCGTGGGCCACCAACTCGACGACCTCACCGTGCTCGAGACGCTCGCCGTGCTGGAGGACCTGCTGGCGCTGAACCCCATCGCCGGTGACCTAGCCTGAGGCCGAGGGACGCAGCGCGGCCCAGGTGCGGTCGTCGCCGCGGTCGAGGGCGATCAGTGCCCCGCTGTCGAGAACGAGCGTGGTAGTCAATCGAGCTTGAGGTTGGTGCGGACCCATTGGTGGGCCTCCTCGCTGATGGGTCCGCACTCGGCCTCGTACTCGTCGATTACGGCGCTGAGGCCGTCGCTCATCTCCTTGATCTGCTCATCGGTGAGGGGCGGCGTGGGGTCGGGGCCGAGGATGCCGGCTCCTATCTCCTCGTCGGGACGGATCCGGTTGGCGATGTGGGGAGGTGCCGCCGACAGTCCTGCGGGGTCGCCGGGGAGGGGTTGAGCGGCCATTTCAGACTCCTTCGCTCTCGTCACCGGGAAAGCTGCCAGCCCACACCGTATCATTGTCCCGACAGTGTGCAACCTTGTAACAGCATGAATTTACACTTTACATGATAGCACCCTCGGGTTGGACGATGGTGGCGTCTATGTGTCAAGCCAGACCAATAGTCATTTCCAGGCGGATCGCGGGCAACCGGTTGAGATCCACGGGGCTGGCACGCGTGTCACACGTCGGCGGTACTGTCCCTTGAGTGGCTAGCGCGTGTGCAACGACCGATGCCCGCGAAACGTCAGTCCGGCAGGAGAGCCAGAGATGAGCGATGTGGTGGGCCGTGTGCTGGGCACCGACGACGCCACGCCGCTGGAGTTCTGGGTGGCCGTTGCGCCCGATGCACATCTGCAACTCGACGATGTTGTAGCGGTGGACCGGCTACTGCCCACTGGCGACCCGATCAGCCTGTACGGCATCGTGAGCCAGGTGCGCGCCCGCCATGAGGGGGCCCGGTTCGACAGCGATGTGTTCCTCATAGCCGACGGCATCCTGCCGGCAGAAGTGGCCGAGGCGGCCCAGATTCAGCTCACCAGAGTCGTTCCAGAGACGTTCGTGCCACCGCTGCCCGGTGCGGAGGTGCGTCGAGCCGTCGACGAGGAGCGCGACGCGGCGCTCGACCTGGATGAGGTGGAGCGACGTCTGCCCGCAGGGCTGAGCCGCGACGACGACCCGATCTACCTGGACTTCGACTTCATCGACGGTACCAAGGGCGCCCACATCAACATCAGCGGCATTTCTGGCGTGGCCACCAAGACCAGCTACGCCACGTTCCTGCTGTATTCGATGTTCAACTCGGACGTGCTGCGAGCGAAGGCCACACAAGCCAAGGCCGTGGTCTTAACGTGAAGGGCGAGGATCTGCTCTTCCTTGACTATCCCAACACACGACTGAGACCGGATGAGCGCCTGCGCTACTCGGCTCTAGGACTCGAGGCAGTGCCGTTCGAATCGGTCGGCATTCTGACGCCACCGCGACGCGGCGAACCCGAGACCATCCTCGCCACTGGCACCCGCCAGGTCGGGGTCAAGCCCTATTTCTGGACCATTGCTGAATTCTGCTCCCAGCAGCTGCTGCCGTTCCTGTTCGCGGACGAAGAGGACCAGCGTCAGCAGTACATGACCGTCGTGCACTCCGTCGCGGCCCAGCTTGTGCTGTGCGCAGAGAAGTCGACCGAAGCTGACGGCTCGGTCCGAATCGGCAGCAACGTGGTTCGGTGCTTCTCAGAGCTAGTGGGCGCGATCGAAGAGCAGCTGCTTCCGGATGGCAAACCCGACCATCGTTGGGCAGGTCGAGCAATCGGCGCCAGCACCATCCAAGCGTTCCAACGTCGCCTGTACGCCTCGGAGCGCCATGTGGAGCATCTGATCCGCGCCGACACTCGCGATGTCCCAGAGCGCGCCATCGACCTGGGTTCGCACCAAGTCACGGTGGTGGACATACACGAATTGCACGACCGGGCCAAGCACTTCGTCGTGGGTGCCGTTCTGCGAAGGGCATTTGAGGACCGGGAGCAGAGCAGCGTGGGACGGCCGCTCCTGTTCGTGGTGCTGGACGAACTCAACAGGTTCGCGCCCCGCGACAGCAACAACCCAATCAAGGAGGTTCTGCTGGATGTGGCTGAGTGGGGCCGCGCATTGGGAATAGTCCTCATTGGGGCGCAGCAGACCGCAAGCGAGGTGGAACACCGTGTGGTGGCCAACAGTGCCATCCGGGTGGTGGGCCGCCTTGACAGCGCGGAAGCACGCGAGGAGCAATGCGGGTTCCTACCGGGAGTCCAGCGTCGGCGCGCCACGATCCTGAGGCCCGGTTTCGTGTTCCTGGCCCAACCCCGTGTGCCGGTGCCGCTGCTGGTCGAGTTCCCGTTCCCGGCCTGGGCCACCCGCCCCGCCGAGGCCGATCTCTCCGAGGCCACGTCTGCATCGGTACCTGCCGAACCCTATGGACGGCTGAAGTGAGTCGTGACTGCCAACCGCTGAGGTTGCTGATCGGATGTCTGTTCGCCTCGGGTGTCCTCGGGTGTCAAAGGGCCCGGCCACGTCGCCCGTCGAGCGGGCAGAGGCCTAGGTGGCTGGTGTTTTTCGCGGATTCGGCAAGGTATGCAAGCCTCTGACCTGAGGTTTTGTGCTCACAAGATCCCCATTTCGGGAGTTTGACACCAGCCACCTAGTCGTGCGCCGAGCGGCGTGAGGTCGGGGTCCGACATCGTCCCTTCAAAGAAAAATCACTTTAAACACATGTGAATGCTTGATAGATGTCACACCGGTATGGCATGATGTTCTTCATGATGAAGGACGCGATCCGGCGGGCCGAGGCGGCGCTTGATGAGGTGCTGGCGCATTGCAAGTCCGCTGATGTCTCGACGGGGGAGTTGCGCATGGGGCTCGGGGCGTTCAAGTCGATGCGGGCCAAGCTCGACGCCTGCCAGACCCATGCCGCGGGAGGCTTGGCCACCCGAGAGCGCCATGGTGACGGCGGTGCAGGGGTGCTGGCCCAGGCAGCGGGATTGTCCCGCAAGGAGGCCGCCGGGCAGGTCAAGACGGCTCAGAGGCTTCAGGCACTGCCCGATGTGCAGCGGGCCGTCGAGAGAGGACAGGTGTCCTTCGCCAACGCCAGGCTTCTGGCTGAGGCCTCCGAAAAGACCAGCCCCGATGCAGTCGCCAACGACTCTGAACTGCTATCCAAGGCTTCGTCGCTGCCTCCGGACCAGTTCTCCCGGGAAGCGAGCCGGTGGTCCGCGCGGCGCAAAGCCAACAGCACCGAGGCCGACTGGCAGCGGCTACGCCGGCGTCGCCGGTTGCGCATGTGGGACGGTGAGGACGGCATGGTCCATCTGCACGGCGAGCTCGATCCGGTCGCGGGCGCCAAGCTACGCAAGCGCCTACACGAGCAGGCCGAGGCTCTTCGCCGGGTGGACCGCAAGCACGCTGAGGTCGAACAGCGCGGCCATGATCAACGCATGGCCGATGCTCTTGAGGCCATCACTGCGGACGGTGCCGGGGACAGCTCCGGCCGTCGAACGGGTCGCCGCGCCGTCATCTCCATCGTGCGGCATCTCAGCGCAGACGGCACCCGGGACTTTGCTGAGATCGCTGGCGGGGCGGTGATCCCTCGGAGCGTCCTTGAAGAGCACATGTGCAACGCCAGAGTCGCTGGGATCGTGTTCAGTGACAAGGGCGTACCGCTGTGGCACGGCCACACCAAGACCATCGCGACCGAGGCCCAGTTCAGGGCTCTCATCGCCAAGTACGGCGGATGTGCGGGCTGCGGCGCGCAGCCCCTGCTGTGCCAGGCTCACCACATCAAGCCGGTGTCGGAAGGCGGAGCGACCGACATCACCAACATGATCCCACTGTGCTGGCACTGCCACCAGAAGGTCCATTACCACAATTGGCAGGTGGTTCCCGACGGGCGGGGCCTCCGCACCATCGAACCGTCCGATCGCATCCACCACGGTCCGGCCCATGCCCCCGAGGTCGGATCGGTCCACAGCCAGCGGCTTCGTGACGAGGTGCCGTTGCAGGCCGGCGCCCCGCCACAACCGTCACCCCGAGCGGGATTTCCGGCCGATGGCGGTTCCCCCGTGCCTCGGGCGCCAGCGCCGGGAGGTCGAGGATTCTCCCCGGCACGCAACCCAGGGGACGTACGTGCGGCATCCTTGCCGGCGCGAGAAGTGTTCGGCAGCCGAGGATTATCCCCGGCACAGGACTGGGGGGACGGCAATGACGAGCCCCGTCATTCTCAACTCCAGTTGGTAGGACCCCATTCGTCCTGTGCGGACCCGCAACCATGTGGCGGGGTAGGGCGGCGGTCTCGTTGAAGTTCGCGGTCGAGACTTGGGCGCCGGAGTACGGCTCCACGGTTGACTCTGAGCAACTGGAGGCAACAAGCGCTGACGTAGACGTCGGAGTCGAACGTGCCGAGGGTGAATGGACCGCCGTGGATCCCGCTGCTGACGTTGACGCACCGACGTCCCTCCTCTTTGTGGATGGCGTGAGGCGAGTCGATGCCCGGATCTGGATTTCTGACGGAGATCGGACCCGACCCGGTGTGTGCGCTTCGGTAGCAGCCGGCGCGGTCTACTGCGTGTCTACCAGCGCGCGGGTGGTTGCATCGACCGTGTTCCGGGCGGTGTACGCCGAGGGGTCCTGCGCGGCCGGTCCCGTGCTCACTCGTCACGGCACGTACGAGTTCGTACCCTGTGTAAGCGACACGCCCGACGATCTACACAAGGGGATCCGAGACCGTATGGCGTTACTGGAGACGCAGGTCGCTTCTTCCGACGGCGCCGATCTCGTGATCTTCGACGGCCCGCTCCGCGGCCGGACCGACCGCAACGGAGTGGGCTTCGTCAAGACACAGCAACTTCAGTATCTCCCGGACCGTGAGCATCGAATCCTGGCCACGCTTCGGCCCGGTCAGCGTACGCCGCTGTTCTTGAGCCGCCTGGAGAAGACTTGGTCCCGTGCCCCGACGCGGCGGCCGGACGAGCGCTGCCGGCGTGACTCGCGGTGTCCGCGGCCAGCATGAACGCGTCCACGGGCATTAGCCGCCCGTTCACCGGGTCGATGCCCAGACCGAAGATCTCCAGGGTTACGGCACCGAGGAGCGGCATCGAGTCCTCGTCCCAGAACACGACCGGCGACATGCTCTCCCTGCCGTCGAGCCGCATCCAGGTCTGGCCGAAGCCCCGCTCCACGCGGTGGCCGTCGGCGAGAACGAACCCCCGAGTCTCGTATGGCTCCACGCCCAGACCCTCGAGGATCGAGGCCGGCAGCACGGTGTAGGCCGCGCCCGAATCGGCCATGGCCTCCACTTCCTCGTAGCGACGCCCCTGTGGATCGGCGACTCCCAACGTTACTGCGAATGTTCCCATCGGTCCTCCAGGTTCGTGCACAACTACACGCGAGAACCATAGGCGCTCCGCCGGTCGATGGCAACATTGATTATATGACATGATTTTTTGATTCTTTTCCTAATCACACTACGGGCTTGGTGGCCGCGAACGGATGAGTCGCTGCGTTGGGACGCCACGGGTGATCGGGCACCCGTCCCGTAGCCCGGCACGGGTTCCTCGCTGGTAGCCTCACCGCTTCTCGGGCGATTAGCTCAGATGGCTAGAGCGCTGCCTTCACACGGCAGAGGTCACTGGTTCGAGTCCAGTATCGCCCACCGGTACATTCCCTGGGCAGTGAGATCGGTGAGCCGCCACTGCGCCAGCGGGACTGAACGTGGGTGAATGGCGGGGACTCCTTGTGTTTGCCATCGTGCTCCTCGGTGTTCTGGTCGCCGCGTCGTGGCTCATCCGTGAGACTCCGGACTGGCTGGTCGAGTCGCCCGACGCATCCCTCGACGGGCCCGAGGTGGCGGCCCCACCGGAGGAGGCCGGCGCCGCCGAGCCAGCCGGCGCCGCCGATCCGGTCGATCCGGCCGTCCCGCTCCCGCAGGAGGCCGTGGACGCGGCCGCCATCGAGGTCGCCATCGAGCTGGCCGCCCAGCCGGAGCCCTCAGAGCCGATCTCGCTGCCGGAGGCCTGCGAGGGGCTCGGAGGCGTGTGGCGGGACGACTCCCGAGGCTGGTGCGAGATGCCGTTGCCTTCGGCGGCGCCGGTGTCGGACACCGCGGTGCTGCATCCCGACATGCGGGTGCCCTGCCCGCAGCCGCTGGAGAAGATCCTGGAGCAGGTCGTCGCCGACACCGTCGGCGGCGACGAGATGCGCATCTACCTCCTGTATCGCAGCGTGGACGACGATCTCGAGGAGATCGAGGTCAGCGAGGAGACCGGCGTGGACCTGCAGCTCATCGCCGACGGACTTCGCCTGGTCGAGGCCGACATGCGCGGCCGTGCGGCCCAGCAGCGGGCCTCGCTCGCCGTCGACGGGTTCCTGCCCATGCAGCAGCGTCCCGTTCCCGGCGAGGTCGGGTCGGGCTTCGGGCCGCGGATACATCCGGTCACCGGTTCGTGGTCCCAGCACAACGGCGTCGACATCAAGGGCGATACCGGCGACCCGGTGCTGGCCGTGCTCGACGGCGAGGTCGTATCCGCCCAGTTCTGCCCGTTCTACGGCAACACTGTGGTGATGTACCACGGAGCCGGCCTGTCGACCGTCTATGCCCATCTCGACTCGTTCTCGGTGGCGGTCGCTGACGAGGTGGAGTCCGGCATGCTTCTGGGAGCCATGGGCACGACCGGCCGGTCCACCGGCCCGCACTTGCACTTCGAGGCCCGGGTGGACGGCGAAGCCGTGAACCCGGAGCCGTACATGCCATGAGAGGTACTCCATGAGCCGATCCATGAGCCGCACGCCATGAGAGGTACTCCATGAGCCGCAAGTCATGAGTCGCACGCCATGAGCCGATCCATGAGCCGATCCATGAGCCGATGCCATGAGGTACTCCATGAGCCGCAAGTCATGAGTCGCACGCCATGAGCCGATCCATGAGCCGATCCATGAGGTACTCCATGAGCCGCAAGTCATGAGTCGCACGCCATGAGCCGATCCATGAGCCGTATGCCATGATTCGCAATCCATGAGCCGTATGCCATGATTCGCAATCCATGAGTCGCACGCCATGAGCCGATCCATGAGTCCCAAGCGATTCGACCACCCGGGGCGCAGACTCCGGAGCCGGGCGCCGGCCGCGGCCGCGCTGGCCGCGGCCGCGCTGTGGGCATGGGCCGGCCCGGCCGCCGCTCACGGCGTGGGCGGACGGACCGACCTCCCCGTGCCGGCCTGGCAGCTCGCCTGGGCCGCGGCGTTCGCAGTGGCCGCCTCGTTCGTTGCGCTCGGCATGTTCTGGGACACGCCGAAGTTCCGGGCCGTCGCAGCCGGGCGGATCCTCCCCCGACCGTTCCAGGTCGCCTGCCGGGTGCAGTCGCGCCTGGTCGCAGCCGTCGGGCTGCTGGCTCTGGCCGTGCTGCTCTACGCCGGGCTGGCCGGCAACACCAACCCCTCGGTGAACATCGCGCCGGTGGCGGTCTACATCGTCTTCTGGGTCGGGCTCCAGGTGGTGTCGGTGCTGGTCGGCGACGTGTGGTCCCACATGAACCCGTTCCGGTCCATCGCCGACGCCTCGGCCCGGCTGTGGGCCCGCCTTCAGAGCCGGCCCCCAGAGGCCGAGCGGGAAGCCGGCAGCACCGGATGCGAGATCAGCGGGAACTCAGCGAGGCCGTGGCCCGAGCGGCCCGTGAGCGCAGCGGACAGGAGCGGGGATCACAACTCATCACCGGGGGCGCCCGATGCCGATCCGGGCTCGCTCCCAGCCGACACGGACCGGGGCGCGGGCAACGAGTGGTGGGCGGTGGCCGCGATCTTCGGCTTCGTGTGGCTCGAGCTCGCCTTGCACGACAACTCCGAGCCCCGGGTGCTGGGCGTGTACCTGGCCGCCTACACGGCTGCTCTGCTGGTGGGGGCGGCCGTCTTCGGCAGGGGATGGCTCCGTGACGCCGAGGGGTTCGGCGTGCTGTTCACGAAGCTGTCGGCCATGGCGCCGCTGCACCGCGACGGCGGCGCCCTGAGACTGCGGGCGCCGCTGGCCGGGCTGGCCGTGCTGCCCATGAGGCGGGGCTCGGTGGCGTTCATCCTGGTCGTGCTCGGCTCCACCACCTTCGACGGCTTCACCCGCAGCTCGATCTGGCTCGACATCGCCGCCGAGCGCACCGGCTGGGGGCTGACCGCGGTGAACACCGTCGGGATGGTGTTCATCATCCTCGTGGTGGCAGTGCTGTACCGGGCCGCGATCGCGGCCATGGCCGCGGTCACCGGCGACACCGAGCGGGAGCTGGCCGAGGTGTTCGCCCCGGCCCTGCTGCCCATCGCGGCGGCCTACACCGTGGCCCACTACTTCAGCTACCTGCTGCTGGAGGGCCAGCAGATCATCGCCCTCGTCTCGGATCCCTTCGGGCGGGGACGGGACTTCTTCGGCACGGCCACCTACCTGGTCGACTACACGCTGATCTCCACCGACGCCATCGCATGGACACAGACCGCGGCGATCGCGGTCGGCCATGTCCTGGCCGTGGCGGTGGCCCACGACCGGGCGGTGGAGCGCTGGCCGCGCCGGCTGGCGGTGCGCTCCCAGTACCCGATGCTGGCCGTGATGGTCTGCTACACCGTCATCGGCCTGCTGCTGCTGCTCGGCGCGTAGAGGCCCAGCGCACGGGGGCGTGTGCCACGATGTTTCTGCGAGGCCCTGAGCGCGGCCCCGACCGAGGCCTACGGGGCCTGAGCGGCCCGCGAGCGGAGCGAGCACAAGCGGGACACACATCCTGCCGCGACCATGCACGGGGAAGCCGCGGCGCGGCCCTAGCATCGAGGGCGATGGTCACGGAGGTCCTGCAGGCCCCGCTCGTGCTCGAGTACCCCTTCACCCGCTCTACCGGGCCGGTGATCGGAGCGTTCCTCACCGGCCTGCGCGAGGGCGTGATCTGTGGGGTCCGCCGGGCCGACGGGACAGTTCTCTGCCCGCCGCTGGAGTACGACCCGCTCACCGCGGACCCGCTGACCGAGCTGGTGGAGGTCCAGCAGAGCGGAGAGGTTCTCACCTGGGCCTGGAACGGCGAGCCCCGTCCCATGCAACCCTTCGACCGCGCCTTCGCCTGGGCGTTGATCCGCCTCGACGGCGCCGACACGTCGATGCTGCACGCCGTGTTCGCGGACAGCCCGTCCGGCATGTCCACCGGGATGAGGGTCCGAGCGGTGTGGCGAGACGAGCGCGAGGGCCACATAGCCGACATCGCCGGCTTCGAGCCCGAGACCCAGAGGCCGAGCGAATAGATGCGGGCCACCATGTACTCGTGTGAGGCGTTGGGCGAGGCCGCTTGCAGTGTCGCCGTGGACCGAGCGGCCCGTGAGCGCAGCGCACGGGAGTCCGGCGACTGGAAGGGCGAGCGGGAGACCGAGTCTCGCATCGCGACCCGCCCACAACCCGGCCATGCTGGCGCCAAGGGCGGGAGCTGATGGAAACAGACCCCCTCGTACCGCCCGCCGCGCTGTCCGGCGAGGTGACCCTGCCGCCGGCGCTGGCCGATGCGGAGCCGGTGCAGAGCGTGTGCACACCGATACGGCTGAGCTACACCTACACCCCGGGCCGGGCCCTGTCGCGCTATCTCCGGGCCATGGCCGGCAAGCGGATCCTGGGGGAACGCTGCCCGGTCACCGGACAGGTCTTCGTGCCACCCAGAGGGGTCAGCCCCCTGGGCGGCACGGCCACCTCGGAATCCGTGGAGCTGCCCGACACCGGCTACGTCGAGTCCTTCAACATCACCAGGGTGCCCATCGAGCGCCGACCCGACCTCAAACCGCCCTACTGCAGCGCATGGATCGTGCTCGACGGCGCGTCCGTGGGCTTCCTGGGCCTCGTCATCAACATCGCGCCCGAAGAGGTCCGCATCGGCATGCGGGTGCGAGCGGTGTGGAAGCCCGACGACGAGCTGGAGACCTCGGCCGCCAACATCCTGGGCTGGGAGCCCACCGGAGAGTCCGACGAGGTCATCACCGACTACGAGCGCATCGGCCGCGCCGATCCACCGCCGTCGTGATGAACAGCGACACGGGCTTCGCGCCGGCTGCGGAAGAGGTGCCGTGCAGCCCGGAATGGCCGTGCAGCCCGGCATGGTCGGCAGCGGCTGGGGGCGCATCCGAGGCGGGCATCGCGCCGGCTGTGGAGGGACCATGGTGCGGCCCGGCATGGTCGGCAGCGGCTGGGGGCGCAGCGGGGGCGGGCATTGCGCCGGCAGCGGAGGGAGCACCGTGATCGACGTCGCGGTGGTGTCGTTCGCCCAGCGCCAGGAGGCCTCCATCTCCGGCGAGTCCGAGGTGGAGTTCATGGTCCCCCTCATGGAGCAGGCCAAGGCCGCAGTGGGCCTGACCCAGGCGGAGGTGGGCTTCACCTGCTCGGGCTCCTCGGACTTCCTGGCCGGGCAGGCGTTCTCGTTCGTGATGACCATCGACGGAACCGGTCCGGTCCCTCCCATCAGCGAGAGCCACGTCGAGCAGGACGGCGCATGGGCGCTCTATGAGGCTTGGGTCAAGATCCAGTGCGGCGGCATTGACACCGCCTTCGTGTACGGCTACGGCAAGTCCTCGCCGGGCTCGCTGCGCGACGTGCTGGCCACCCAGATGGACCCCTACTACGTGTGCCCGCTGTGGCCCGACTCCTACGCGGTGGAGGCCCTGGCCGCCCGTCTGATGCTGGAGGGAGGGCACGTCAGCGAGCGTCGCCTGGCCGAGATCGCGGCCCGGAGCCGGTCCAGCGCCGCTTCCAACCCGCACGCGGTGCGGGCCGAGCCCAAGTCCGTGGACGAGATCCTGGCCGAGGAGCGTGTGGTGGACCCGTTGCGGCCCTCGGACCTGCCCGCGGAGGCCGACGGCGGCTGCGCGGTCGTGCTGGCCGCCGGGGACCGGGCCCGCGAGCTGTGCGAGCGGCCGGCGTGGATCCGGGGCATCGACCACCGCAGCGACGCCCACACGCTCGGCGTGCGCGACCTGACGTCGTCGATGTCGGCCCGGCTGGCCGCACAACGGGCCGGCGTCGCCGACGACAAGGTCGACCTGGCCGAACTCCACGGACCCTTCACCACATCGGAGCATCTGCTGATCGACGCCTTGGGCCTGGACGAGGATGCCACCGCCATCAACCCGTCCGGGGGCGCGCTGGCCGCGCACACGATGATGGGGTCGGGCCTCATCCGCATCGGCGAGGCCGCGTCGCGCCTATGGCGGGGCGACGGCGACCGGGCGGTGGCCCACGCCACCTCCGGTCCGTGCCTGCAGCAGAACCTGGTGTGCGTGCTGGAGGGCGACTAGCCGTGGGCGCGGAGCGGACCGCCGTGATCGGGGTGGGCCAGACCAAGTACGCCGCTGCCCGCCGGGACGTGTCGATAGCAGGACTGCTGCGGGAGGCCGCCTACCGGGCCCTGGAGATGGCCGGGCGGACCTGGAGCGACGTCGACGCGGTCATCATCGGCAAGGCGCCCGACTTCTTCGAGGGCGTGATGATGCCCGAGGTGTACCTGGCGGAGGCGCTCGGAGCGGTCGGCAAGCCGATCATGCGGGTCCACACCGCGGGCTCCGTCGGCGGCTCGACCGCGTGCGTGGCCGCGTCGATGGTGCAGAGCAGGGTCCATCGCTGCGTGCTGACCATCGGCTGGGAGAAGCAGTCCGAGTCCAACGCCATGTGGGCCCTGTCGCTGCCCCAGCCCTTCGCCACGTCGGTGAACGCCGGGGCGGGCGGCTACTTCTCACCGATCATCCGCCGCTACATGATGATGACCGGCGCGCCGGAGCTGATCGGCTGCATGGTGGCCCACAAGGACCGCCGCCAGGCCCTGCTCAACCCCTACGCCCACCTCCACCAGCACGACCTCACCTTCGAGCAGGTGGTGGACTCGCCCATGCTGTGGGACCCGATCCGCTACTCCGAGACGTGCCCGTCATCGGACGGCGCCTGCGCCATGGTCCTCGTCGACGAGGCCTCCGGCGACGCCCACGACGGACCGGTGGCCTGGGTCCACGGCACCGCCATGCGCAGCGAGAGCAACAGCTACGGGGGCCGCAACATGGTGTCGCCGGCCGCGTCGGAGCAGTGCGCCGACGACGTGTTCGCGCAGGCCGGCATCGTCGACCGGCGAGCCGAGATAGACGCGGTCGAGATGTACGTGCCGTTCTCGTGGTACGAGCCGATGTGGCTTGAGAGCCTCGGCTTCGCGGCGGCGGGCGAGGGCTGGCGCATGGTGGAGTCCGGCGCCACCGCGCTCGAGGGCGGCGACCTGCCCGTCAACTGCTCCGGCGGGGTGCTGTCCAGCAACCCGATCGGCGCGTCGGGGATGATCCGGTTCGCGGAGGCGGCCCTGCAGGTCATGGGGGCTGCCGGCGACCGGCAGGTGGACGGCGCCCGAAGGGCGCTGGGTCACGCCTATGGCGGCGGGGCCCAGTACTACGCCATGTGGATCGTCGGCTCGGGCAAGCCCTAGAGGCCGAGCGGACAGGCGGCGGCATATGGCGAACCTCGCGAATCGCCAAGCGAGGCCGTGGCCGGAGCGGCCCGTGAGCGCAGCGAACAAGAGCGGGAAACACAGCACCGCACCGCGTGACACCGAGACCCGTCCGCGGGCTCCTCGTGATCCCTTGGAACCGGCGGGACCCGGCGCCGCGGTCCTCCGGCGGGGACGCCGGTCTTCCGGAGTTATTGCGAACATATTGCGAAAATATTTCTATCACGTTACAGTGCTGCGCTATGTCTAGGCTGCGGCATTTCGGTGGCGCGCTGCTGCTCATCGGGTCGGCGGTGGCCATGATGGCCACGGCTGCACTGGCCCAGGGCGATGATCGGATCGCTGACATTCGCAGCCAGAGAGAGCAGCTCGCCCGCGAGGCCGCGGAGGTCGCGACGCAGGTGGACGCGCTGATAGCCGACGACCAGGCCCTCATCGCCGCCCTCGAGGACCTGGACGGCTACATCGGACTGCAGCAGACCCGCATCGGGGCCGCCGAAGCGGCAATAGAGGCCTCCGAGGCCGAGGCCGCGGCGGCCCGCGCCGAGGCTGAATGGCTCGTGGACGAGATCGACTCCATACGCGATCGGCTGCGCCAGCGAGCCATCTCCGCCTACGTGCAGCCGTCGGCCGACAGCTTCGATCAGCTGGCCAGCAACACGCTCAACGACGGCGCGGTGCGCATGTTCCTGCTCGATCTGGCCATCGGCAACGAACTGGAGATCGCGGACGAGCTGCGGACCGCCGAGGCCCAGCTCGAGGTGGTGCGCAGGCAGGCTGTGGCCCGGGCCGAGGAGGCCGACCGGGAGCGGCAGGCCCAGCAGCAGCGGCTGGCCGACTACGAGGAGGCTCGACTGGCGGCGGTCGAGCTGCGGGCCGAGATCCAGACCCGCATCGAGGAGTGGGAGGTCGTCTCGGCGGAGATCGAGCAGGCCGACGAGGAGATGGAGCAGGAGATCTTCCGGATCGAGGAGGAGATCCGCCGGGCCGAGGAGGAGCGCCGCCGCCAGGAGGAGGAGGAGCGCCGCAGAGCCATCGAGGAGGAGCGCCGCCGCCACGAGGCTGAGAACGGCCCGTTCCAGCTGGTCGCATGGCCGGCCGACGGGGACAAGACCTCCGGCTTCGGGCCGCGGGTCCACCCGATCTTCGGGACGGTGCGCCAGCACAACGGAATCGACCTCGGCGGGGACACCGGCGACCGGGTCCGGGCGGCCCGCTCCGGCGAGGTGATCCTGGCCGGGGACCGCGCCGGCTTCGGCAACACCATCGTCCTCTACCACGGCCTCGGCTACAGCACCCTGTACGCCCACCTCTCCAGGATCGAGGTGTCGGTGGGCCAGAATGTCGCCAGCGGCGACCGCATCGGGGCCGTCGGCTCCACCGGCTGGTCCACCGGCCCCCACCTGCACTTCGAGCTGCGCATCGACGGCCGGGCGGTGGACCCCACCCCGTATCTCCCGTGAGCGGGTCGGGCCTGAAGGCCGAGCGAGCAGGCACGCAAATGCGCGCCATGCCGGCGAGGCGGCGGGCAGCGTGGCTGTGGTTCGGGCGGCCCGTGAGCGCACCGGACGGGAGCGGGGAACGCCCCGCCGCAAGGCGACAGTCCTGTACTTGCTCGCGCTCGCTCTCAGCGCAAGCGGCTTCGTGAAGCGTCGATCATGGGCACTGCTGGTGGCGGGCGACCAGCACGGCGAGGCGCCTGCCACGGGATCCCCCGACCTCGTGATCGCGGCCGACGGCGGGCTGGACGCGGCCCGCCGGTGGCGACTGCGCGTCGATGCCGTGGTGGGCGATCTGGACTCCGCCAGCGAGGCCGCAATGGACTGGGCCAAGCGCTGCGGCGCAACTGTCGACGCCCATCCGGCCGACAAGGACATGACCGATCTGGAACTGGCCATGGCCCGGGTGCTGGAGCAAGTCGACGCCGTGCACGTCGTGCTGCCCCCCGGAGGGCGACTCGACCATGCGGTGACCAACCTGGCCGTGCTGGCCTCGCCGCGATGGGCGGCCCTGGAGGTGTCGGCCACGGTGGGTGAGGCCCATGTGACGGTGGTGCGCGGCCGGCGCCGCCTGCGCGGCGAAGTGGGCGAGCTCCTGTCGCTGCTGGCCGTGGGCGGTCCGGCGCTGGTGGCGTCCACCTCCGGTCTGCTCTTCCCGCTGGCCGAGGAGGCGCTGAGCCCGACCTCCGGACGCGGCACATCCAACGTGATCGTGGCGACGCCGCCGACGGTGGACGTCGTCGAGGGCGTGGTGCTGGCCATCCGCCCGACCGGCGCAGTAGCCGGTCTCGGCCTGGCCGCGTTGTAGACGGCCCCGGTTCGAATGGCAGCGGCGTGGTCACCCCCGGCGCGGCAGCCGGTCTCGGCCTGGCCGCGATCTAGACCCCGCGGCCGGATCCTGGCCCGCGCTTGCTGGCCGTGGCCTGGTCGCGCTTAGGTTCGCGGCCGTGAGCTTCGACATGACGGCTCTGCTGCGGCCGGATCTCCCCGGCGGCGAGGCCCGGTGGAGCGGCGATCCGCCGTTCAATTTCGTGGGCGGGCACAACGATCCCGCCAGCGTTCCCTTCGGCGGGTTCGCTGAGGCGGCCGCCGTCGCGCTGGCCCGCCACGGGCCGGCTCTGGCCCGCTACAACCTCGGGGGCAGCCCCCAGGGTCATCTGCCCCTGCGGGAGTTCATCGCGGCCGCCCTCGACCGTCGGGCACGGATGCCGACGGACCCGTCGGAGGTCCTGGTCACCTCCGGTTCGCTGCAGGCGCTCGACCTCGTCAACGCCGCGCTGCTGGCCCCCGGCGACGCGGTGGTGGTGGAGGAGGCCACCTATGCCGGGACGTTGAGCCGGCTGGCCGAGCGGGGCGCAGAGGTGCACGGGGTGGGCCTGGACCGCGACGGCATCCGCATCGACCACCTCGATGAGATCCTCGGGAACCTCGCGGCGCGGGGGCGCCGGCCGAAGTTCGTCTACACCATCCCCACCGTCCAGAACCCGACCGGCACGGTCATGCCCCTCGAGCGGCGCCACCAACTTCTGGAGGTGACCCGCCGCCACGGCGTGGCCATCTTCGAGGACGACTGCTACGCCGACCTGGTCTTCGACGGGAGCCGCCCTCCCACCATCCGCTCCCTCGACGCAGGAGGAGGGCAGGTCGTCTACTGCGGGTCGTTCTCAAAGACGCTGGCCCCGGCGCTGCGGGTGGGCTACATCGTGGCCGGCTGGCCCTTGATGGGCAGGCTCCTGGCCCTCAAGACCGACGCCGGCTCGGGAGCGCTGGAGCAGATCGTCATTGCGGAGTACGCCAACGCCCACTTCGACGCGCACGTGGCCCAGCTGACCGGGGTGCTCGACGCGAAGTGCCAGGCCCTGGCCGCGGCGCTGCGCGAGCACCTGGCCGGCGTGGCGGAATTCGCCCCGCCCCGAGGCGGGATCTACCTGTGGTTGGCCCTTCCGGAGGCAATCGACACCGCCGAGCTGGTCGCGCCCGCGGCTGCGGTGGGTGTGGAGTTCAACCCCGGAGCCGGGTGGTGCGTGGATCCGGCCTACGGCGCCCGCCGGATGCGGCTGTGCTTCGGCCACCTCGGACCCGACGCCATCGCCGAGGGCATCGCCGCTCTGGCCCGAGTCGTGCACGCCAGCTTGAGCTAGCACGTCCGAGCGGACGGATGCGCGGAGGCAGGGCACGCATCGGCGACGGCATTACGGGATGGTGAGATCACCCCAACAGACAACCACACCGTCGGTGCGCAGCCCGCACGAATGGTCCCCGCCGGCGGTGACCGCGCTGTAGGCGCCTGAGGGCGCGTCGGCCTGCCCGTATTCGTTCCAGCCCCAGCATGTGATGGTGGCGTCGGTGCGCAGCCCGCACGAATGCGCCCAGCCGGCGGTGACCGCGCTGTAGGCGCCCGAGGGCGCGTCGGCCTGCCC
>Ga0209020_1000639_pt1 | contig 42551 bp, 35 predicted proteins | sample PinacodermBB_FD_187298 | JGI IMG/M metagenome (GOLD analysis project Ga0209020, IMG submission 187298) | Host-associated microbial community of the marine sponge Aplysina aerophoba from Gulf of Piran - sponge pinacoderm, lysed by bead... | ecosystem: Host-associated > Porifera > Sponge >... | reverse complement strand
AGCTCGAAGGCTGACCTAGTCCCCCAACCTTCACAAAATTTTCAAAAATTCAAGAGGAACTGAATTTCCGTCGGTTTTTTATTCTTTTGAAACAACCGGCTGCAAGAATTCTGGCACTACAAACTGCCAACTTGGGCTAGCAACTATCGCTCCAGCTAGTAGCAGCCGGGCGGTTCGTGGAGGCAGCGACATGGATTGAAGCACTCGGTGTCAAATGACTGCCTTGAGCAGTTCAGCGACCATGGGGGCCGGAACGCGAAGTGAACGCCGAGCAGGCCTCGAAACAAGCTAATGCGGAAGCCGACCCTCCGCTGACTAGGGGAAGGCCGATGGCGGGCCAGGAAGAGAGCGATGCATGCACCGACCTGCTTCCGCCGGGGTACCGGCGCCAGCACGCAGAGTCAGGGAAGTTGAGTAAGCGTTGGATGGATCAATTTGGTTCCTTTCGGAGGACAATGGAGCAATCTACAGAATTCGACCTGTCGACTAGGCAAAAGGGCACGCGAATTTCGATGCTTTTTGAGTGCCAAAGAACACTTTCGACTGGTGCCTGTACTGATGCTGATTGACGGTGGTGTTCCTCCGAACTACTGGCTCATGCTCCTCTCGCACTTGCCATTCCTTGGTCGCGACCGCGCGTTTTATTTCCGAGGTTAAAATCTCCTTGGCATCCACAAAATTATAACGACCACGAGTTACGTCTGCAACATAATATGAACGAGCTTGGTTCGCTCGACTTAAGAAGATTCCCGAATCAATCAATCCAATTTATCGCGGTAGGAATACCGCCGCCCGCGTTGCCGAGTTCAACATCATCGATGTCTGTTCGTGGCAGTCGCCCACAGAGGCGGCACGGCGGTAGAACGTAGCCATGAAATGAACACTCAGTGTGTGCGCAAGAAACGGAAGGCCACACGGAAGTGAATGGCTGTCTGCCAAGACAAACTTCTTCCGCGAACTTGAGCAAGACAATGTCGAGCGTTGCGCAACTAGTAAGCCCATGACACACGGACCCGTCCAACACTCGGCATTTACCGAATCATGCACTGCCAGTTATCAAGCGGCCTTGCACCATGGTAGAATCACCTGTTTGTCAGGTAGTCGAGCGCTGCCAAGAGATGGATCTGCGTAACATCGACAAGTTCCGAGATGTCGACGTACTCGTCCGGGCCGCCGAGATTGTGTGGTGTCAGCCCACAAACCACCGAGGGGATTCCCTCGGCGCGAAATAACCGCGCGTCGGATGCACCGACACGCATGTTGGCACGGGGCGCTCCTCCGAGAACTGTGCCGCAGGCATCGAGAATTGCATCGACGATCGGTTCACTCGGCGAAGTCCAAGTGGGCTCATAACGACGGACGATATCGAATTGGATGCCGGGCCGGAGCGCTAGACACCGGCAAATCTCCTTTTCGATCTCGGCAACTGAGACGCCCATCGGCAGCCGAATGTCGGCACTTGCCTTCGCCCAGTCAGGAACGAGATTGGCCGAATGGCCACCCGCGATGGTTCCAAAATTCACCGTGATCGAACCCAGCACTTCCGCCTCGCCAGCTCCACCGAGTGGCTCCGAAACGGGCTTCGCACTATTGATCGTCTGCGCAACCTCTTGTGGCGGATTCACGTGCAAGGACGTCAACCCCGAGAGCGCATCCATGGCGGTGCGCAGTATGTCAATGGCATTTTCACCCATGTGCACGTGTGCACCATGCGCCGGCCTGCCGCTGGCGCGAACATCGATCCAAATCATTCCCTTCTCGCCGATCCGTGGCACTTTCGGTGAACCGACATCCGCGTTGAGCATGGCATCTCCACGTGCCTCCACGCATGTCTCCAGCAAATAGCGGCTGCCGAGCACGCCCATCGTTTCTTCGTCGCCGGCGAGGGTTAAGCACAACTCGCCGGTCCACAAATCGCGCATTCCGGCCAATGTCCTGAACACGTAAATCAGACATGCCAAACCGCCCTTCATGTCGGACGATCCGCGGCCATAGAGCCTGCCTTCCCGGATGTTGGCCGAGAACGGGTCGTCGCTCCACGAATCGGCATCGCCGACCGGGTACGTATCGAGATGCCCGTTGAGCACGAGGCGCTTGCCAGGTTTGCTGCCATGCACCTTGGCAACAAGGTTGCGGATTGGCTCTTTCGCGGTAATGGTCCTTACTTCAACGTCCCGCAGGTCAGCGAGTTCGTTGGCGACAAGTCGAACTGCCTCGGTCGTGTCGCTTGTCGGAGTTTCGGTCGGAATGCGTACCAGCGCCCGTGTCAACTCAACGAGGTTGTCTTTGGCGCATTTTACGTCTTGCAAGAGCTGTGCGATGGTTGCGGACCCATGCGCGGCCGTGGTTTCTTCGTCCATGCTCAACTGCCGGTTACATGGTCGCCGGGTTTGCGCTGACGCCTCAACTTTACCGACTGCATCAGGAATACGAGACCAAGGACAGTGAATCCCAGCGGATATATCCACTCCTTGGCCGGGCGGCTGGGTTCCTCGATGTCAACTGCATCGATATAGTCGCCCAATGTAAGTCCGGCTTGTTCCGAGGGACTGTTGAAGCGCGCGTTGCTGACCAGCAGGCCCCCGTCTGCGTCTTGACTAGCGGAAATACCGAGGCGGTCGGCTAGGCTTTCATTCCCAGTCGCGGCAGTGGGCGGGATGACAAACAGCTTGTAGCGATCCCCATACTCGGTCCAGCGTACGACATGTAGGCGGATCGCGCGGTCCGTCGGGACCATTGCACCCGCGTCTGCGACGACCTGCTCAATCTGAATCGGGCTGAATTCGGGGAAAACCCGGTTCATCAGGGCATCCGGCCGAAACAGGGCAACCACAACGACCATGAGCATGATGCGCTCTGCGATGTTCAGTCTGGTCAAAAACCAGCCCTGAGTTACGCATGCAAAGCACAGTATGGCAACAAGTGAAACGACGAAGATGGACATTCCGTGCCAGATGCTTGTTACGTCAACGAGAAGGAGTTCAGGGTTGAATATGAACACAATGGGAAGGATGCTGGTCCGGATGTCGTAGAGAAACGATTGCACACCCGTTCGCATCGGGTTTGCCCCAGAGATTGCAGATGCAGCAAACGCTGCAAGACAAACAGGTGGTGTCGAGTCGGCCATTAGTCCGAAATAGAGTACATAGAGGTGCACCGCGATCAAGGGTATCACGAGACCCGATGCGTTGCCGAGTTCCACCAGAACAGCTGCCATCAGCGAAGCCACGACGATGTAGTTGGCGGTGGTGGGAAGCCCCATTCCCAGGATCAAACAAACCACTGCAACCAGGAGCAACAAGACATAGAAATTTCCTTGCGAGACCGCTTCTATCACCGAAAGCATGGCATTGTTCAGGCCGGTCGAGGAGACCACGCCTACGATGATTCCGGCCGCGCCGACCGCTGCGGTTACGCCAGCCATGCTTTTGGCTCCGGAGACCATCGCGTCGAATGTTGTCCGGCTGCCGACGAGCAGCCCGTGCAGGACCGTTCCACCTGTGCGTCTAGAGTCGATGATCGCGGCGACATAGATTATCACGATCAGGAGTAGGATCGCGTAGAATACGGCGCTGCCCGGACTCCAGCGTTCGACCAGTAGGAGGTAAACTAGGACCGCAAGGGGGATGAGATATTGCACTCCGGACTTTAGCGTGGCCAGGACATCGGGCAGCTCGGACCTGGCCATCCCCTTGATACCAAGTTTGGCGGATTCGAGATGGGAAATGTAGAACAGTGCGCAATAGGAAATGAATGCCGGGAGTGCTGCATGGATGATCACGTCGTAGTAGGATATCCCGATGAACTCGGCAATTATGAAGGCTGATGCGCCCATGATCGGCGGCATGAGCTGCCCGTTGGTGGATGCCGCGACCTCGATTGCCCCCGCCTTGTGGGCCGGAAGCCCCATCTTTTTCATCAGTGGAATCGTGAATGCCCCGGTTGTAACCGTGTTCGCGATGGATGAGCCAGACACGGTTCCGGTCAGCCCTGAGGCCATGATTGCCGCCTTGGCGGGGCCGCCGCGGTTCGTGCCGACGAGGCCGAACGACAGGTCGAGGAAGAAGCGTCCCGCTCCCGCTTTGTCCATGAATGCACCGAAAAGGACAAACAGAAAGACATAGCTCACCGAGACATCGATTGGGATCCCGAACACGGCCTCGCTGGAGAGCCACTGGTAGCCAATCAAGCGCTCCAAAGAGACACCCTTGTGCGAAATCACTGTGGGCATTGACTGCCCAAAAATCGAATAGAGCAGGAAGATCGTGCAGACGATGACGAGCGGAAGTCCGATGCTCCGCCGCGTTGCTTCGAGCAGCAGCAGTATTCCAGCCCCTCCGAGTATCGCTTCGAACGGAACACTGAATCCCGCGAACGGTACCTCGAGCAGAACGCCATTCCGACTGACGATACCGTCGTAGGCGACAAAACCGTACGAACAGACGGAGAACGCGAGAATGCCGAAGCCGAAGGTTATCCATGCGCGTCGTGATTTGGCAGCTTCCCAAGTCGTGGGAAACATAAAGAATCCGAGCAGCAGCCCGAATGCCAAATGCATGCTCCGAGCCGGAAGGTCGACGAAAACTCCAAACCCCAGCTCAAACGGCAGTGGAGATGCGATCCAGAGCTGCCAGAGCGACCAAATGAACGCCACCAACGGAACAAGCAATCCAAGGCGCCCGTGCAGCGACTGCCGCGGCCCTTCGAATTTCTCGACTAGTTCGTCGATTTCATTCCGATTTGGCACTGTGAGACACACAAATCACGCAACCGGTGGTTCTCCGTCGTGCTCCAAATGGAAGGACAACCACCGGTTGCGATTGATGCAGGTCCGTCCGTCCTCGCAAGGAGGCCGGGTGACTACTTTAGGCCTTTTTCCTCGTAATATCGCACTGCACCGGGATGCAAAGGCGCGGAGAGGCCGTTTGTAATCATGCCTTCCGGTGTCAGGATCGAAAAGGCTGGATGCAATGCCTTGAAGTCGTCAAGATTTTCGAAGACAGCGCGAACAACCTCGTAGACCACGTCATCGGAAACCTTGGCACTGGACACAAAGGTAGCATATCCACCAAATGTCGAAACAGGTTCGACAGTCGAAGTATAGGCCCCCTCGGGGATGGTAACCGGACCGTAGAACGGGAACTCCTCGATCAGACCGCTTTCGACATCGGAATTGAGGTTGACGATATAGGCACCGCAGCCCTCGGTGGCCACGGCGACGCCAGAGTTTGGGATTCCGACCACGTATCCATATGCGTCGATCTTGCCGTCACAGAGCGCGGTCGAGTGCTCGGAAGAAGTCATCTCCGTGACGAGGGAGAAGAATTCCCTTGGTGTGCCGTAGCGTTCCATGAGCAATTCGGTCGTGGCTCGTTGGCCTGAACCTGGGTTGCCCATATTGAACCGCTTGTCCTCAAGATCCATCCATGAATTGATGCCGGAATCCTTGGCCGCAATCAACTGGTAGGGCTCGGGATGAACCGAAAACACGGCTCGGAGATCCGGGTTGTGCGTGACCTTCTCAGACGAGCCGTTAAAGGAGTGGAATTGCCAATCCGACTGAGCGACGCCAAAATCGAACTCGCCCTCGGTAATTTGTGCTATATTGTAGGTGGATCCGGCGGACGACGGCGCCGAACAGCGGATGTTGTGCTTGCGGCCCGAGTCGCGCCCCTCGGCGGCCTCCTTGTGGATCATGCGGCAGATCGCATTGCCTGAAACAAAGTAGACGCCGGTGGGCCCACCGGTTCCAATCGTGATGAATGTCTTTTCCTGAGCAAGGGCACCCTGTTGGGTACCGGGCAATGCCGCGAGGATGAATCCGGCCGTTAGTGCCAGCTTTGAAATGTCTTTCATAATCTACTCCTTGAGTAATTTGTTTCGGATAAGGCCGGACGCCAAGGTGTGCGGCAACTGAAGATCACTTTAGGTATTGCGCTTGTGATTGTCAAACGGAGCACCCCGCAGATCGTGCGGACCGGAATTGTTCTTGTGGTGGCGCGGCAGTGTCCTGCCCGACCGTCCTCCGAAATGGAGGTGCCGGGGACGGTGAGATTCTTCGACTCGGCGAGGGGGCGGCGGACATCATCCGAGTCTCGGCGCCGCAGGTGATCATTTGCACGATGTCTAGAAACAGCTTCGCGCCGGAGGGCAGCGCGTCGAGCCTCTCCTCCTCGCCGAGTATCATGGCTTCAAGGTCCCGCGCGGGCCGCCCGACATGGATATCCGGACCTTCGTTGTCCTCGCGGCCGGGCTGGCGGGGTTCCACACCTCGAAGCGCCAGCCGCTTCCGGGCACCCAGAAGCTCTGGAAGGGACTGAAAATCCTCTGGTGCAGCGTCAATGCAGTGCAAGCCTACAAAATATGGAAAAGGAGAAAATAAAAAATGAATGAGTTAATTACGGTGCATTGATAGGCACCGCCTCACGGCGCGTGGCTCTCCCCTTCGATCCCGAGTGCGCTGTCGAAGGGGAAGTGGCCGCCGCCGCAGTCGGGCAGCGATCTAGGTTCGCTCGCCTCGACCGGGCCGATCCGTGTCGTGAACCGCTTGGATTTCCGCTGGTGGCGCCGCATCGCCGCGCCGCAGCTCTCGCAGGCCGGAGCCGGCAGCTCGCGGTCAACCGCCTCCATAAGCGCCCCGAGGGCCGCCGCGCCGCTGCCGAGCAGCCCGTCGCGGAACGCAGTCGCGACCATGCCCAGGTCCGGCGACGACCTGAGCAGCTCCGCCGCTAGCTTCGGAAGCAGCTCCTCGAAATTCTTCCTCCCCGTTGCGAGCAGCGCGTCGAGCGACTGGCCGGCTCTCGCCGTCGGCGGAGTCCGCGTCGCGACAGGCACTTGGCCGCCTTCGTTTCGCTTCAGCAGAACAACCGGCGAGTGCACCGCCGCCTCCTCTTCGGAAAGGTCCGCCAGAAACTCAACGGCCTTGGGAAGGCGGCAGCCCGCCTCTTCGCTTTTTCTTGCCATGCTGAATTCTCCCGCTCGATGCCGAGCGCGGCGCCGACCGTGTTCTCCGGTCGATTCCGTCCGCGCCAGCTAGTGCAGTCGAAAATCTCCCGAAGGGCAATTCTCAAGAGCGGCGGTCTTTCTTGGCGATCTTTCCCGCATCGCCGTTTCAAAAAAATTGGTTTACACCTTTTCCGTCGAGTCGGCTCCGCGGTCCAGCTTTACGGGCTGGCCATGAGGCGTGGCGACGTACGCTCGCACCCACGATTCGCGAAGGCTGTCCAGTTCGTGCCGGGCGGAAAGATTCAACCGCATCAGCAATTTCTCCAGAGCCGCGAGCCATGCCGCGTAGTATGCTTCGCTGGAGTCGGTCGGCCGTGCCGACCGCGACCGTTTCAATTCTTCGCCGAATTGCTTCGTCCATTCCGTCCAGGAAAATCGGCCGGTTTCGCTAAGGTGAACCGTGATAGCGAACAGCTGCGCATGCCATGGAGCGTCAAAGGCGATGTATTCCTCCGGCGGCCGAGCTCCGTTCGGCCGCGCCTCGACGCTCGCGGACGGGAGAAATTCGTTCGGATGTTCGATTTCGCTCTGAAAATTCATTGCGATGCCGGCGGCTTGGGCAGGCCAGTTCCGACCATGCTGTCTCGAGTAACCCAGTCGGCAAGATCGGATTCGGTAAAATTCTCAGTGCCCTCCGGGCGCATCGGCACGACGAGGTAGCGAATTTCGGCTGTCGAATCCCAGACCCTTACCTTGCGCCCGCTTTCGATTTCTAGGCCGAATTCCTTTAGGACTTTCCTCGGCTCTCGAACCATTCGGCTTCTGTAGGGATCGGACTTGTACCATGCGGGAGGAATTCCGAGCAGAGGCCATGGATAGCAGCTGCAAAGCGTGCATACGACGACGTTATGAACTTCGGGCGAGTTTTCAACCGCAACCAAGTGCGCCCCTTGCCGTCCGGAATACCCTAGCTTTCCAACTGCGCTCGACGCGTCTTCGAGCAATTCGCTCCGAAACTCGTCGTCGCACCATGACTTGGCCACGACGCGGGCTCCATTTCGCGGGCCGACTCGATTTTCGTAGATTTCGATGATGGCGTCCAAGGCGGCGGGGTCGACGAGGCCTTTCTTCACCAGGACCGTTTCCAGCGCCTTGACGCGCAATTCCGGGTCTGAAGGAAGAAGATTGTGCGGATGGTCTGATTCGCAATGGTCGTGCGGCATGCTGGATTCTAGACGGCTACAGGTTCGCGTTAAAGCCTTCACCCATCCTTGGCTCGCAGTCAAGTACCGGCTGCAATTCCGGCGTATTGGAGTCCTTGGCCGATCCTCGGGCTCCGGCGCCCGAGTTTTTGAAATCGGGCCGGCGCCGCTTGCGTTCAGGCGACTGGTAAAGATCCCGGTTTTTTGGGAACGGGCGACGCGGCGGCGGCCGCGCATTGCTTGAATGGCGGCGGCCAATCGGAATACGGCCGGGCCAATGGAAGCTCTTAGTCTTTGCGCTCATGCGTGAATTCGCAATATACCGGGCGTTCCGACCGGGTTTCGTGCGTCGTAGCAGAATGCCCGAAGCGAGGTAACGGCTATGGATTTGGACTTAACTCATCCCGCGGTTTCGGACCTTCGGAAATCGTCTAAAAGGAATCTGCCGCGATTCGCATTCGAGTACCTAGACAGCGCGACAGGGACCGAGCTTGGGAAGGATCGCAATCGACGCGCTCTCGACTCGATCGGATTCATGCCCGCCGTTTTGCGCGGCAAGCTCAAGGCAGAACTGGCACGGGAATTTTTGGGCCATGAATTTTCGCTGCCGGTGGGAATCGCGCCGGTCGGCATGTCGGGCATGATTTGGCCCGGGGCGGAGTGCAAGCTTGCGGCAGCGGCGCGAGAGCGCAACATTCCGTACTGCATGTCAACCGTAACGGTCGCATTGCCGGAAGAAGTCGGACCCGTCGCCGATTCCATGGGCTGGTTCCAGCTATATCCGCCGGACAGCCGCGAAATCAGGCGAGATATTCTTAAGCGCGTTAAGAATTCAGGCTTTCGAAAGTTGGTCCTAACAGTTGACGTTCCCGACGACAGCAGGCGCGAGCGCCAGCGCCGGTCGCATATTGCGATACCGCCGAAATTAACGTTGCCCATGATCGCATCCATGATTCTCCATCCGCGGTGGAGTCTGGCGATGGCCCGTGCCGGGGTGCCCAAGCTTCATCTAGTCGAGAGCTACGTGCCTCCTTCGCGCCGCAGTTCGGACACTTTCAGGCATGCCGGCAAGGTGTTGAGAGGACAGCCCGACTGGGGCTATTTGGCCGAACTTCGGCAGGAATGGGAAGGCGACATCCTGGTCAAGGGCGTACTTGAACCCGAAGACGCGATTCGCCTTGTCGAAGCCGGCATCAACGGGATCTGGGTATCCAACCATTCCGCCAGGCAATTCGAGGCGGGTCCGGCATCGATCGATCAATTGCCGAAAATTCGAGAGGCGATCGGACGCGATGTCCCTATCGCCTTTGATTCAGGCGTTTCGAGCGGGCTGGATGTGCTGCGCGCCCTGGCGCTCGGCGCGGATTTCGTTTTTCTCGGACGAGCATTTCATTATGCGGTATCCGCGCTCGGCGAAAAGGGCATCCATCATCTTCTCCACATATTGGAAATGGACATGCGCACGAATATGGCGCAAATCGGAATCCAGACTTTCGACGGGCTTGCCGATCGCTTGATTATGAATATCTGACCGGTCCGCCTCTTGCGGGCGGAAAATTTTCGACTTGCGATTTGAATGGCAATCCGCCGGAATCGACCGGCGATTTCGCTTGAAATGTTTCGATTAGGCCTGCCCAGAGCTGAATTCGGCCGAATTCAGCTTCATTTTTCCGTAATGGGACTGTCCGCGCTCGATAATCAAGGCGGACGCTATTTTTTCCGCAGCAATCGCCCGCGCTTTGCGGCGAGCAGGCGGTAGCGACCTTTCGCGTCGACATTAAGAACGATTTTGCATTCGCGCGGCGGTAGTTGGATCATGCAAATCCAAAGAATTCAATGCCGTCGAGTTCGCCCGGAGTCAGATTCTCGATATTCGTCGAATTCGTTCTTGCCGCAACGGGAAGAAAGTATCGAACGGAACGGGCTTCGCCGAAAAACGCCCCTTTCCCGATCTTCTCGAGCGGAAGCGAAAGCCAGGCAAAATTGAAGCTTGGGCGGCAGCCTGAATGTTCGCAACCGGGACCTTATCCAAGAATTTGAACTCGCGGGAGTTTAAGTGGCGGCGGATTTGTTGCGACCGCAACCGCACAATTCAATTTGCCGAGACCAGGTAGCTCTCCCAGAGATCGATGATTACTTCGTCGTTCGACGAGTCCTTTACGCATCCCCACAATTCCTCGGAACTAAAGGCGACCGAATAGAGCGGTTCGGGAGCTTCGCCAAGGAAATGCGCATTGCTATCGGGAAAAACATGGTTGCCGCGGAACATGACGATTTTGCCAAGGCAACCTGCCGCATAGGCGGGCAATCTGGTATGACCGCCCTTAACAAGGGAGTTGCCGGACGGGCGGCGCGTGCGAACCTTGTCGCCGGTCGCGAAACGAGGCTTGCGGCTGATTTCGCAAGTCGAAGGCGTGACTTTCGCCAATTCCTTGGCAACTTCCGATCCGAGCAAGGCGTTCTTGCTGAGACGCTGGCTGGGCAGGCGCTCCGGCTGGGCGAACTCGTCAATGGCCACGACTTCGCGCCGGACCAGCAAATCGGCCAAGGCGGCCAGCCATTTCTCGTAGTAGCTGAATCGGGCGTAATCTTTCGGAGGCAATCTTTCTCGGGAGTGCCTCGAAGCGTCCTGGTTCCATCTCCCCAAGGCGCCGGCGGCAAGGGTAATCGCCAATGCGCGAGCGTGCCAGGGCTTTTCGAACAAGGATTCGTTTGGCGCCGACGGCTTAACCTGGCCGTCGCCGAAACGCCCTCCCATGTCGTGAATTCTGGTCATGGAAACTTCCGAAAGTCCGCATTGCGCATGGATTTAGCAATCTATGCCTTAAAGACGCGAAACTTGGAACGGCCCGGACATTCAGGAAACGGAATTGTCTCATTCGTTGCAGACATGCGATAGAGCCGGTTTTCGGCAAGGCTCCGCCGATATGGGCGGCTCGATTTCCTGCCAAAGCCCGAATACGAGCAGGCGTCAGCGGCCGATTCGGCGCGAGCGCGCCGCTTTGCAAGGGCATTGAGGAAGAAGGGTCGGTACGGGAATTCGAATGACTATTGGTCAATCGAATTCGTTCGCAGGAAGCAGCCCAATACCGGCCAACTGGTCTATCCGTTCAGTTTCGGTCCTAGCCGGTCGACTCCGCATCGATTTCTCCGAATCATAAATGATCCGGTTCGCAGATAAGGAAATTCTGTATTCCGAGGTTTGTGTATTCTCTCGACAATTGCCGAACGGCACTGGCGTGGCAACGACAACGATGCCGCCGCCGCGAATTTCCTAGCCGGCAGCGGCCTGAACGACGAATCGCCTGTTCCGAACGAGACTTCCGGCAGCGAAGCGGCCCGGGTCGGCCGTCCATGATTCGTGCGCCGGATCGATTGGGCCGGTTCTTTATCCGAAATCGACTTTGAGCCGCGCGATCGACATGCGGCTACCTCAGTACATTGCCGCCGTCGACGCTTATAGTCTGGGCGGTCATGTACGCCGATTGCTCGGATGCGAGGAACACGGCAACTCGAGCGACATCGCAGGGGCTGCCCATGCGGCCGAGCGGAACGGCCTCGCCGACCTCGAGCTTTTTCTGTCCAATTTCCTTGCCTTCGAATTTTGCGAAAAGCCGGTCGACAGTCACCCACATGGGGGTGTCGATGACGCCGGGCGAAATAGCATTGACCCTGATGCCGTGCGGCGCGAGCGCGAGCGCGGCCGACTGCGTATAGCTGATTACCGCAGCCTTCGTTGCGCAGTAGTGCGCTACGAGAGCCTCGCCGCGATGACCTGCCTGGCTGGCGAGGTTGATGATAGATCCCGCCTTCCCGGCTCCAACCATCGCAACCGCCGCAGCTTTCATATTGGCGTAAAACGCGCGCACGTTGAGGTCGAAAAGGCGATCGTATTGCTCGAGGTCGGCATCGAGTATCGAACCCATGTCGAAAATGGCCGCATTGTTGAACAGCACATCGGGAGACTGCTCTTCGATCCATTTCACGCAGGATTCGAGCTGCTTTCGATCGAGGAGGTCGTAGCTTCGGTAAGAGGCGCAATCGCCTCCGGCATAGCTATCACCTATGTCCGTGGCGAGTATTTCAGCCCCCAGCGCTCGAAAGTGGTCGGCGGTTGACATGCCGATTCCGCCGTTCGCCCCGGTAATGAGGCATTTCTTGCCCGCAAGCCCGGCGGGAGCGGCATCCAGAGTCAATTAATTGATCCTTGCACTTGCCGACGCTCGGCAATTCGTCCGAATGAAAGTGACATCTCTTTCCGATTAGCTTCCTTGAATCTCGTCATCCCGTCCCTCCGATGCGCGTCGAGAACGCCATGCGAAGTCTCGCAACGCGATTTTAATGCATCGTCGGGACGATTGGAATATCGAACATTCGATCATGGCGGAATTCGTAGCGAACAGGATTGCGCGCAGCGAGATCCGATGCTTCTCGCAAATCAGAAGGACCGGAATCGAAATCTTGAGATCGGGCGGCGGGTTCGAGGAGGGAAAGCTGGAAGGAAGCCTCCATGCGAGTAGGATGTCTCGATCGGCATGCCGTCGCGCGAGCGGATTGGCTTGCGGCCGGCATCGCTGCTGCGCTGCCCGCCGGCATGCGAATTTTCAGCTGAGAGCTTTCCGGAAAATGGATACCTTGTCGGCGAATCGCGGCGAAATGCCGATTCCGCCTTCGGTTGAATCGGCATCAATTCAAGTGGCATGCGACTTTATTGCTCGCCTCCCTGATTGAAAGAGGCGGCCTTTCGGCTGCGCAGAGCTTCGTCGCGACCGGGCAGCGGGTATGAAACGCGCAGCCGGTCGGAGGATCGACCGGGCTCGGAACTTCTCCTTCCAGACGAAATAAAGCGCGCCGCCGCCGCCCGGGGTCGGGGCGAGGCACCGATTTTAGAAGCGCTTTCGTATAGGGATGGCGCGGAGCGTCGAAGAGCCGGTCGCGATCCGCGATTTCCACGATGCGGCCGAGATACATGACGGCTACGCGGTCGCAGATGTTTTCCACAACGGCGAGATCGTGCGAAATGAACAGGAGGGCGATGCCCGTCTGATCTCGCAGGTCGCGAAGAAGATTGACGATCTGAGCCTGGACTGAAACGTCGAGCGCCGAAACCGGCTCGTCGCAGACGATGACGTCCGGTTCCAGGGCCAGCGCCCTGGCGATCCCGATCCGCTGGCGCTGCCCGCCGGAAAACTCGTGCGGAAACTTGCTGCGCGCCATCGGGTCCAGCCCGACCCTGCCCATCAACTCGGCGACTTTGGCATCGATCCCGATCCGCGGCTCGATCCCGTGAATGCGGTACGGCGCGGACAGGATGTCGCCGACTCGGTGGCGCGGGTTCAGCGAAGCGAACGGATCCTGGAAAACGATCTGCATGCGCCTCCTAAGTCGGCGAAGTCCGCTTCCCCTCGCATCGGTAATGTCCTGCCCCAGAAGGCGAATTCGCCCTTCAGTCGGATCGATGAGCCGCAGCAGCAGGCGGCCGATCGTAGATTTGCCGCATCCGCTCTCGCCGACCAGGCCGACGGTTTCCCCTCTGCCGATGGCGATGTCGACGGATTCCACCGCGCGAACCCTTCGCCGTCCTCCGGACATTGGGCCGCCGACCGTAAAATGCTTTGTAAGGCCGACGCCTTCAAGGACGATGTCCTTCATGGAGCGCCCCTCGGAAAGTGGCACGCGGCGAGGTGATCTGCGCTTGCGGGGGCCAGCAGCGGTGCCTTTCTGCTGCAGAGGCCGCCCTTGCGATCGCACCGCGGTTCGAAGGCGCAGCCGTCGACCGATGCGCCCAGGGTCGGTACCGCGCCGCCGATTTCGGGAAGCCTTGAGCTGCGGCTCGTCCCCAGGACGGGCACCGAGCTGAGCAGCCCATGCGTATAGGGGTGGCGCGGGCCGGCGAACAACCGGTCGGCTGAAGCCTCCTCGATCTTCCTGCCCGCGTACATGACCATGACCCTGTCGGCGGTTTCAGCAATGACGCCGAGATCGTGGGTGATGAGAATGACGGCCATGCCCGTTCCGGTCTGCAATTCGCGAATCAAATCCAGGATTTGCGCCTGAATCGTCACGTCGAGCGCAGTCGTCGGCTCGTCGGCGATTAGCATAGCGGGGCCGCACGCGAGCGCCGAGGCGATCATGACTCTCTGGCGCAGCCCTCCGGAAAGCTGGAATGGATACTCTCGCGCTCGCGTCGAAGGATCGGGAATGCCGACGCGTTCCAGCAGTTCGACGGCGCGCCGCCATGCGGCGCGCGCGCCCATGCGGTCGTGCCTCCGGCAGACTTCGGCGATCTGCTCCCCGATTTTCATAACCGGATTGAGCGCCGACATCGGTTCCTGGAAAATCATCCCGATCCTGCTCCCCCTGATCGCGCGGAGGCTCTCGGAAGATTGCGCGAGAAGATCGGAGCCTTCGAACAGAGCCCGGCCCGCGACGACTTCGGCGGGAGGATTCGGTTGCAGGCCGATAAGCGACAGCGCCAGCATGCTCTTGCCGCATCCGCTTTCGCCGACGATTCCCAGCGTTTCTCCCTCGGCGACTTCCAGATCGATGCCGTCCACGGCGAAAGCGGGGCCGGACGGCAGGTGCAGAATCGTGGTTAGCCCTTCGACCGCTAGCAGGGGAGGATTCATGCCGATCTGGAGACCGCCTTCAGCCCGGTCGCGAAAGCGTCAACCAGGGCTTCGCAAGCTTCATCGCCGTGACCGAGCGAAATCGCGTGATGCGAAAGCGGGTTGGCCAGAGTTAGGACGCGGGAGTCGCTTAGCGAGCTTGTGAACGCGCGGTAGGCGTCCGCGTCGGTTCGCGCCGCCGAACGAAAATCGGCTATCGCGCCCTCGCAGAAATACCAGTGGAAATGCGAGCCGCCGGTTACCATTTGCCCCGGAACGCCGTGTTCCGCGGCCAGGGCGTTGAAGGCCTCTTTCAATTGCGCGCCGCGCCTGTTCATTTCCCGCTGCACGTCGCCGGTCGCAAGAATCGGCAGCGCGGCGGCGGCCGCGGCGACGGAAACCGCATGCCCGTTGAATGTGCCTACGAAAGCGGGGCCTTTGCCTGGCTCGGTCATGCGCATCAGGTCTTCGCGCCCCGCGATCGCGGCTATCGGGAGCCCGTTGGCGATCGCCTTGCCGTAAAGCGCGAGATCCGGTTTGACCCCGCACAGGCTCGCCGCGCCGCCGACGGCGACATTGAACCCGGTGAGCAACTCGTCGAAAACCAGGACGATGCCGTTTCGATCGGCCGCGTCTCGCAAAGCCTGCAGAAACGATGCTCGCCCCGGAATGAACCCGACGTCGATTAGCGTCGGCTCGAGAATGATCGCCGCGATGTCGTCGCCGTGCCTGTCGATAGTTTCCGCGACCGTTTTTTCATCGTTGAAGGGGAGCACCAATGTTTCCGCGACTAGATCCGATCTTTGGCCCGCGAACTGGGGCAGGGGGGTTATGTCGCCGACAGGACCCGCTTTCGCGGGGTCGATCCAGACGCTTACGAAAACTTCGTCCGACCAGCCATGGTAGCTCCCTTCAACCTTGGCGATCCGCGTGCGTCCGGTCGCGTAGCGGGCGATGTGCAGCGCGTGCTGGACGGCTTCCGTGCCCGTGTTCGTAAACCGGGCCATGTCCGGCCATTCCGCCGCTGCCAGCAATGTTTCGATCGCGTCCGCTGCGATAGGCGATTCGAGGCCGCATGTCAGGCCGCTGGACATGGCTTCGGCCGCCGCAGTTCTTACGGCTTCATGACCATGCCCGAGAAGCACGGCGCCGTTTCCCATGATTATGTCCAGATGCCTGTTCCCGTCTACGTCCCAGGCCCATGCGCCTTCCGCCCGGTTGAAATAGAATGGATGCGGGCTTCGGGCGCGCGTATTCGAGCTGACGCCGGCCGGCACAATTTTCGATGCGCGTTCAAACAGATCGGAGGATTTTTGGAACCGGCTCATCGACTTTCCTCCGCCGTTTCCATGTCGCCGACCATGTAGCCGTAGTCGCCCGGTTCCACGAGATTTCGATTCAGATGCGAAAGTATCATGATGCCGCGCTTTACGGGCGATTGAATGACTTCAAGTTCTTCGAAGGTATACGGGCTGACGACTCGGCCGAGCACCGCGCCGTCTCCGATTTCCTCGCCTAGTGGCGGAGCCTCCGTCTCGAGCCAGCCGCCCTGCTTCGGTCGGACGATTTCAATGCCGCCAACAACGATTTGCGGCGGCGGCGGCGCCGGTTCTCCGGCAAGCGAGCCGGCCGCGCGGAGAATGTTGATCACGCCGTCGCAGCCGCGCGATACGTATGGCTCCTGCGCGACAATTCCGCCGCCTAGCTCGACCACGATCGACGAGATGCCGCGTTGGTCCACGGTTACGGTTTTTGTCGTGCCCTGGTAGGATGTGCCGCCCAAGCCCTGCCGCGGGCGGTAAAGCACTCGCGACCCGAACGCGCGCGACAGCCTTTCATTGTTCATTATGTAGACATAGTCGACGGTCGGGCGGTCGGTGCCCGCGTGGAGATCGATGTGGATGTCGATCTTTTCCAGGAATTCGCGCGTAATCGCCGCCGCGAGGTGATCCGAAAAGCAGCCGCTGTCGGAACCGGGGAACTGGCGGTTCAGGTTCAATTCATCGATGGGCGTGAATCTTCTGTTGACCGCGAATGCTCGGGGATTGGCAACCGGCATGACGAGCAGGCGGCCGGAAATTTCGGCTTCGAGAAGCTGCGGCCATATCGCCCTGACAATTTGGCTGCCGACATTTTCGTTGCCGTGAATCGATGCGGAGATTCCAACGGTGGGTCCGCTTCCTGCTCCCTGCAGCTCGTGTATCGTCAATACGGCGTCGGTTCCGTCCGCCATTGTCGTGAACTTGCGGCGGTGAATCTTATGGCGTTTCATTTGCTTTTCCTTCATTGGCGCGGGGCGCTCTTGATGCGCCGGGCGACGCCGCGCGGATCTAGATGATCGCGAAGCCCGTCGCCGAACAAGTTGAATCCGAGCACGGTTATCATGATTGCGAGGCCCGCGACGGTCGACAGCCATGGCTCGGCGCGAAGGTATCGGGTTCCATAGGACAGCGTCCAGCCCCACGTCGGGGTCGGCGGCTCGACTCCGAATCCCAGAAAGCTCAGCCCGGATTCGGCGATAATCGCCGTTCCGATTCCGAGCGTAGCCAGCACGATTACCGGGCCGATGACGTTCGGAAGAATTTCTCGGAAAAGTATGCGAGCGCTTCCCGCTCCGAGGGCCGCGGCGGCGGTGACGTAGTCGGCCTCGCGCTGAGCGAGCGTAACGGAGCGGACGACGCGAGCGTATTCGGTCCAGAAAATCGCTGCGAGCGAAAGCGTAAGATTGAGCATGCCGGGACCCAGCGCGGCGACGATGGCAAGCGCGAGTACGATTGGCGGAAATCCCAGGAATATGTCCACGATTCTCATAACGAGGAGATCGAACGCGCCGCCAATATATCCGCTGACTAGTCCGACGGTCGTGCCGACGACGACTGCGATCGCCACCGAGCAAAGGGCGATCGTCAGGGAAACCCGCGCTCCAACGGCCATTCGCGTCCACAGATCCCTCCCGAAATTATCGGTTCCTAGCCAATGCTCGGCCGTAGGCAGCGAAAACCGGTTTTTCATGTTCATCTGATCAGGCTCGAATCCGGATACGATCGTTCCGAATAGAGCGAATAGGAGCACCGCTATCACGATAGTTCCGCCGATGGATAGCGACAGATTGACGGCAAGCGGCTTCACGGTTCATTCCAGGCGAATTCGAGGATCGATCAAGGCGTAGAGCAAATCGACCAGGAGATTTACGAGAGCGAACGCAACGGCGAAGGTCAGTACGATTCCCTGGACCAGCGGGAGGTCGCGCTGGGAAATCGCCGCGACCGCTAGCTGGCCCAGCCCCGGCCAGCCGAAAATGCTCTCCGTGAGCACGGCTCCGCCAAGCAGCGCGCCGAAACGAAGCCCGATAACGCTTACGACCGGAAGCATCGCGTTTCCGAGCGCGTGAACGAAAATGATGCGAACATTTAGGAGCCCTTTGGCGTGCGCCGTCCTAATGAAATCCTGTCCGAGAGTTTCCAGCATCGCGCTTCTTACGAGCCTTGATATTACGGCTGCGTTGGTTAGGCCAAGCGTGAGAGCCGGCATCGCGATGTGCGAGAGGGATTCAAGCAGCGCGGCGGGACGACCGAGCGCCGCCTCGACGAGAGCTCCGGCAAGCGGCGGCCCGCGCCCGATCGAAGGGAGCAGATCGAATCGGATGGCTAGAAGATACATCAATAGGATCCCGAACCAGAAGACCGGCATCGAGACGCCTAGCTGCGCGAATAGCATGCTGGTCGCATCGATCGCGGTTCCGCGCCAAAACGCCGCCGCGACGCCAAGTGCGAGTCCGATCAAAATTGAAATCAGAAGCGCGACCACGGCGACTTCCAGGGTGGGCACGACGCGCTGACGGATGGCATCCGTGACCGGCTGGTTTTGGAAATAGGAAATTCCCATGTCGCCATGCGCGAGGTCTGCATAGTACGAGCCTAGGCGAATCCACCATGGCCGGTCTAGTCCGAGCGAGCGACGCATGTCTCGAACCGCTTCCTCGGAAGCTTCGTCGCCAAGCAGAACCGCGGCCGGGTCGCCGGGCACGAGTTCCATTATTCCGAATGTCACGGCGACGACGCCGAGAATCAGGGGGATGAACAGCGCAAGGCGCCGTAAAACGTACCAAATCATTTTCGAGAGGCGGCGCCCGAATGCCTCGGGCGCCGCGAATCATGTTGAATCCGCTAGTTCCCGATCACCGACCGCATCATGCCTCTAGCGTCGGGATCTAGAGTAACGTCGTCGGTATAGAAAACCTGATATCCTTGGTAGGCGATAACGAAGTAAGGCAATTCATTCGCAATTATCGCCGCGGCGGCCTGGTAGGCGGCGGTTCGGTCGCCGACATCGGTCGCGGACCGGCCCGTTTCGAGGTGCGCGTCGACTTCCGCATTCGAGTAGCCTCCCCAGTTGAATGATCCGCCGGTGTGGAATTGGCCGTACATTAGCCTGTCGGGGTCTACGATATTAAGCCAGCCCAAGAGAGCGATTTCATGCTGGCCTCCGCGCACGCCTTCGGAAAACGCCGGCCAGTCGGCGATGCTGATTGACGCGTCGACGCCGTTTTCGAGCATAATCGCCTGGATGTACTCGAGCGACTGAATCCGGTTGGGGTCTTCGCTATGGGTCGACAACACTATGCTTAGCGCCTGCCCGTCCTTATCGAGCGTTCCGTCGCCGTTCGAATCCGTCCAACCCGCGGCTGCGAACGCGTCTTTCGCGCCCTCGGGATCAAATCCCGGCTGAGCGATCGAAGCATCGTAGGCCCAGGACGACGGCAGGAGAATCGACGTTGCGACTTGATCAACGCCCTCGTAAATGGCGTCAACGATCGTGCTTTGATCCACGAGCATGGCAAGCGCGCGACGCAATGCCGGGTCGCCAAGCAGGGGGGGCTGCGTGTTAAAGTTGAGGTAGGTTATACCGAGTCCGCCGAGAATTTCGTTTTGGAATTGGGTGTTCGCGACCAGCCGACCGATATCCTGAGAGGAAAGCGGCGATTGAATGATAGAAAGATCTCCGGCTTCGAATGCTTGGGCGCGCGCCGTATTGTCGCCGACAACCACGAATTCGAAACCGTCCGTATTCGGGCTGCCGCCCCAGTAGTCCTCGAATGGCTCCAGGCTTATCCTCGAGCCGCGTTCCCAATTCGAGAGCTTGAGCGGTCCGGTTCCAACCGGCGTCGATTGAATGTTCCCGCCGCCTTCTACGTAGTCCTTCGAAACTATTCCCATATCCAGATAGCTTAGAAGCGGCGCGTACGGTTCCTTCAGCGTAATTTTGACGGTGTTGGCATCCAGGGCTTCAATTGTATCGATCGGCGTGAACAGCGACCTGAAACGCGCTTTAAGGTCGGGATCTAGGATCGTTTCGAAAGTGAATACGACATCGTCGGCATCTAGAATCGAACCGTCGTGAAACATGACGTTTTCTCGAAGATGGAAAATCCAAACAGTCGGTTCCGGGTTCTCCCAGCTCTCAGCCAAACCCGGTTCCACTTGCAGGTTTGCGTTAAGCTGAACAAGGCCGTCGTAAATAAGATTGTTTACTCTGTACTCGGTAGTGTTCCTTTGGATTCGCGGATCCATTGTCGCTGAATCAACATCTGCTCCAAGGCGCACGACATCGGCGAAAGCCGCTGGCGCGATCGCGGCGGCAATTCCAACAGAAATAAGCATGCGAACGAATTTCAACATTATACCCTCCCAAGAATTCAGTTTAGTTGCCGTACCGTAGTTTGCGTATTAATTGGTGTCAAACCGAGCCAGAACGGGCGGCTAGCGAAAATTCATAGTCGCGCCGCCGCTAGCGGCTCCTCCCGCAAGGCGAGATCGCAGGACTCTTCGCTTTTTTGGGACGCTGCGTCAGGTTTCAAGAAGCATGGCGTCGCCGGCTGCGATTTTTTCCTGGCGTTGGATTTCTTACAGAATTGGGGACTCGCCGCGAATCGGCATGATTCGAGCTATTCGAAGACTTTTTCAGCCACCGAATACGCAAAAAGTATCTAAATCCGAGGAATTTTGTCTCGAGCCGGGATTCTTCTCGAATGCCTTTCAATTGGCGGCAGAATTCGTCCTTGCGCGACTTTCAGTGAAAGCTTCGAGCAGCGAATACAGCGTCGAGGTCCTCTGCGGAAAACAGCGCGTCAAGCCAGATGTCGAGTTTCGAGCTCGCGGCGCGGCGAACCTGCTCGATCCGATCGGGAGGAATTTCGCCGAACTTCAGCCGAGCAAGGATTCCGCCTTGCCCTTCGCTAGACCTTCCGCCTTGCCCTCCGCTCGGCCTTCTTCATGAATCTCCTCCGCGATTGTTCCTACCATTGCTTTCATGTCCCTCGCTTCAAGCCCTAGCCTTTCGATCGCCGCCCTTAGCCGCTCCTGGGTCAATTTGAGCTGGCGCATCACATAGGTCAAAAAGTAACGCCCGAGCTCGGTGCCGTCAAAGCCAGCGGCCAAAAGTCCGCCCCCGTCGTCGGGGATCGTATCGGCGTAAGACCGGGCGAGCGCCAGTAGCACGGTCCGACAACCTCGGATCGTGAAGGATTTCGAGGGTCGACCCGACCGAGGCCAATGAGACCACACTAGGCGAACCCGTGCGCGGCAATGGGTCACGCCCTAGATCGAGAGCGACAATTTCCAGATTCTCCTAGCGCGGTTGCAGATCGGCGGAATGCCGAATTGTAACTCACCGCGCCGGAGTAGGGGTGCGGCTCAAATTTCTTGTAAATCTTGCCGTCCGGTATTGCCGATGCCGGTTGCCTACCAAATTCCGTAATCAAGCTGCCGCTCGCCACTTGAAAAATGTTCGGGATTCGGTTGTTCAGCTTGCGGCGTCGAAACGCCGTTTCGTCGACTGCAAGAAATTTGAGCCGCACCCCCGGATTAGTAATTTAGTTGCGAATTGGTCGCCGAGCATTCAATATTCGTCGAGGGGGGCGCGTTCCCTACGAGCACCTCCTCAAGTACAGCACCCCATTTGGCGGATGCCGCTGGCCGCGCGACTCTCAGTGAAAGCTCCGGGCTGCGAATACAGCGTCGAGGTCCTCTGCGGAAAACAGCGCGTCAAGCCAAATGTCGAGTTCTCCGCTCGCGGCGCCGCGAACCTGTTCGACCCGACCCGGAGGGATTTCGCCGAACTTCAGCCGCGCCAGGCGCAGCAAGGATTCCGCCTTGCCCTTCGCGATGCCCTTCGCCATGCCTTCCGCCTTGCCCTTCGCCATGCCTTCCGCCTTGCCCTTCGCTAGACCTTCCGCCTTGCCCTCCGCTCGGCCTTCTTCATGAATCTGCTCCGCGATAGTTCCTACCATTGCTTTCTTGTCCCTCGCTTCAGGCCCTAGCCTTTCGATCGCCGCCCTTAGCCGCTCCTGGGTCAATTTGAGCTGGCGCATCACTTAGGTCAAAAAGTAGCGCCCGAGCTCGGCGCCGTCAAAGCCAGTGACCAAAAATCCGTCCCCGTCGTCGGGGATCGTATCGGCGTAAGACCGGGCGAGCGCCGGTAGCACGGTCCGTACAACCTCGGATCGTAAAGGATTTCGAGGGTCGATCCGACCGAGGCCAATGAGACCACACTAGGCGAACCCGTGCGCGGCAATGGGTCGCGCCCTATATCGAGAGCGACAATTTCTAGATTCTCCTAGCGCGGTTGCAGATCGGCGGAATGACGAATTGTAACTCACCGCGCCGGAGTAGCCGTCGCGCGACCGCATCTGACTCCAAATGCCGCGGGAGCGATTAGGACGAATTGCAGGGAAAGTAGGACAACGAATGCCTTAAGCGATAGGCCTCCGCTTGAATCCAGTTCTAGGGTTTTCAGTACCTCGCGATGATGCGATCGGTTATGAGGGTGGTTTTCACGCGCGTCGTTAATTTAAGCGCGCCGATTTCCAAATTATTCCCAGTTGAAGGAAATGCATGAACTTGATCCTGAATTCATTGCAATGGCTTCTGCAAATTTCTTATCCCTGCATTGCGAAAAAACTGGTGGCCGCAATTCACTCCCAAAATTTCTCTATCGGCCCGAATTTTGCAGCCGGGCAAGCGTTTGGAATCGACCGATATGCGCTCCGGCTAGCAAGTGGTCAAGTCGGAGCGCATTTCGACTTGCGCATTCATGCCAGCCGGGGATTCAGAAAAATCGCTATCCGTGTCTTCTCGAACGGCTTGGCTTGAATTGGTCTTCGAGATTTTAAGCGCGGTTTGAAACAGTTAAATTTTTCGGGAATGTCTGCGCATGCGAGGGAATCGGCAAAAGAATCTGAAACGAAGGCTTATCGAGTGCTTTTGGAAAAATTCCATTGGGGGCGACCTTGAAATTCCGGCACTGCGCTTGAGTTGAATGCCAATTGATAGCCGGATCGAGTTTTTACAATCCTAGCAATCTGGTATGGACTGCGCCGGAGAGTCGATCCAGCGGAATTCGCCGACTGGATGCTAATTCCTGAGCGTTCGCTGAATTTGGAAGAGCCGAGCGAGAGGAATTGGCGAATTACGAGGGAACTTTCCCGTAAATTGTAAAGACTCGGCTTCTTCCGAGCCTAGAATAATGTATCTTGAACTCTCGGCGGCGGGATCAAATCGAGCGCGAATAGAGCCGCCAAGGAGCATTGACGTAACCTATGCGATCCAATACCGCCGCATCCGCCCCAATAGTTGACCGAAGCAAAGCTAGGACGAGAAGGAGTTCGGGTAGGGGCAACGCAAGGGCCGATGTGCAACGTCAAGTCGACTATTGGAATCTTAGGAATCCGTTTGAACCGGCCAAGATTTTTTCTGAAGATGCCGTGGATGCAATTCACGAAGAAGCGCTAACGGTTCTTCAGGACCTCGGCATGAAGGTGCTGTCGAAGGAAGCAAGAGACTTATTCCGGCGAACCGGAGCTCTCGTAGACGAAGAATCTTGCATGGTCCGCATCGGACGAGATATCGTTCACGACGCGATTGACACCGCGCCGCGTTCCGTTCTTCTCAAGGGCGGCAGCGCGAAGCGCGACCTACTGCTGGAACTTGGCACGCTGGCGATACAGACCGGCGCGGGCGCTCCACACGCCACGGACCTCGATCGAGGCCGTCGCCCGGGTTCTCTCGAAGATTTCACCGAGCTAATCAAGCTGACGCAGTCTTACGACATTTTCCATATGCTTAATCCTATCGTAGAGGCGCAGGATATTCCGGCGCACGAACGCCACTATAGGGTTAATCGGGTTCAACTTTCCTTGAGCGACAAGGTTCCATTCGTTTATGCGCGCGGAACCGCGCAAGTAGAAGACTGCTTCGAGATGTTTCAGATCGCCAGAGGATTGGACGACGACGAATTCCGGCGAGCTCCTCGCAGCTTTACTGTCATCAATACGAATTCCCCGCGTCAGCTGGACGTATCCATGGCGCAGGGTCTGGTTGATTTCGCTCGCTACGGGCAACTCGCGATCGTTACGCCCTTTTGCCTGATGGGCGCAATGGCGCCGCTTACCGTAGCGGGTGCATTGGTGCTTAGCCACGCCGAGGCGATGTCGGCGATTGCGCTTAGTCAGATCGCAAGGCCCGGAGCCCCGGTTTGCTACGGAGCGTTCATTTCGAATGTCGATATGAAATCCGGCGCCCCGGCATTCGGGACTCCCGAGCAATTCAAGGCCAACCTGGGATCGGGCCAGCTGGCTCGAAAGCTCGGTTTGCCCTGGAGGTGCTCAACAGGCGCCGCAGGAGCCGCAAGCGATGCGCAGGCCGCGAACGAAACTCAGATGGGGGCTTGGGGCGCGGTTCTTGCCGGCGCGACAGTCCTGCTCCACGGCGCGGGATGGATCGAGGGCGGCTTGACGCTGTCCTACGAGAAACTGATCACAGACTTGGAAGTCATGCAGATGTTCGGCGAGATCTGCGCCGCCACGCCTGCCGACGAAGCCGCATTGGCGATGGACGCGCTGTCGGAGGTTCCTCCAGGCGGCCATTTCTTCGGTGCGAGCCACACTATGAAAAGATTTAGGACCGCGTTTTACGAACCTATCGTCGCAGACTGGTCCAACTACGGAACCTGGAGGGAAAACGACGGCATGGACGCGAATGCTCGCGCAAATTTGATCTGGAAAAGAAAATTGGAGGAATTCGAAGCTCCTCGGGTCGACCGGGAAGGGATCGGTCACTTGGACGAATTCATTGCTCGCAGAATAGAGCAAGGCGGAGCGAATCCGGTATAGTTCGGGTAGCGACGATGCGAACAATTCCCTCCGAAACCGATTTGGAATGCTTTCCTTCGACGGATTCCCGCGAACGGTTCGAACCTGATGCCGAGCAATTCCGGGTTATAGCCGGGGAGGTCGCGACCCGCGTCGTTCGGCAGGGAAAGGGCCCCGATATACTTTGGATTCCGGGCGGAGACGCCACGGCGGAATACTGGATAGACCAGTTTCGGCTATTCGACCGCGACTACCGCTGCGTTTCCTACGACCCGCGCGGAGTCGGCGCGGCGGAATCACCTCCGCCCCCGTGGAGCATAGAAGATTTTGCATCCGACTGCGCCTGCGTAATTCGCGAGGCGTGCCGCCCGCCGGTCGTGGTCGCAGGGCTGTCAATGGGAGCATTGATTGCTCAGCAGGTTGCGGTCGACTATCCCGAGCTGGTTCGACTAGTGATCGCGATGGGCACGGCGGCGCACATTACCGGTTTCACCCGCGACTGGATGCAGGCCGAGATCGATTTCAGGAATTGCGGCGGCAGCCTTCCGCCGGTTTTTGCGGCCTGCCACTACGCCGCTTTCGCCTATCCCGCCCAGGCTCTGGCAAACGACCAGATCTGGACGCGCGTGCGCTCGGCCTATACGAAAAGATTCGGGGAAAGGGATGCCGCCATGCTTGTCGCGCAGTGGCGGGCTTGCCTGGAATTCGACTGCCGCGAGTCATTGGCGACATGCCAGGTTCCCGTTCACGCGATCGGATTTTCCGAGGACATTCAAACGCCGCCGCGCATGGTCAGGGCCGTGGCCGAATTGGCCGCGCGAGGAACCTATCATGAACTTGAAGGGATGGGTCACGTTTCTCTTTCCAGGCATCGGCCGCAGGCGGTTGCGGAACTCATTCGGAAAATTATCGAGGCGGAGCCTCCTGGCCTCGAGCATTCGCCGTAGAATTGCTCTCGGCAGTTGCGTCGAGAGTTTCGTTCGCGAGGAAAATTCGAATTGAAATCGGCCAGCCGCCGCGCTGCGGCCAGGTACGCGAATGGCCGCGAATTCTCCAAGCGGCACATCTGATCCTGATCCGAGAATCATATTAATGCCGGTGGCAATTCCGCGATTCGGAAGGCTGCGGCCATCGCCCGCCGGCAGCGATCAGGTCGGCTTCGCAAGTCTTTGCTCAATCGATCGCGCGACGATATAAGCCGAAACGGCTTCGCTAACGGCTTCCGGGCCCGTGGCGACGAGCAAGAATTGATTCCGGGAGAAATCGAATGGAACACTCCAGGCAGGATCCCAAGCCGCCTTTCGATGCGAGTTTGCTGGATGCCTTGATGGACGAGGCCGGTCTCGACTTCGTTCTGATGACGTCGAAGCATAGCGTCCAATACGCTTTCGGAGGCTACAGGTATTTTTTCCACAGCTATATGGATGCGCACGGTCTAAGCCGCTACCTTCCGTTTTTCGTCTATAAGCGAGGGAATCTCGATGCGGCGGCGTTCATTGGAAGCCCGATGGAGTCCTATGAAAACGAGCTGGGCAGTTTCTGGGTCGCCAACACCAGCTTCGAGAGCATGACGAGCACTCAGTACGCAAGCTCCGCCGCGGAGCATTTGCAAAGAATCGGCGCCGACGGCTCTTGCATCGGCGTTGAAATCGGATTTCTCCCGGCCGATGCGTATCTGGCTCTGTCGCGCTTGCTTCCCGAGGCGAGAATTGTCGACGCGACGCTGCAGGTTGAATTGCTGCGCGCCGTCAAGTCGGAAACGGAACTGGCGTATTTGAAAGCCGCATCGGACAAGGTCGTCGAATCGATTTCACGGGTTTTCGAATCCTTCGGCCCGGGTTCAACGAAGCGCGAAATCGTCGGCGCGTTGAAAGCGGAGGAACAGTCGCGGGGCCTGGATTTCGAGTACGGCCTCTGCAATTTCGGAACCGATTTCAACAGGGCGCCCTCGGACCGCGTTTGGCTGGACGGCGAAGTGTTGTGCCTGGACTCGGGAGGCAACTACAAGGGCTATATCGGGGATCTGGCCCGCATGAAATTTCCAGGCGAACCGGACGGAGAGCTGGAGGAGCTGCTTGGATTCGTCGAAGAAGTGCAGCAGGCCGCCAGGAAGCCTATTCGCGACGGCGCTCTCGGGAGGGAAATTTTCGAACGGCCGCTGGAGATGATCGGCGGGTCGCCCTGGAGCGAATATACGGAATTCCTAGCGCACGGCATGGGCATCGTCAGCCATGAACCGCCTTGGCTTACAGATGCCGGTCCAGTGCCCTACGCCGCCTACCACGCGGGAAAGCCGCTGAGGGCGGGAATGGTTCTTTCCGTAGAAACGACCATGTCGCACCCTGTCCGCGGGTTCATAAAGATCGAAGACACGATTGCCGTGACCGACGACGGCTACGAAGCGTTCGGCGACCATGGCCGGGGATGGAATTAGGCCCCTCAATGCTGCCCGGCGGGACGGCGTCGGCCTTTCGGCCTCGATTGCGTGTCAACACCTTGTTTCGGGAGCCTTTCCATTCCGCCCGGAACGATGGCCTGCGACATTCCCGGGCGTAGCCGGAATCGCGGCCGGGCGCAGAGCATCGGCGAATTTTCGCATTGCAACCGCGATGCCTTCGACCTTGATAATGCCCTGTTTGATCGGTCGAGCCGCCGGAGCGGTCGGAACCGCAGGGCGGCATCGATGGCCGCGCGGCTGATTCTTCACGGCAACAACCTGCACTGGGCCGGATTACGAACTAGAATTCATTCGCGCCGGCCTGGCAGGCGCGGCAATCAGGGAGCTGTTCCCGTCCGTCCTTCCTTGCCCGGCCTGAGGCGCAGTTCCGAAGGCGGAGAAAACGAGCGCGGCTTCCGCAGAGGATCCGACGCGCTTGCCGGCTTCCGCGGAAAGGCTAGCGCGACTCGCGTCCGGGAGCGGGACGGCTATGCGCGAGTATCGATGCCAGGGGCGGTTGCGCTGCGGAAGCCCGATTCGACGCCCGCGGAAGCCTCGGAACATTCCCGGCATCCTATGAATTCGCGGTTTGCTCGAAAGATCCGGGACTTTAGTCGGGGCGGTGAACGATGTCGGGCCGTCTGCTGCGCTCCATAACGAACCGTCCGTTCGGCAAGTCGTTGCCGTCGAGCTTCCACAGTATGTCCTTTTCGTCCAGACCGAAGGAAATCCACCTTTGCCGCAGCCGTCGACGGAGTTCGCTCTCGGGAACCTCGATCATTATCGAAAGGTCGAAAAAACGGTGAAGCCCGGACCAGGGCGCGGCGCTGCAGAGCAGATAGTTGCCCTCGGCGATTATTACTTCGGTTGATGCTTCGATGATTCGGGCGCCCGCTCGGGCTATTTCAAGATCGCGATCGAATACTGGAACCGCGACGCCCTCGGGACGGCGCTCGGACAGGCGCCTTAGCATCCAGGCTAGCCCATGCACGTCGAATGTATCGGGCGCTCCCTTCCAGGGAAGCCGTTCCATTCCGGCAAGCAGCTGGTCGTCGAAATGGAATCCGTCCATCGGAAACACTTCCGCTCTTCCGGGAGCGCCGAGATTCAGGTGCTTCGCCGCCTTCGCCGCCAAGGTGGACTTCCCGGACCCGGGGGGGCCGGCAATCGCAACAATTGTTCTTCGCCCTCGCTGCAGAGCTTCAAGGCGCCGCAGCAATTCCAACTCGTTCATAGCAGGTTCAAATCAGCCGGTACTGTCGCGCCTTGTTGCGCAGGAACGGTAGCCCCTGGTCCATGACTTCGTCGTGGCTCTCCGCAACGGGCCGCCAAACCGAAAGGCCGGAGCTGATTTCCGGCGGCAGGTTGATAAAGCTCTCCATGGCCATGCCGCCCGAGAATCCGATTGCCGCAAGAGCGCCGAAAATCTCATCCCAGTCGCAGGTGCCGGCGCCGGGCGTGCCGCGGTCGCTTTCGGAAAGATGAATGTACTGCAGGTGGTCGCGGCAATCGAGAATGCCGTTGGCGACGCCCTTCTCCTCGATATTCATATGGTAGGTGTCGAGATGGACGAACATATTGTCTGCGCCGCAGCGCTCGATCAGGTCGGCGGCCTGCCTGCCCGTATTAAGCAAATGCGTTTCGTACCTGTTTACCGGTTCGATTCCGAATTTCAAGCCGAGGGATTTCGCCTTCCGCGCCGCCGCTTCCGCCGCCTTCGCGACATTGTCGAGCTCGGACTTTGTAGGCGGGCTCCCGCTTCTTTCACCGATTCCCCCGTACGTCACGCCGGAAAGCGCTTCCGCGCCGATCCTGCTCGTCTTGTCGAGAGCTGCGGATAGAAACGCGATCGCGTCGTCGGGTCGCTTCGACGCCCAGCATGATTCGGGAAGGCCCAGGGAGCACACCGCCCTCATGGAGCTTCGTTCAAGCAGCCTGCGCGTGCCTTCCGCGTCGACGGCATCGGGATTCAGCAGCGGGATTTCGATAAAATCGACCCCGTGCCGCACGGCCTCCGCAACCGCGAGTTCCGATCCTGACGCGTCCCAGTTCATCGTCCACATGCAAGCGTGAACGCCGAGTCCATTCATATCTCTTTCCTCTTTTTCAAAAATATCCTTGCTCTTGACAGCATGTGCCTAAGCACCATGACAAGTATGAGGAATAGCCCCCAAACCGCCGTCGACAGATGCTGGTTCGCCCCAAGAAGGTTGAGCCCCGACGAAAGAACCTGCAGGATCACCAGGGCGACGGCCACCGGCGCCACGCGCCCGAAGCCGCCGAACGGGTCCACGCCTCCCAGAAAGCAGGCGAGCACCGTTACAAGCAGCAGCGCTTCGCCGTGGCCGACTCTAACCGAGTTGAACCGCGAAACCATCAATATGCCGGCGATCGCGCAAAGAACTCCCGACAAGGTGTAAATCAGCGTCAGCGTTCGCGCCGTGGGAAGCCCCGAATATTCCGAGGCGCGTATGTTTGACCCGATCATATATACGGAAAAGCCGTGGCGCGAATACTTCAGCATGACATGCCAGCCGAAGGCGACGGCGCCGAATACCAGGAGCGGAACCGGAATCCCGAGCAGGCTGCCGTGGCCGATTCTTCCCACGAATTCGGGGAAGCCGGAAATATCTCCGCCGCGCGTAAGGAATTCGCCGAGGCCGCGCAAAAAGATCATCATCGCCAGCGAGACGAGGATCGGATGCGCGCCGGTATAGGCGACGACGAGTCCCATCAAGCCGCCGGCCGTCGCCCCGACGGCCACCGCGGCGACGCATCCGACGAAAAACGCCGCGACGCCCGCTTCGGTTCCGCCCGCCTGTATAAGAACCCAGGCAAGGGTCAGCCCCGACATGTTGGCCGTAAAGATTATCGCGAGATTAAGTCCGCCCGACAGGATCGGCGCTAGCATCGCCAGCGTTAGAAGTCCCAGCACGGGGAGCTGGAACGCCATGGAGTTGAAATTGGCGACGCTCAGGAATCTCGGCGAAAATGCGGAGAAGGCGACGACTAGGCAGGCTAGGAATCCGGCAAGGGCCAGCGTTTCCGGACCCACGCGGCGCTTCAGGGCTGCGACGGCTTCGTTCATCGCCGAAGGGTCCGTCGCTTGAATGCGGCGGCGAGGGGCAGCCTCTCGAACGCGTCTCCGAGCGACAGGTTCGATGTCGAGATTGCAATCAGGATTACGCTGCCGATAATCATCTGGAACGCGAAAGGCGAAACGCCGAGCAGGTTGAGTCCGTTCTGCGTAATCGCGACGAACATGACGCCCAGAATGCAGCCAAGGATCGATCCCTTGCCGCCGCCGAGCCTCGCGCCGCCTAGCACGACGGCGGCGAGCACGTCCAGTTCCCGCCCGATCAGGGCGTTGGGCACGACCTCCTTGACGATGTTGACTTGCATCAGGCCGGCGATTCCCGCCATTAGCCCCATCCAGCCGAAGGCGACGGCCTGCATGAATGCGATGTTGACGCCGGCGCGCCTCGCGCCTTCGGGGTTGTCGCCAAAGGCGTAGATCTGCCTGCCGACATTGGTTCCTGCGATGATGACCCAGGTTGCGAACACGCACGCGGCCATCACTGCAACCGAAAGATTTAGCTCCGACCACGTGCCGTCGGCCGCCTGGTGCTCGAAAATGAAGATCCTGTCCACCCACCAACTGGGAAGGTTGTAGATGAAGCGGCCCGACGTAAAGAACATCAGAAGGCCGAAAAAGGCGTTGAAAGTCGCGATCGTAACGACGATCGAAATAATCCGGAACGAGTGTATCAGGTAGGCGTTGATAAGTCCCAGGCCGATTCCGAGCATGCCGCAGACCACGAATCCGAAGAACCAGTTGCCGCCTCCGAGCGCCCCGAAGCAATAGACCGCGACGTACTGAACGACCGAGGCCGCCACGGCGAACGAAATGTCGATGCCGCCCGAAATCAGAACGACGAGAAGCCCCACGGCCCAAATCAGATTGACCGCGTTGTTGTTGAGCAAGGCCGTGAGGTTGCCGGCGGTCAGAAAGTGCTCGGACAGTATCGAAAGGCAGACGCACATCGCCAGCAGAACGGCCAGCAGCCGAAGCTCGACCGTATAGCCCGTGACCAGTCTACGCATAGACCCGGGCCTCCAGCTGCGAAAGCGACGCCGAAGCGGGGTCGTGCTCCCAGACGATCCGCCCGTTCCGCATGTGCAGCACCCGGTCGGAATTGTAGTGCACCTCGTGGACTTCATCGGAAATCAGAAGGATGGCGATTCCCTCGTCGGCGAGCTTCCGGGCGATCCGGAATATCCCTGCGCGCGCGCCTACGTCCACGCCCACTGTCGGGCTGTCTAGAATCAGCAGCCTCGGACTGGTCGTGAGCCACTTCGCCAGAACCACGCGCTGCTGGTTGCCTCCTGACAAGGTCGATACGGCGTGGTCGGGATGGCCGATCTGAATTGCAAGCTCATCGATCCATTTCGAGACGAGCGAGCCTTGCCGCTTCGGCGAAATCAGCCCCATGAGGCCGAGTATCTTGCTCAGCACCGTTATCACGACATTGGCGGAAATGGACTGCTGCTGAATCAATCCGAGCGTAAGCCGGTCCTCGGATACATACGCGATTCCGGCGCTGATCGCGTCGCGCACGGAGCGGGGGCTGATTCTCCGGCCGTTGAGCCGCAGGGATCCCGAATCCGGCGCCGTCATCCCAATTAGCGAATGCGCCAGCTCGGTACGTCCGGCTCCAATGAGACCGATGACGCCGACGATTTCGCCGGACCTAACTTTCAGGCTCACGTCGCTGTACTCTCCCGACCGCGAAAGACCTTCGATTTCGAGGACTGGCGGATTGCCGGAGCAGTCCCTGGCAGACACTTCGCTGACGAGCTCCTGCCCGGTCATTAGGCTTCCGAGCCTGGTCTGGGTCATATCCGAAGTATCGTAGACCCCTACCAGGCGCCCGTTTCGCAGCACGGTTAGGCGCGACGAGATTTCGATGACCTCGGCCAGCCTGTGGCTGACGAAGACGACCGAAACGCCCTCGGTCGACAAGGTCTTGACGATTCGGAGCAGATTGTCGGTTTCGCTTTGAGTAAGGGACGACGTCGGCTCGTCCATGAATATCAATTTGGCGTTGGCGTGGAGCGCGCGCGCGATCGCGACGATCTGCCGCTTCGCGATCGGCAGCGAATTGAGCGATGCGCTTAGATCCAGATCGACGCGCAGCCGGTTGAGGGCTTTTTCCGCGCGGCGGTAGGACGACCCCTGCGAGAAGAATTTGGGAATCAAGCCGACCGATTCGTCGAAGGCGATATTCTCGGCGACGGTCATATGCGGAAACAGGGCGAGATCCTGCCAAATCACCGAGATTCCGAGAGTGCGGGCCTGGGCGGGGGTGATGCTGGCATGCCGCTCGCCGAAAACCTCGATTTCGGTTCCCGAATCGGGCGAGTAAACGCCGGTTACGATTTTGATCAGCGTGCTTTTGCCGCAGCCGTTCTCGCCGGCGAGGCAGTGGATCTCGCCGATGCGGACGCTGAAGGATACGTCTTCCAAGGCCTGCACGCCTTCGAATGCCTTGTTGACGTTGCGGAGCATAAGGGCCCAGCCGGAGACGCCGCTTTCGCTCTCCGGCGCCTCCCCCGCGGCCGACGCGGTCATGGACAATCCGCCAATTCCGCCGCTGCCGGCGCGACCTGCTCCGGCAATCGGATGCTTCCCAACGGCACGTCCTCGTTCAAATGGCGGCGCGGGAGCGAGCGCGCTCGGCCCCGCGCCTTTCGGTTGGGCCTCTAAAGACCCATGTCCGCGAGCGCGTCAACGGTGTCGACGTTGAGCTCGAGAAGATTGTCGGTGATAATGTTGCGGGTGGCCGCGTCAGGGCTGACCTCGCCCAGGCCTTCGATCATGGTGCCGTCTTCGATCATCGCGCCGTCCACGAGCATCTTGCCCATGGTTACGAATACGCGTCCGGCCTCGTGCGGATTCCACATGAACCCGCCCGACAGCACGCCGTCGTGCACGAGCTGGCGACCTTGTCCGGGCGAGAAGGGTCCGAGCACGTGGATTTCGCCGGTCTTCCTGCGTTCCTGCACCGCGCGTCCCGCGCCGATCGGCCCTTGGCTGCCGAAGGCCAGGAATCCTTTGAGGCCCGGATTCGCGGCGATCAGGTCCAGAGCCGTCGTTCTGCTGTCGTCAACGCTTTCCGCGACGCCGTATCGTTCGCCGATGAGTTCGATTTCAGGGTGGTTCTCGGCCAGCCAGGCGATGGCGGCGTCGGCCCATGCGTTGTGGAGCGGCACCGTAAGCGAACCGACGTACACCGCGTACTGTCCGGATCCGCCGATTTTCTCGGCGAGCAGCATCGCGTGGGCTTCGCCGAATCCGGTCGACGATGCGAGTTCGAAGTTCCAGTCGACGTTCATTAGGCCGGGGCCTTCGTGGGCGACGACCTTGATTCCGGCGTCGCGCGCTTTCTGCAGTACCGGTTCGAGCGCGGTTTCGTCGTTCGGGACGACGCCGATCACATCAACGCCCTGAGCAATGAGATCTTCGATCGCGCGCACCTGAAGAGCCGGGTCGGCCGAGGTCGGGCCGACCATCCATGCATCCATGCCGATTTCCGCCGCGCGTTCCTTGATACCGTTTTCCATGGCGTTGAACCAAGGTATTCCGCCGATTTTAACAACTACTCCCATAGTCGGCGCCTGACTCCACGCCGTTGCGGCGAAGCTCGCGGAAACGGCGAGCGATGCCAAGGTTAACAAGAATTTTTTCATATTTCCTCCTTCCCGCTCGAGATCGCGGCGATTCGCGATTCGGCGGAATTTTGAGTTTACGGGGCGCCCTCAAACTTCACTCGTCCCGGCAAAGCGCATTGCAGCGGCGTGTCCTTGTCGGCGCAGCGCTTGTTCGGAAGCTTAGCCTTAAGATCGAGAACTTCCCCATTTACTTGCGCGCCAATGCGCGACTCGCGGTTTTTAGACCAGAGATCACGGAATTCGCAAGAGCAACTTGTCTCTGGGTGTATCTCAAACTTGTTGAAAAGCGATGCAAGAAAGTATTCCTATAGCAGCGCGCCTCTTTATGAATTGGAAGGTCGGAAACTCACATTCGACCCAATCAACCATTTTGGGCTACACCCCTTGTCTCTTCGAGCGCGAGTCAAATTTCGTGATCGAGCCGCTCGCCGCCGGAACAGTCCGTAACCCTGGTGCTCGGCTTGCAGCATCGATTCGACATCTCGCCATCCGCTTGAATTTCAATCCGCGCCCTGTTTCCTCGGCTTCTCGATTTCAAGCGGCGAAAAAGCGCCCGCGCCGCGCGCGGCGGTCGGGCAAAATCCGGATTAGCGTCGCGCTCGCCGCCGGATCGATCGCATCGGTCGTCTCGGCATCGATTGGCCCGAGGCTGGAATTCAAACGAGAATCCGCCTGAGACGCCTCCGCAGCGCGGGAAGCAGTTCGGCTTCAAACCACGGATTGCGCTTGAGCCATCCATTGTTGCGCCAGCTGGGATGGGGAAGGGGGTAGGCGGAGGGGGCGAATTCCTCCCAATCGGCCACGGTCGCCGAAACGGACCGCGCCCGCGAGCCTAGGTGCCACTTCTGCGCATAGGCGCCTACGAGAAGCGAAGTTTCAATGGATTCGAGACGCTGCAATATTCGGTCTCGCCACGTTTTTGCGCAAATTAGCGGAGGCGGCAGGTCGCCGCCGTTCCCGTCGTAGCCCGGAAAACAAAAGGCCATGGGAAGGATCGCGATTCGATCCCTGTCGTAGAACAATTCTTCCGTAACGCCCATCCAATTTCGGAGCCGGACTCCCGACGGGTCGGAAAAAGGAATGCCGCTCTTATGCACGCGGATTCCGGGAGCCTGCCCGGCTATCAGGATGCGCGCATTCGGCGAGCACCAGAATACCGGGTTCGGATCATGCGCTGTCGCTGTTGCCCTGAATTTGGCTTCGCAAATTCTGCATGCGCGAACCGACGATTCGATGGACATGAAGAATTCGCCGGAATCGAAGGTCACGCGATAGTCCGCCATTGCCGGCTCCGACTCGCTTGCAGCCCGGGCGATCCCGCCGAGTTCCACGCAATATCGGCTGTTTCGCCGATAGCATGGCACGGGAAGAAAAAAGTCGCAATCGGTCCGGCGGATACCGGTGAAAATTCCTTATGGCGACAAATGATTTTCAATTTTTTAAGGATTTTCGCCGCGAATCGGAATGATTCGCGCCGTTTGAAGCCTTTTCCGGAGCCTCCGAAAGTTGAAAAGTTTTCCGCATCAAGGCGGAGAAAAATTGAATTTTCGGCGATGGCGCCCCGCTGAAGTTTCCCGGTCTGCGCCTATTCTTGGCCGAATGCAGAAACCGGAGGCTTCGCGATGCCGGGCAATGGAAACGGATCGTCGTCGGCGCATTCCGAGGCGGACGGCAGCGAAAAAAACATCGAATTCAGCGACACGCGACTGCTCGATGAAGAATTCGGAACTATCGGCAATGCCGATAGTTCGGACGACGTTGCTGAGGGCGGCCCGGATTCGCGCCAAAATAATTTGAGTGAAGCCGAAATCAAAGCCATTTTCCAGGACGACCTGGATTATGAATTCCAGAATTGGCCCGATGAGGATGAGTTCAAAGACGAATCAAAGCAAGATAGCCGTCCGGATGTTAGCGATCCGATTCAAGTCGACAAGATAGCCGCCGGCCAAAGTGATGCCGCGCGGTTGCATGGCGGCAGGGAGCGCGACAGCGGCATTTCGGAGAATTCCGCGCCGGCGGCAAATGCCGAGACCGGCGAGTCCTCACGTGGCAAGGATGCCGAAATCGAACCGGGAGCAGGCGACGAAAGCTCGGCCTTTGGCGAGTCCGGCGAGCGAATCCCGAGCAAATCGCGCATCCGCGAAATCTTTGGCAGCCGTTCTGCATTGATATATGCCGCTATCGCTTTCGTGCTGGTGGTCGGCGCGTTTCAGGCCGTTAAATTTTCGGGCATTGGCCTTGGTCTGAGCGAGCTTGGCAGCCAAGCGTCGAATTTAGGCGCGGCAATTCGAATATTCTCCGACGGCGCCGAAAACCAAGCGGCGCCGCTCGATACGGCATCGCGAATCCAGGATGGCGGGTCTTTTCAGAAACCCAATCAAACGCGCACTGACCAAACGTCCTCGCTAGCCGGGCAGCTTCCGGGCAATCGAGACGAAAATTCCGGCGGCGGCCGAGGACGAAGCAATATTCTGTTCTATGCCGAAAATGGCACTTATCGCTCCGATCCTATCGATGCTGGCGATATGGCGGCGTGGAACGCCATGCAGTCCGGCGAAAGCCGCCTGGCTCACAGCTTCGGAAGGCTATGGGGCGAGCAAGGTCGGCAGTCGCTCGCGGAAACCATTATCCGCGACGGGCCGTCCGGTCATCGGGACGTAAAGGCAAGGGTGCAGGATCAGCCTGGCGGGTCGGAGCCGGCGGCGCGTGATCCGGAATCTTTCGCTTCGCAGGATATTGGCGGCTCGGGGAAACAAAGACTTGCAAGCAATACGGCTGGCGCGTCCCGGATTTATTCGCGCGATGCTCACGGAAACCGGCTGGTCGGGGTTGAATCGGATATCGGGGCTACGAGCGAATTCGACGAATATGCTACTATCGCATATCCGCAATTGAGAGAGTTGGAAGGCAGGCTTTTGCTTGTCGAGGAAATTCTGGCGAAACGTAGCCGCGAAGGCGACGGCAATTCCGATATCCGCAGCGCGCCCGTAACGGCGGGCGATGCAGTCGAGGCGAACCGCGCGGAGATTGAATTGGCGATGCAATCCTTGCAGCTTTTAAGCGGTAAAGACGGAACGGTTGCGCAACTTGAAAATTCTATCGCGAGACTCGAGGAGAGGTCGGACAATTTAGCCATTGACATGGTTGCCTTGGCAGAAATTGCGGCGACTGGACGCGCCAGCGAAAAATTTTCGCTTGGTGCAGGAAACGAGCCGCCTGCCGAGCAATTAGGGTTTCAATCGGGAGCGGGCGGTCTTGTATACGACCACAGCCCGGTTCGCTTTCTGAGCGACGATTTCGCTGCGGACAACGAAACTGCAGTTCGTTCCAATCGTCGGGATGGATCCGGCTATGCGTATAGCGTTTCATCGGAAACCCAAGAATTCGGCATAGGCGCCGAGATGCTATCGCCGGGCGATCGCTTGGCATCGGTTGGCACGATTTTGGAAACAATCAAGGACAAGGACGGGGGACTGCTTATCGTAGCCAGTTACGGAGCCTTCTACGTCGAGCCCGAATAGATTTTCGCAGCCGACTACTTTTTCGTTCCGCTCGGGAATTAGAAACGAAAAAACAACTAGTACTATGTCAAAATTGAAATAGCGGATATGCGGCCCTATTCAAGGCTCACATTTCCCGAAACCCGTAGCATGCTTCTGACTACAGAAATAAACAACCGGTGCGGACGAGGATTCCGGAGGCTTGAGCAGGGCTCCGACGACTCGATTTTATTCACGAAACGATTCCGGCCGACCGGGCACGGAGGGAATGCAGGCCATGGAGATCGCGGGCAGGAAGAAGTATCGCGTGAAGCTGGAGAGCGAGGAGCGCGCCGCGCTCAGATCGGTTGTTGACGGACAGGGATCGAAGGAGCGCCGCCGCCGCACCCATATCCTGCTCCTTGCGGACGAGAACGGCAAGGACGGAGCCCTGGCGGATGCGAGTATCGCTTCGGTACTCGACACTGCCGTCGGGACCGTTGAGCGCGTGCGCCGCCGCTGCGTCCTAGACGGCCTCGAAGCCGCCCTGGGTCGCCGCCCGCAGACGAAACGCAAGCCGCGCAAGCTGGACGGCTAGGGCGAGCCGAAGGTGACGATGCTGGCCTGCTCTGCGCCGCCGGACGGATGCGCCCGCTGGACGCTGAACCTGCTCGGCGAGCGGCTGGTGGAGCTGGAGGTCGTGGTTAGCATCTCGCATAAGACAGTCCGCCAGGCTTATGGAGGTGATGAGGGCCCGCCGCAGCCGCTGGAAGATTGAGAACGAGACTTTCAATACCCTGAAGTCATTCGACAATCTGGAGCACAGCTACAGGCACGGGAAGACCTGGCTGGGCTCGCTGATTCCCGCGATCATGCTTCTGGAATATCTCGTGGAGAACGTCCTGAACCTCTTCTGCCCGGTGCACCGGGCGGTGCGGGTGACCTTCCATGCGCGGACCGAGATGTGGAAAATCATGTGCGCCTTCATTCTCACCGGCCACCCTAGGAGGCTGGGAGGCCCTCTTGCGCAAAGTGGTCCCGAGGCTGTTCTGGCAGCGGGATGCGCCCGCCCCCGCAGCGTAGGCGCAATCCGCATCCATTTGGCGGCGTCCTGGCTCGAGGCCGCTTGCGGGAGCGCTGCGCGCGCCCGACGCCGAAAGGCTGCGCCAAGGCGATGCGGGCGGTGAAAATGCGTCGACAAGGACGCCCGCGGGACGGAGTCTGAGGCAGATTCGGCAGCGGAAGTGAGCGACCCGGCCGAAAACAGGTAACCGGCTTGCAAAAATTGCGAACGGCAGGCCAAATGTTCGCCTAGCGGGAATTCCTGTATTGACATAACAAGGCCCAACAATTACTCGCATTCGTTCATTACACATTGGGGGACGGCATGAAGATCGGTATCTTGCCTTTGATTCTGGCATTGTTTGTAACGCTGAGTGCTTGTGGAAATACTATTTCACCGGTTACGGACAGAAATTCTCAGCTTACGCAAGGAAACGTTCAATTAACACTTGTAAGTGGCAAGACTACAAAGGCGGAGGTGCTAGAGAAATTTGGTGCTCCGAACGTGACAACGCGTGATGGACAGGGATTTGAAACATGGACTTATCAGAGGGCGGGGCAAGTAAATCAGTCAAGTTCGAGCCAGGCCAGCATCAATCTTTTGCTCTTGGGAGCTTCATCTAACTCCTCGGGATTTGAAACAAGTTCGAGAATGATTACTCTAATCATCAAATTTGACAATAACGACATTGTTGTCGATTTCAGAAGCCGCACATCTGATTTCTGATCCCAAAATAAATCAAATCGGTCTAACTAACCACTCAAGGAAAAATGATGAAAAAGTTATTTTCTTTGCTCTTTGTAACTTTATTGCTTTCCGGTTGCTTCAATAACGAGCCAACGCTGACACCGCTTGAAATACAATCCATGCAGTCTCGATCATATGAGGCAGACCAGGGAGTGGTTTTCGCTAGTGTTGTTTCGGTCTTTCAGGATTTGGGTTACGTGATCAAGGACGCGGATGCCACTTCGGGATTTATTTCGGCTGAAAGCAGTACAAAGAGTGATGCCGCTACGCAAATTTTCCTGGGCATCGCAAAAATGGAACAGACCTTGGCTACTGCATACGTCGAGCCGATTGGAAACAGGACATCGGTCAGAGTCAATTTTGTTGAATCCATTCGGTCATCGTCAACCTACGGTCAATCCGACCGAGAGGATAGACCAATTCTCGATGTCAATCTTTACCAAAACGCCTTTGAGCGCATCGAAAATGCGATCTTCATTCGGTCTTGAATTCGTCAATAAATAGCTTTTTCAAAAATGCGTGTTTAGGTTTTCCTGGATTTTGAGAAAAAGCATCCAGCGAGTTCGTTCAAGCGATAAATTTTAGATTGATGTTGTGTTCAGCAGAAACGGTAGTCACTCGAACTAATTCATTTCGCGATTGCAACCCTGCATTAGTGGATATTTGACGCTTCGACCCGAAGCTTCTCGGAGTAACCGCCGATCCTGTGTGCAGACCGAGAATCCCGGCGAGATTATTGGCCATTTGAGCGCATAGATTCCGATTTGTTCGGCGTCGGAAGCGAAATCCAGAGATTCCGGCTTGCGATTCCAAGATTCAGCGTCGGAACAAAACCAAAATAGGGAGATCGAAGTGGCGGTCGAACCGATATTCGAATTCACTTCGATTGCGTTGGGCGAATTCGCCTTCAGTGATTAACGGGTTCCTCTGCACAAAGGTACATGAAGTGCTGGGATTTCAGGGAACGATAGATTGTTGACGGGCTGACGCTGAAGAACTCCGCGGTCCGTCCAACTTGCATGGACCGCAACGTGATGACATTCTACCAATATGACAGAATTCTTGGATGTAAGCCGATGGCGACGATCTTAGTGAGGCTACTCGACGACGACGTGGCGGATCGTCTCAAACGGCGCGCCTCGTCGAACAACCGCTCCATGGCGGGCGAGGTGCGCCACGTCCTGAAGTGCGCCGCCTAAGACGACATGGCGGCGAAGCGCGCCGCGTTCTTGGCGGCATCGGACCGGCTGCGGGCGAAGACCAGAGGCCGCAAGCAAACCCCGGCGGAAGTCCTGATCCGAGAGGACCGTGACTGCGGTCATCGCGACGACTTCTGATGCGTTTCGTTGTCGATGCGAGCGTGGCGGTCAAGCTGCTTGTCGACAATCCCGATTCGGATGCCGCGCGGGAACTGGTGGCGAGCGGCCGGGAGCTGAACGCGCCGCGCCTGATGGCTTCCGAAGTTGCCAATGCGCTGTGGCTCAAGGCGCGGCAGGGCCAGATCGAGTACGCCGATGCGGGCGCCGCCATGGCTTTGCTGCCCGACATGCCGCTGCGCTGGAACGACGACGAGACCGTCAACGCGGACGCGGTCCGTCTGACGCTGGCCCTCGACCACCCGGTTTACGACTGCGTGTATCTCGCGCTTGCGCACCGCATCGGCACGACGGTGGTAATGGCGGACCGGCGATTCGTGACGGCCGTTGCGCCGACCGAGCATGGCGAGGCCGTGATGACGCTGGCCGACTACGCGGGAAAGCATCAGCCTAGCCGATGAATGCAAATGGCGAAGAGGCCTGACGCAGTTTTTTTCGCCGCCTCCCGCAAACGACCCCTTCACTGCCCGAAATCGAGGCTCGGCGAAGGAGACGGCTTCGGCCTGAATTGCGCGCCGCGCTCGTCGCGGTGCTCGCTTCGCTCGCCCTAGCTGGCTGCGGGAATCGCCTCGGCTCAGTCCCCGGCGTCGATTCCCCGAACATCGATGCTGCCGATTCGGCCGTCCCGACCGCCCGGGGCGGCCTTTGGTCTCACACCCGACGCACCGATGGTGCCTTTTTCGCCAGTGCCCGCCTTCGCATGAACGGACAGAAAGCCCCGTAGCTAGTGCTTGGCTGAAAACGCCCACTTTTTTTCCGCCGAAGCATGCAATTTTGATCCTGACTAATTCAGTCGGTTTTACTTCGACGGCTCTTTCGGCGATTCTGCGGCGGTTGTCGCCGATTCGCGGCCTTGCGGGTCGGAACTCCGCAGTCCGGGCAATAGGCCGCCGCCCGTCGCTGTTCCGGGGTCGGCACTGCCATGATAAGGGGGCTCCGGGTCAGGCGGCGAGCCGGATCCCGCGCTTGCGAAGGCGATCGAGGCGCTTGCGCTCCCGCCTCTGCGCGATCAGGCTGATCCGGTGCAGGTTCGCCGCTAGGATGGACAGCCCGACCGTCCGCTAGAAGCCGACGGCGACCCGCGTACGGACCCGGTCCAGGCCGAGCTGCTCAAGATTGCTGATCGCCGATTCAACCGCGGGATGGCGCCGACGAGCCTTCGGGAAGGTCGGCTCGGCCTCGCGCCGCCGCTCCGCGGTGCTCGGACGCCCTTTTTTCGGAAGCTCCGCCGTCTCCAGAAGCTCGTAGGCCGCGTCCTTCCAGTCTTTAGCGAAGGTGACGGCGCGGTAGCGAACCTCATTGTTCCACGACAGGCGCACGGCCTACAACGCTTCCTGGACGAAGTAGTCTTCGTCGATCCGCTTGATCTCGTGACGGACGCGCGTTCGCACGCCGACTCCGTGCCGGACCATCAAGCGTGCGAGTTCCGCACCGTCGATCAGAACGATCCGCTTCGGACTCCGCGCTACGTAGTCTTTTGCGGCGTTCGTGAATCCGGAAGTAGTTACGAACACGCCCTTGGTCGTGCCTGCGGCGTCGATCGCGCCCGCGAAGTTGCGCAGGTCGCCTTCGCCCACGGAGTTGCCTACCGCGTATTTCTTCGCCTGCACATAAACCTCGTCCAGGCCGAGAGCGTCCTCCCGGATGGTTCCGTCGATTCCGCCGTCGCCCGAACGTCCCGTTATGCGGCCCATCGTGGCATCGCCGCCGCCATAGCCCATCGCGATGAGCAAATCGACGACCACGCGTTCGAGAAACGCAGGCGCGGCATCGCGAACCCGATGCAGCACATCGGCTTCCAGAGCGCCGCTCAAC
>Ga0209020_1000637_pt1 | contig 42639 bp, 36 predicted proteins | sample PinacodermBB_FD_187298 | JGI IMG/M metagenome (GOLD analysis project Ga0209020, IMG submission 187298) | Host-associated microbial community of the marine sponge Aplysina aerophoba from Gulf of Piran - sponge pinacoderm, lysed by bead... | ecosystem: Host-associated > Porifera > Sponge >... | reverse complement strand
ATCTCTTCGTCGTATAGCCTTGAATATCCTGCAGCTTGACAAGACCAACAAGCGCAGTATCAAGGGCAAGCGGAAGAAGGCTGGCTGGAGCAACAACTATATGGCAAAGCTACTCAAGGCCTTTGTAACTGGTGCGTAAGCCCTGAGTGCCTGATACAATCTGTTGCCAAAAGATCAAAAACCAACCGCGCCATGGATGCTGTGCTGGAGTGTAAAGCATCAAAACCACTAAACCTCGCTCCTGTTCGCGATATTGAATAGTGAAAACAAAGGCTTTGCAGTGTGAGACACAGTGCTTAACTGCAGAAGAACGGGGCTACTACGGCCCGATCAGTAGAGTATCAGGGATCTGATAATGTATCGCCACAAGGCTCCTGGAATCACCTTATGAAGGACTTTGTGGCCCTCAACCAATACTCGCTTTTTATCCTTCCGCCAGAATGATCCATGATCATTGTCGTACGTATTGATTTTTCGTCTCTGGCGGAGTATAAAAGGCTCACTAAATTTTCTACCACATAAAAATCCCAATAGAGGCCCAGCGTGCTATCCAGCCCTGTCGAATTTGGCATCAGTACCATTGGTGCATCCGCACTTACAGATGTATTTCTTATCGTTCTTGTTTTTTCTTTTGCTCTGTCTGCATATTGGAAAAAGAATGACAAACACGCTGCCTTCACCCAGTACACTCCAACCCTGCTGACCTCTCTCGGGATTCTCGGTACCTTTATGGGGATCGTGGCAGGCTTGCTCGAATTCAATACCGCAGATATCGACAAGAGTATCGGGCCTTTGCTCGATGGTTTGAAAACTGCATTTATAACCAGTCTGTCTGGTATGCTGCTCTCTATCATCTACAAAGGCCTGGGGGCTTCAGGATTACTGGCCCCAAAGACAGACGAACAGAGTCTTGCAGCAGACGATGTTACCGGAGCCGACCTCTATCAGGTTATGTCTAAGCAGGCGGAGACCCTTACCCAGTTAAAACAACACTTCTGTGAAGGTGACAGCGGCAGCATCAATGATCTCTATCATCTGGTGAACAAACAGGCCACCAGCCTGGAAAAAATCCAGACCGCAATCGGCGGCGATAATGAATCCAGCATGGTCGGACAGTTCAAACTGATGCGCTCTGATATCAACGATAACCAGCGTCGTTCAGAAAAACACCTGGAGAGCTCTGTTGAAGCGTTAACTGAAATAAAAACTGTTCTTAAAGAGCAACAAGAACACTTTGTCAGGACAGAAAAGCACATGGAAGGATCCTTCCAAAAGCTTCTTTCTATCCAGAATGCACTTGTTGAACAACAAAATAACTTTGGCCGTTTTGAGGATCGCCTGTGGATCAAGCTTCAAGAGTTTGCCGATATGATGTCCAAGTCGGCCACTGAGCAGGTCATCGATGCTCTGAAAACCGTTATTCAGGACTTTAACAACAAACTGACTGAACAGTTTGGCGAAAACTTCAAGCAACTGAATACCGCAGTCGGGGAACTGGTCACCTGGCAGGAAAACTATAAGCAGCAGCTGGTGGAGATGAAGGTTCAGTACGACCAAGGTGTACAAGCCATCACCCAGACTGAAACCTCTGTCGCCCATATCGAAGAAAAAGCCCAGGCGATACCGGTAGCCATGGATACGCTGGTCAAGGTTATGGAAGTGAACCAACACCAGATTGATGAACTCACCCGTCATCTGGGTGCTTTTGAGCAGGTACGCGATAAAGCGGTTGAGGCTGTGCCTGAAATCCGTCAACAGATTGATATGGCCATTGCCGGTGCGCGTCTGGCCAATGAAGAAATGGCCAAAGGGGTTCAGGAAAGTTCTGAACAGCTGAAGGTTGTCGTACTGGAGAGCGCTGAAAACTACCGGGATGCCGTTGACCGTACCCGTGGCGCACTGGATGATGCAGCCACCACAACCGCCAATTGCAGTGTAGAGATCAAAGATCAGTTCACGGCCGTTATTTCCGATATCAACAACAATATGCGTAACCTTGTTGATGAGCTGCAGACGGGGGGCAAAGAACTTAACAAAAGCTACATAAATGCCGGTGAAAAGCTGGTTGAGAATATCGAAGCCAGCAGCAAGGCAGTAAACGACAGCTATATAAAAGCAGGCGAAAAACTGGCCTCTGACATCAGCAACAGTGCAGAGGAGATCAATACCGGTTACCGCAAAGTCGGTGAGCAGATGATCTCTGATATCAAGGATAGCGGTGAAGCCTTTAACCATAGCTTTAAAGAGATGAGTAGCTCCTTGATTACCGGTGCCGAGAGTATGAACTCTCACTTTGTTCAAACCGGTGAAAAATTTGTGGCCAACCTTCAGGAAGGTGGTCAGGCCCTGAACAAAAGCTATCAACAGGCCGGCGAGCAGCTGGCATCTGACATCAAGAACAGCGGTGACAACCTCAACAATGCATACAAAGAACTGAGCACGGCCTATATCTCTGATACTGAGAATATGAGCCGCCAGTTCCGCAAGGGCGTTGAGGAAATGCAGAACACCCTGGCCAATACCATTCAGGAGCAGGCACAAGCGCACCGACAACAGGCTGATAGTATCTTTGCCAGCCTGGATAAAGCGATTAGCAATGCTCTTTCCGATACCGGTGAGTCTGTTGAGAAACAGATCAATATGATCGACCAGACCATGGGACAGGAAATTGATAAGGTTATGCAGGCGATGGGCAGCGCCTTGGCATCGATCAGTGGCCAGTTCACCAGTGATTACACCAAGCTTGTTCGACAGATGCAGCAGATCACTCGTGAGATAGCATAAGCGGAGCATCGATGAATAACTTACTTCGCACATCCACAGACGAACAGGAAGAGAACCATTGGTTGTCAGTCTCTGACCTGATGGCCGGCCTGATGATGGTCTTCCTGTTTATGTCCATCGCCCTGATGCGTAATGCTTTTGTAGAGCGCGACAAAATCAAAGAGATTGCTGTCGCCTACCAGGAGAATCAGCTTTCCATCTATAACGCCCTGAACGATGAGTTCAGGGACGACCTGAAAAAGTGGGATGCCGCCATTGATGAAGAGACGCTGACTTTTACCTTCAAGTCACCAGAGGTGCTGTTCAAAACCGGTGAAATTGAACTCAGTCAAACCTACAAGACGCTTCTCAATGACTTTTGCCCACGCTACATGGAAGCTCTGAAGCCTTTTTACTCTTCAATCAATGAAGTTCGTATTGAAGGCCATACCAGCAGCGTTTGGAACCGGTATGTCTCCAAGCAGGAAGCGTATTTTAACAATATGGAACTCTCGCAGGGGCGAACCAGAGCGGTTCTTGATTATGTCTACAGTCTTAAGAGCAGCACCCCCTACAGAAGCTGGATCAATGGTCACATTGCAGCGGTTGGATTGTCCTCATCCAAACCCATGCTTAAAAAAGATGGTACAGAGGATCATGCTGCATCCAGACGTGTCAGTTTCCGGGTGATAACCAACTCCGATATCCAGATCAAACGGATTCTGGAGGGGGCCTGATGAAGCTTTCGGTTAGCTTTGACTCCCTATGGCATAATGTCCAGCAGATGGGCGCAAAAAACATCACTCTGGATATTGGTGATGTGTGGAAACCTGAACTCGATCCTCTGGATGCTGAGCTGGCTAAAGGCCGTGAAGTCAATATCCATGAGCTCGAAGCCGACAATGGGGTTCTCAGTTTTAAGGGACGCCAAGTCGTTTTGTATATACCAGATCATGGTATTCGCGCTCAGAAGGCTTTAGATGATGGAGGGACTGGCAATAAATTTCATATTGCCCAGTGTTGCACGTTGAATGAGATGAAGCAGAAAAAGCGCCTTGATCGTTATTTTGCAAAAAATAACCTGAGTGAGCAGTTTCATATTCATGGTTCTAACGAATATGAAACTGCAGTTGAGGGGCATACATCACTGAACGTCTGTAAACACTGTCTGAACTATCTCAATTACAAGGGGTCAGCCTATATGAAGAGTGCTGGCCGTAACCGGGTCGTTGGCGATTTTGATATGGGTGAGTTCTTCTCAACCTATAGTTCGGTCTTCCGTCACATGCCCAAGGAGATGGGAGCTAGCTATACCAAGGGGTATACCGATGATTGGGCTGATGTTTCGTCCAAAGCTAAAAAGGCCGTTAACAATACATGCTCAGAATGCTCCGTGACTCTCAATGAGTACCGGCATTTGCTGCACACCCATCACATTAATGGGGTTAAGCACGATAATTCGCGCCAGAACCTCAAGGTGCTCTGTATTGACTGTCATCGCAAACAGCCCATGCACGACCATATGTTTGTCAAACATGCGGACATGCAGACGATCAATCACCTGCGTCGTGAACAGGGCCTGATCAAAGAGCAGGCTCCCGATTGGAGCACTGTGCTGAATCTGGCTGATCCGGCCTTTTTTGGTGTTCTTGCTCATGCCCGCAACAAAGGGTGTGGACCACCGGAAGTGGGTTATGAGCTAACTGATGACCGTGGCAAGGTTATTGAGGAGCTTGAGTTGGCCTGGCCATCTACCAAATTTGGTATTGCTATTGATAAACCGGAGAATATTGATGGCTGGTACCTTCTCGGCCTGAAGGATGCCATGGACTACTTTTCCAATCTGCAACCCAGACGATAATTCTCATTATAAAGCGTGCCTGCTGTATCACACAGCAGGCACGCCCTTCCTGACCATACTGGTCTGTCAATTTTCCTTCCATACGACATTTTAATGGCATTTAGTCTTTCGGGTTTTGCAGGGACGGATTCATTATGTTGGCAAGTAAATACTACGACTTGTACGTTTTGCAGCGGCAGGGAGAGATCAGATGATTCCCGGCCTGCTTGCCAAAGATATCGCTACCTCCCTGCGAAAGTTTATTGTCTCCGGCTTTGTAACTGACACCCGTCCATTCAGTGGCCAGTTTGATGAGCTGGTCAACAGCCACAATAATGGTGAAGCCTTCATTAAAGGCCCCTATGTTAACGCCAGCGCAGGTAAATCTCCACCTGCCCTTTATAATGGGCTTTGAAACGACCGGTTTTTAAGTCTACCGCCACCAGCTGCTTGAGCTGACGGTTGTAAAACAGCAGGTCGATATAGAAATCATCACCGTCGATTTGAATACGCTTCTGCCGGGCAATAAAGGAAAAACCGGAACCCAGTTCCAGCAGAAAACTTTCAAGGTCGCGCAGAATAGCGTCTTCAAGATCTTTTTCAAGGTAATGATCGTTCAGCTGCAGAAAGTCCAGCACATAAGGATCTTTCAGTACCAGACTGGGTTCGAGGCGATTCTTCTCAGCCAGGGTCTGCAGTTCTTTCTCAATCAACTTTTCCGGCTTTTTGGACAGCGCGGTACGCTGATACAACATGGAGTCAATCCGCTCTCCTGGCTCCCGCACACTCCAGCCTTCAATACGGCACATCTGGGCGTAGAACTCACGCTGCAGAGGGTCCTTCATAGGAATCAGGGCGACAAAGTGGGTCCAGCTCAATTGTCGCATCAGTGATACGACAATGTCCTTCTCCGGGAAAACCTCAGCAAACTGCATCATCCGGCGCAGCTGCTTATCGGAAAAGCCCCGGCCAAATTCCTGGGTAAGCTGTTTGGCGAGAGAGACTACTACCTGTTTACCATATTTGGCCCGCTCGCCTCCCAGTACCTCCTGATTGATACGGTGACCGACCTGCCAGTACATAAAGGTCAGGGAGGCATTGACCGCTGCTGAGGCTTTTTGACGGGAGTCGGTGATCAGGGTCGAAGTTCAGCAAGCAACTTCGGGGCTGATGAGGCTATTTCAGACATTTATAAAGCCTTAATCAGCTGATCAATCCAAGGATGAAGTTCTCTTTCACTATCAGTTTCTGATTTATAGATCAGGGAAGGTATGAACAATAAGGTTTGGCTCTTTGAACTGATATTCCTTTGATTTTTTATGCCTTAATAGCAAGAACAGGATGCACCGATAGTCCCGTAGTTCCCATTTATCTGCCATTCAGGCGGATTAACCCTGTCGAGTCAGCTGATCCAGTCTGGCATCTTCTGCATGGATAGCACTATGAAACTGGCAGCCTCTTCACAAAAGACAGACCATTCTCACTCAACCGATAAGTTTGCCTGGAGCTCTTGGGACTGTCAGGGAAACTCATGACAACCAGCACACTATCCATCGCAGGCAACAAATAATTTTGTCGAAAGGTGGGGCGGTGTTTCAGCTGCAGCAAATCCATAAGCTATTTTGAGCCGAGCGGCTGCCCTCCAGCATTGTAGAGCACTCGTAAGAGCATTCTTACTTGATCGGTTACTTGATCAGTCGCATAGTCGGTTGCTTGATCGGATACTGGTCGTACTCCACTTGAAGCGGATTCCAGAGCCAGCTCAAGAGTTGTCAGCATAAAGGTAATAAATACCGTTGAATCACAGGCCTTATCTGCCTCACGCAGTGCTGCATAATACTGCTCCTGCCGCTCTTTTATCAGCGTCTCCACTGGCAGAAACGACAGAGCAGGACGCCATTGAGAAAGAATCAACGTTTGCCAGAAACGGCCAAGACGCCCATTACCGTCCGCAAAGGGGTGGATAAACTCAAACTCATAATGAAAAATACAGCTGGCAATAAGAGGATGAATATCTGTTGTGTCCAGCCCGGCCAGCAGATCACTAACCAGCCGAGGGACCTGCGACGCGGGTGGAGGCATATGAACCAGCTGATCATCCCTGTAGATACCAACACCGCCTGATCGCCAACACCCAGCCTGCTCAGTCAAACCTAACATAAGAAGTTTGTGAGTCTGCAGCAAATCCTCGACTCGCGCCGGCAGCAAATCTGGAAGTGTGTCGTAGGCTGCGAATGCATTCTGGACTTCCTGAATCTCCTTTGGCGTACCGAGAACACGTTTGCCTTCAAGCAGTGCCGTCACCTGCTCAACTGTCAGCGTATTGTGCTCGATGGCCAGTGATGCCTGTATGGTTCGTACACGGTTGCCCCTGCGCAACTGCGGAGTCATGTCAGCCGCCTGACCCGCGCTATATATCCCAAGGCGTTCGCTGATATCTGCTACAGCTTTCAGGATTGCATTAGTTATAACAAAGGGAGGCTGGTAGATCGGCATAAGGGACTTATTTTTACTCCGGCTTAGAAACGGTCAGACGACTCAAAACTGCCCAACAGCAAACATCATTACTGGATGATATAACACCAAAAAGTGATATCAATGTATACAACCAGCCTGCCTGATCAAGAAAACACAGATTTGACCACGGTAAAACATCAGCTATCTTTGCCGCCCAAATTATAAAGATAAAGGGAAAATGATAACCTGATCGCACCGCCTGAATGTGGGACCGGTGTGCTGCTGCATGGAAAAATTCAGCCCGTCCGTCATGATTGCAAACCCATACACTTGGCTGTAGTGCCGGCACCTGGCAAACAACAGGTGCTGATGGCAACAGGGGAACGACACTCAAAAGCGCTCCTGAAAAAAGTTACCCAGGCATGCACAGCGCAACACAATAAAAAAAGCTGGCATCACCTCTATTCTTGTCCCCCCCTGCGGATAGAGTCTGGAGTCTTGGCGTCCACTCCCGACCAACCCCTACAATTGCTGTCTATCTCCCCAAAAGGGCTCCTGCACGCACGCCCCCCATGTCAGCATTCCTTTTTGATGCACATGACATAGACTTGTGCCTGCAAGCGGCGCGACGCCAACACTTTCCGCCGACAGATTGACACCCTGGAAGACATCCCGTGCAATGCCCGGATAGACAAGGCACTGGCAAGCAATCCATGGCCGTGCAGCATTCTGTGACCGCGCCGGGCCACCAAACACCAGCAGAAATTGTCACGCCTGCGATGCTTGCCGGCACCGCAACGGCAGGCGTGACAAAGCGCCCGCCTCAATATCAGGGCAAAGTTCAGTCTGGGAAACTGCTCTGGTTACGACCTGTTGAATGCCACTGCGGACAAGGCGTCGCTTGAACTATGTTTACCCTGACGTCTTTTTTCCATACAATCCGCGCCCGCTTTGCTCTTCAGGGAGCAAGGCACAGAGGCACCTGCACCAGCTCGAAGGCAGCGGCCCACGGGCTCCTCACCCATCGAACGCCGGGTCTTCGCCCGCTTTTGCACCACTTTCCTCGCTGATGACTCAAAGAGACTATATGACGATGACGCCTTTTCTTTCATTCCCCTCACTCCCCTCGTCTCCCACAGCCACCGCACCTTCCGTACAGCACCAGGAGAGCAGATCAGATCGCACTGCCGCGCTGGCGGCGGCCGTGACGGGTGCCAGCAACACCACTCTGACTCTGGACCATCTGCTGCGCCAACCTCCTCTAGCAGATGCGATAAGCAAGCATCTTTCTTTTCAGGACATCATCAACCTCAGAAGCGCCACCGCAACTGACTCGCTCATCATAAGAAACCTGAACCACCGGTTACGTTCAGACTACCCGGAGCGAGAGCTCGAACACAGAAAGCTTCCTGAAATCATCAATTACTTTTCCAGCACAGAGCCTACGGGTGATGCCTCCCCCCTGCAAAGTGTCAATCCTGACGAGCAGCGCATCATTCAAAAACAGCTCCAGAGGTTCTGGGATGAAACAAGCGTTTTTTTGACACGTACTTCCAATCCATATTTCCTGGAAGACTCTGGTGAAAAACCGGATTTTGTAAACGACAGCCCGCATGCATTTTTGTCCAGACTCCAGGAACACTATAAAGCTTTCAGGTGGTCTGAACCCTTCGATCCGGGCCTGATGACCTACGCAACTTGCAGTGTGCTCCTGCTCTCGGCCATTCAGCAGGAGAACTGGGCTGCCACAGCCAAACTGTTGGAGTGTGCACAGCTGGATAGCGAGAAGAGTGGCGGCAAGTTTGACACGCGACTTTTCCTCACAACCATGCAAAAAAACGATCTCAACGAAAAGCATTTGTGGAACCACGCCAGCCCCGCGTGGCTGCGAATGGTTATTGCGCTGGACTTGCTGGACGTCAAGCATAGCAGGTGCGAGCAGCCCCCTCTGATCCAGGCTTGTAAGGCAGCCCCAAGTGCAGACGCTGTGAAAGCGCTACTGGATGCGGGAGCTAATCCCAATAAGGAGGAATCAACGGGATCATCTCCATTTACACCACTTACACCACTGCATGTCTGCCTGGATCGCAATGTCCCTGCCTGGAAAAGCAAGCTGGATACACTGCTGAATCATCCCGGTATTGATATCGGCGCACGACACTACAGTAAATCCATCCTGCACCGGGCAATAGATTCCGCAGACCCTGCATTGGTGAAAAGAATTTTACAACATCCGGCAGCCACCCCGGGCGTATTTTACTCCAGGTTTTATAGCCCCCCCCTGGCTTACGCGACCGAACTCTATCATTCCAGGCCAGACTATCCGGCTGAAGTGCTGGACGTCCTGGCAGCCGTAAACGCCGATCCGGAAAAAAAGTTTCCACAAAGCGAGAACAACGACCAAAGATCTGATACCGGGCAGCGCCTCCAGGCAGGGGGGTACACAGGAGCCACCGGGAAAAGATAGCTTGCCGCCATTCCTGCAAACCGGGCGAAGGGATTGAAACCACTTCTTCGACAAGACCGGCTGGAATGCAGGCTGCAACAAGCCACATAAAGCGTCGAACAGCCTCTCTTCAGCAGTCGCGGCCAAGCCTCCAGTGCCTCTGGCCGCCTGCTTCTTTCGTACAGTCTTACAACCTTACCGCCCGGACCTGCCGACCAGAACAGGCACTGCTACGGCAGCGGTCCGATTTGTGTGCGGAGCTGCTGGCATAGTGCACAGATGAGCAGATTCCGCTTCGGCGATCGTCCTGACGGTAGCGCCGGCACCTGGAAAACAACACGCGCTGATGACAACAGGGGAAGGGTTCTCAAAAGCGTTCCTGAAAAAATTTGCCCGGGGCATGCACAGCGCAACACAACAACAAAAGCTGCCATCACACGTGTTGTCACCCCTGCGGATACAGTCTGAAGTCCTGGCCGCCATTCCCGACCGGCCTCTTGCAATTGCTGTCTGCCTCCCAAAATAAGGCGCCTGCACGCACGAACCCCATGTCAGTATTTCTTTTTAATGCAAATGATTCTTGTTTCCGCTATAGTCTCCCCCGCTACATATTATCAACGTTGCCTTACTGGTGAGCTATCGCGACCCGGAACTGGAGTACATCCTATGCTGGCGCAAACACGCGAAACCCCTGCCACAGAAGACATGACATTGGGGGACCTGCAGGTAAACGACTCCTGCCAGATTAACAGCTATACGGTAAAGGGAGATTACAGGCGCCAGCTGATGGCCATGGGCCTCATGCCGGGTGTACAGCTTCGGGTTGTACGTAAAGCGCCCATGGGGGATCCCATGCAGCTGGAGCTGGGAGGCGTCAGCCTGATTGTGCGGCGCGACGAAGCCCGTTATATACGGGTACAAAAAAGCGGGCATGGCAAGAAGGCGGGCATAATGAACAGGGCTTCAACGTGAAAACCCAAGGAACCCTTGCCCTTGTCGGCAATCCCAATTGCGGCAAGACAACACTGTTCAACGCTGTTACAGGTGCCCGCCAGCGGGTAGGCAACTGGGCAGGCGTCACAGTTGACAAAAAAGTCGGCCGCTACGCCTGGGAAGAACAGGAAATAGAACTGATCGACATGCCGGGCACCTATTCACTGACGCCCGGCACAGAAGAACTGCCACTCGACGAGCAAGTCGCGCAGGACTATATACTGCGTCAGGACGCAGACCTCTACATCAACGTTATCGATGCCTGCGCGATAGAGCGCAACCTCTACCTGACCACCCAGCTGCTGGAAATGAAAAAACCCATGCTGGTGGTGCTGAACATGATGGATGTCGCACGCCAGCAGGGTATAAAGATAGACATCAAGAGCCTTTCAGAACGACTGGGTTGCCCCGTGCTGCCGGTTTCCTCCAGCAAAAACCAGGGTATAAAGGCTCTGAAAGCGGCCATAGCAGACCAGCTGAAGGCAAGACAGCCCGTCAGCCACGTCGCCACCCACTGGGGTCAACAGCTCGAATCTGCACTGGCGCAAGTACAACCCCTGGCGCAGTCCCTGGCACACAGCCGGGGGCTGGATGAGCGCTGGCTGGCCAGCCGTCTGCTGGAAGGCGACCCGAAACTGGAGCAGCAGATCGAGAACGCAGACCAGCTGAAGGGGATTCGTGCACGTCTGCGTGCCGACTGCGATGAAGACGTCGACATACTTTGTGCAGAGGCCCGCTACAACACTATCGAAGCTCTGGTGCAAGGCGTGGTCGTGCGCAGAGACAAGCTGACACACTCCACCACGGAAAAAATCGACCGGATCGTTCTCAACCGCTTCCTGGCGCTGCCGCTGTTCTTCTGTGTCATGTACCTGATGTTCATGTTTACGACCAATATAGGCGGAGCCTTTATTGACTTCTTCGACCTGGCCGGTGGTGCCCTGTTTGTAGACGGCAGCCGCTACCTGCTTGAATCATGGGGAACACCCGGCTGGCTGGTGGCTCTGATCGCTGACGGGCTTGGGCTGGGAATACAAACGGTACTGACCTTCGTTCCGGTGGTGAGCAGTCTTTTCATCGCTCTGGCCGTACTCGAAGACTCCGGTTACATGGCCAGAGCCGCCTTTATCCTGGACCGGGCCATGCAGAAGATAGGACTGCCAGGCAAGGCATTCGTTCCCATTCTGGTCGGCTTTGGCTGCACTGTGCCGGCCATAATGGCTACCCGCACCCTGGAACAGGACCGGGAACGCAAAATCACAATCATGATGAGCCCGTTCATGTCCTGTGGCGCGCGCCTGCCCATCTATGCGCTTTTTGCCGTCATATTTTTCCCGGCTCATGGTCAGAACGTCGTTTTCCTTCTCTATTTGATTGGCATTCTGGCCGCCGTTTTCACCGGACTCCTGATGAAGCACACGCTGCTGCCCGGCGAAAACACCCCGCTGGTCATGGAGCTTCCCAGATACCACAGGCCGACCCTGCGGGGTATTCTGCTGCGCACCCGGGACCGACTCAAATCCTTTGTTGTCAAAGCCGGGCGTACTATTGTGCTGATGGTTACCTTGCTGGGCGTGCTCAACTCGCTGGGTACAGATGGCTCTTTTGGCAATGTGGATACCGAGAAATCCCTGCTGGCTTCGGCAGGACGCGAGCTCTCTCCCCTGTTTGCACCTATGGGCATAGAGGAAAGCAACTGGCCTGCGACCGTTGCCCTGATCACCGGCCTGTTTGCCAAAGAGTCGGTGGTAGGCACACTCGACTCCCTGTACTCGCGCATGGGGACCGGCGAAGACGAAGACTCGGACCCCACCGAGCTGAACCTCATGGCTTCGCTCGGCGAGGCATGGGACAGTATTCCAGCCAACCTGGCTTTGCTGAGTCAAACTTTTCTTGATCCACTGGGCCTGACGCAAGCTCTGGAAGAGAATGACACCTCGGTCGCAGGGGAAAAGCCTGTGCACATGAGTACCTATAACGTGATTCGACACCAGTTTGCCAGCGCAACAGCTGCCTTTGCCTATTTGCTGTTTGTGCTGCTCTATATGCCCTGTGTCTCTGCCATGGGTGCCGTGAAAAAAGAAGCCGGTGCGGGCTGGATGTGGTTTTCTGGCGCCTGGACGACCTACCTGGCCTGGGTGACAGCCACCGGGTACTATCAGATCAGCACCTTCCACCAGCATCCCGCCGAATCGGGTACCTTGCTGGGGCTTTTGCTCGCCTCTTTCTGTTTCGTATACTGGCTGCTGAACCGGGTAGCAGCCCGCAGCAAACACCAGCCCACCAGTACACACGGGAGTATGCGCCCATGCTGAGTGCCATTCGTCATTTTCTTTCAGACAGAGCATCACCCGTCAGTCTGGCGGAACTGGCCCGGCACTTTGACACCCGGGAAGAGGTGATGGACGGCATGCTCAGCCATTGGCTGCGCAAGGGACAGCTGCTGTGCCGGAAAGCCCCGCCATGCCAAAAGGCCTGCGGCGGATGCGACCAGGCCCTCCATGGTCAGCTTTGGTACCAGTGGAAAGCCCCCTCACAGCGGAAAACCTCCGCACAAGCGGGGCTGATTCCACTGGTGCAAGTCAGCGACGCTTCAGCAGGGGGTAGAGCAATGGCAGGAAGTGCAGCTGCCGGATAGCCCTGTTGCTGGCCAGCAGGCCGCCGCGTCTGCCTGCTTTTCTGGCAATCCGGACGCCGGAAGCCATACCAGCGGCTACCGGCCAGTCCTGGACAAAGGGCGTCACAGGCCCCTCCGCTTCAAAGAGGGTCGCAACGCCCCGGGCTCTGTAGATCAGGTCATCACAGTAGAGAGTGCCAGGGCCTTCGTAAAGAAACTGCTGGCACACCACTCCGGCCGTTACCGGCGGCACAGTCCCACTCCCTGCTGCGCAGATAAACGCCAGCACCAGTCCATACCAGACTCTGTCTTTGCAGCTGCCTCTCCTGCTGTTACGCACTTCCCTCATTTGTGCTGCGCCTCCATACCAGCCTCCAAACTGACTGGAAGCAAGTCTAGTTGAATACTTCACAAACGCTGTTCATCTTCATCAACTTCTACCTGCCAGGAGCCGCTCAAGCACCTGGCGGCACAGCTCTTTATGAAACAAAGACACTTCAGACAGGGAAACCACAGACTTTGTGTGACGTAAGGAAAATGGCCTGTCCCCGGTAGCAGCGGCTGCAAGCATGAATGCTGCGCTATCTGCTGTGACTGACAGGAACGTCAAAACAAAAAACGCAGTCCTCCAGGCCGGGAGCGCGCCAGTCCAGATGCTGCACCTGCCCGGATGGGTGCCGGGCTATCTTGTGATGGTCCCCTTGCTTCTATTCATGCCCTTGCTATTCATGCCCTTGCTATTCATGCCCTTGCTATTCATGCCCTTGCTACTCATTCCCTTACTATTCGTCCCATGGCCACTACTCGTTCCCTTGCTTTTAACAAGAAACAGAAAACAGGAAACAAGAAACAAGAAACAAGAAGCAGCAAGATGAACGAACCTGGCAACCTTGCCCCCGGTTGCCTTTTCAGTGGGAGATGCATCCCTCCATGGAGCAGCCAGAAGAAGCACTACCCTGTTGCCTTCAGCCTTGCAGGAGGCAGCCTGGCTGTACGGACACCCTGAAAATGCAAACAGAGCAACGGATATCAGGATTTCGCCTCACCAACCAGGGTGTCAGGGGTATCGACTCAGTAAGCGATCTTGCCCGCCACGACGGCTTGAGGAACTCTTTGTGTCGAAAAGTTATTGCGACAAGTGCCACTGACTTCCCGTTCAGGGGAACTTTCTGCGGTTGCGCGGTCCAACGTAGTGGGGCAGATGCCATTTTCAACACAAACTGGAGGTGCTCCCACGACAAGTACGACAGTGAAATCCCTTGCCTTCGTGTTTCCTCGTCTGACAGCAGGAGTGCTGGCTTGCATTTTGATGGAAGGAAGCTCTTTTGCTGCCGCATCGCAAAAGGCAAGGTTGTGCATATAGACACGACAACAGTTTCAGACTCCGGGTTCGACAAGCATGTTGCAGAAGTCGCCGGGGATGTACGTCTGCGCTTCTCTCGCGGTTGTTTACCCGTCTCTCGCGCCACAACAGACAACCAATGCACTTCGCGCCGCTGTCGACAGTCCGGTTATTACGACCAAGAAGACATTTGTGCAACGATGCAGCGACAGGTGCAGAAATTGGTGTCGATCTGGCAAGGACGACTATCCAGCGGGGAAGACAGACAGCCGCAACGCAAAAATAGCATGCCTGGTTTCATTTGCTACCTTTGGTGCCTGTCCCACGTCAAGGCACGGGCATCCAGGGCAATGATTCCTCAGTGCCCGGAAAGAAACACAGACTCAATGAAACCTTTTTGCTGGCGAACCTCGGGACAACCACAAATCAGATTCCCGGCGACTGAATGCGGTCACGACAGATCCAGGGCGAATGCTCCAGCGCCACAGGCGAAGACTCGTACCAACCACCAGCCAGACCTGCATCTTTACAGGTTCCGCAGGTGCTGCGAGCTGCAACAAAACAATGGGGCCGTCCCGACCTTGGCAGCGACAGTATCCCGATGCGCATCCCAACGCCTTCTTGCCATATTTGCACAGCAAGGACTGCTGACCGGCCCGGGACAGCACTGCCCGATCGAACAACGCACGCACTGCCCCCGGAGCCCGGCACAAGCATGCCCCCCTGCCCCGGACACAGCGGCGCAACCTGGTAGAAATACAAGTTGACCAAAATACCTGGTTATACAATAATCCGCCTGCCAATGAAGCAAGGAGCCGAGCCTGACGCCTCCCGGATCCAGGTGGAAATTGATCGCGGCAGGCACGCGTCCAACTCCGGAGGGGGCTATGCGACTGACAACAAAGGGCCGATATGCTGTCACGGCCATGCTTGATCTGGCCTTGCACACAGATGGCCGCCCGGTCACGCTCGCCGACATCGCAGAGCGTCAGGGCCTGTCACTTCCCTATCTTGAACAGCTGTTCTCCAAACTGAAGCAGTGCCAGTTGGTGACAGGCACCCGGGGGCCGGGTGGCGGTTACAGCCTTGGGCGTCCACCGGCCAGCCTGGCGATCGCAGATGTCATAGAAGCCGTTGATGAGTCTGTGGATGCCACACGCTGCAAGGGCAGCCAAAGCTGTCAGCAGGGGGCCATATGCCTGACCCATCACCTGTGGTGCGATCTGAATCACCATATCCGTGATTTTTTGGGAGGCATCAGCCTGGCAGATCTTCTGGCACGTGAGGATATCCTGGCTGTTGCAGCGCGTCAGGATCAGGCAAAGGCCACTGTCACACGCACACATTCAGCACAAATCTGAAAATCGGCGCGCCTTCAGGGCAACACCAACCACACCAATGACAGGCACGCCCGGCGGACACAAACGCCAGACACCACTGGGGCAGGCCACAGGCGGCCTCAGCGAAGTAATGAGTACGGGGGAAACACACTCAATGAAACAGCCAATTTACATGGACTATGCTGCCACCGCACCTATGGACCCCCGCGTGGCGCAGGAGATGATGCAGTGCCTGACCCTGGAGGGTAACTTTGGCAATCCGGCCTCCCGTTCGCACAGCTTCGGCTGGAAAGCAGAAGAAGCCGTTGAGAAGGCCCGCAAACAACTGGCTGACTTGATACAGGCGGATGTGCGCGAACTGGTCTGGACCTCGGGCGCCACCGAGTCTGACAACCTCGCCATCAAGGGTGTGGCCCACTTCCAGCGCAAAAAAGGGCGACACATCATTACCTCCCGCCTCGAACACAAGGCCGTTCTCGACAGCTGCCGTCAGCTGGAGCGCGAGGGCTACGAGGTCACCTGGCTCGAGCCCGATGCCGACGGGCTGATCACACCGGCTCTGGTAGAAGCCGCCCTGCGTCCCGACACCACCCTGGTGACACTGATGCACGTCAACAACGAAATCGGCACCATTACGGATATTGCCGCCATCGGTGAACTTACCCGCGAAAAAAATGTCCTTTTTCATGTGGATGCGGCTCAGAGCCTGGCACGGCTCCCGCTCAACCTGCAGGAGCTCAAGGTCGATCTGATGTCCTTTTCCGGCCACAAGATCTACGGCCCCAAGGGCGTTGGTGCACTCTATGTGCGTCGCAAGCCGAGAGTCCGTCTGGAGGCCCAGATGCATGGCGGCGGCCACGAGCGCGGCATGCGCTCTGGCACCCTGGCTGTTCATCAGATCGTCGGCATGGGGGCGGCTTGTCAGGTGCTGCACGATGACCTGGAAAAAGAAAGCCGCAAGGCCAGTGCCCTGCAAAAGCGCTTCATGAAGAGACTGGAAGATATGGAGGCTGTCTATATCAACGGCGCTACAGGTCGGCACAAGGTACCGGGCATACTGAATGTCAGCTTTGCCTACGTGGAAGGAGAGTCCTTGATGATGTCCTTGAGAGATCTGGCCGTGTCATCAGGCTCGGCCTGCACCTCTGCCAGTCTGGAGCCCTCCTACGTATTGCGGGCACTGGGACTCAACGACGAGCTGGCACACAGCTCCTTGCGCTTCAGCTTCGGACGTTTCACCACGGAAGAAGAAGTCGACTATGCCGCCAGCCAGGTCAGGCGTGCCGTTGACAGACTGCGTGGACTGTCTCCGCTTTGGGATATGTACAAGGACGGTGTTGATCTGGACACAGTGCAATGGGTTGCCCACTGAGGCCAGCGTGCAGACGCCCCTCTGACAGAGTACACAAACGCAATGCCCGCCTGGCGCGGGCTGCACAGGCAGGAGGAAAAGATCATGGCTTACAGTGAAGAGGTCATTGACCATTACGAAAATCCCCGCAACGTTGGCAAGATGAGCGAGGCGGACCTGGATGTAGGCACGGGCATGGTCGGCGCGCCGGCCTGCGGCGATGTCATGAAACTGCAGATCCGGGTGGACGACACCGGCGTCATCTCTGACGCCCTGTTCAAGACCTATGGCTGTGGATCGGCTATAGCATCCAGCTCACTGGCGACCGAGTGGATCAAGGGCCGGACCCTGGAACAAGCGGCTGAAATCCGCAACAGCCATATTGTCGAGGAGCTGGCCTTGCCACCGGTCAAGATCCACTGCTCCGTTCTGGCAGAGGATGCCATAAAGGCCGCCATCAACGACTACCGTAACAAACAACAAATCTCGGCAACCGCTTGATGAGCATTACCATGACAGATGCTGCTGCCCGGCATGTACGGCAGCAGCTGGAAAAAAGAGGACAGGGGCTGGGCATCCGTCTGGGCGTAAAGACCAGCGGCTGCTCCGGGCTGTCCTATATGCTTGAGTTTGTTGATGAAGCCAACCCCGAGGACCATGTGTTCGAAGCACAAGGATTGAACCTGTTCGTCGACCCCAAAAGTTTTGTGTACGTCAAGGGAACCGAGTTGGACTTTGTCAAAGAACAGCTCAATGAAGGCTTCCGCTTCAACAACCCCAATAAATCCGGCGAGTGCGGTTGCGGTGAAAGTTTCAGTGTCTGACCAGTCCAGCCGCCCGGTCGGGGCCGATCTCCTTGCCGTGGACCTGGGGGCCAACTACTTCGCGCTGTTCGATCTTCCGGTGGATTACCTGCTTGATCACCAGCAGCTCAAGCAGAGCCATCTGCGACTGCAACGTGCTGTGCACCCCGACCGCTTTGCCAACCAGCCCGACAGCAGTCAGCTGCAGGCTGTTCGTTGTGCAGCCCTTGTCAACGAGGCCTTTGATACACTCTCGTGCCCGCTGAAACGCGCCTTTTACCTTCTGGAGCTGGCAGGCCACCCGGTGGACAAGGAACAGACCATCACAGACGTCGCCTTTTTCGAAGAACAGATGAGCTTGCGGGAGCAGCTGGAAGCAGGACGCAGCCGTGCCGACGCCGAGACTCTGGCCCTGGTACAACAGCATGCCCAGGGGCTTATGACGCGCCTGACATCTGCCTTTGTGGAAGGCTGGCGCCGGGGCGGCGATGCAGGCTACGCGGCCGCCAGCGACAGCGCACGCAAGATGCACTTTGTACAGCGCTTGCTGGAAGAAGCCCAACAGCCTCCGGCTACCGGCAGCATCACCTGATCCTTTTTCGTCGCAGTGTCATACAGAATCCGGAAGGCTGTCGGCTTTCTCTGTCCTCAGACTGACCTCAGAGACCGCACCAGCCTGGCGGAAACCTTGACTGACAATGCCGACTCCGCAATCCCGGACAGACAACATGTTTCTTCAAATATCCGAACCAGACCAGAGCCCCAATCCAGGCAACCGCAAACGGGCCGCTGGCATAGATCTGGGAACCACCCACTCGCTGGTCGCCAGCGTGCGCAATGGCCAGCCCGAAGTCCTGGCTGATGAGCAGGGCTCCGTGCTGCTGCCATCGGTTGTGCACTACGGCCAGACCGACCGGGCCGTAGGTGCCCGGGCACTGGAACAGGCGGTGCAGGATCCCCTCAACACGATTGGCTCCGTCAAGCGTTTTCTGGGACGTGATCTGGATGATATCCGCGCCCGGACCCCCTTGCTTCCCCTTCAGTTCGTTGCCACGCAAAACATGCCGCTGGTTGAGACAGCCCAGGGCCCCCGCAGCCCGGTGCAGATTTCAGCGGACATACTGTCCTGCCTGGCGCACCGGGCCGAGACAGCACTGGACGGCGAGCTGGAAGGTGTCGTCATCACTGTGCCGGCCTATTTTGACGACGCCCAACGTCAAGCCACCCGGGACGCTGCCCAACTGGCCGGACTCAGGCTGTTACGCCTGATCAATGAGCCTACCGCTGCCGCCCTGGCCTATGGCCTGGACACTGACACAGATGACAGTCAGGATCGGGTCATTGCTGTCTATGACCTGGGCGGTGGCACCTTTGATATTTCGGTACTGCGTCTGCACCGGGGGGTATTCGAAGTGCTGGCCACCGGCGGGGATACAGCTTTGGGTGGCGATGATATCGACCAGACCATCGCCGACTGGGTATTGCAGCAGGCGAGCTGCCAGCGGGCCCAGCTCAGCCCCCTGCAACAAAGCCAGCTGCTCCGGGAATGCTGCCGGGCCAAGCAGACACTGACGACCGACACCTGCGCCCGTCTGCGTTATGAAAACTGGTCGGGCACGCTGGAACGGACCCGGTTCGACAGCTTGATCAGCCCCCTGATTGCCCGCACGCTGTCGAGCGTGGCGCAAACCCTGCGTGATGCCGGACTCACCCCCGAGGCGGTAGACGAGGTGGTGATGGCCGGGGGCTCCACCCGTATTCCCCTGGTGCAGACGCAGGTGGAAAGCCTGTTTGGCAAGCAACCGCACAGCCACCTGGACCCTGACCAGGTTGTCGCCATGGGGGCAGCACTGCAGGCGGATACGCTGGTGGGCAACCGTGCCGGGGACGCCCCGCTGTTGCTGGATGTGACCCCCTTGTCGCTGGGGCTGGAAACCATGGGGGGACTCATGGAAACTGTCATTCGCCGCAACACGGCCATACCCACATCCCGGGCCCAGCAATTCACCACTTTCAAGGACAACCAGACGGCCATGGTGATTCAGGTTCTGCAGGGTGAACGGGATCTGGTGAAGGACAACCGCTCGCTGGCCCGCTTCGAGCTGCGTGGCCTGCCGCCGCTGCCGGCCGGGTTGGCACGCATCCAGGTTGTTTTCCAGATTGACGCCGATGGGCTTTTGAGTGTGAGCGCAACAGAACAATCGACCGGGGTAGTCGCCGAGGTGCAGGTCAAGCCGTCCTACGGGCTGTCAGAGAAGCAGATTGCCGACATGCTGACAGCCTCGTGGGATCATGCCGCCGGCGACCGTGACGCCCGTCAGCTGCAACAGGCGCGCACCAACGCAGAACGCATTCATGACGCGCTGAAGCAGGCCTTGTCCCAGGATGGCCAGTTGCTGGACAGCCAGGAATATGACCAGCTGGCACAGGCCAACCAGAAACTGCACGACATGCTGACCTGCACCGATACCCGGGCCTTGACGCAGGCGACCGACAGTCTGGTCAAGGACTCGGACTTCTTTGCCAGACGTCGCATGAACGCCCAGCTCAGGAAAGCCCTGTCAGGTCGCGGCATCGATGGTCTGGAACAAGGCCTTACCCATAACCAGGACTGAAAACGGCTGCGAGCAAACGGAGCACCAGCAACGATGACTCATAAAACCAGAATCACTTTTAAACCCCACGACGAGATATGCCCCGAAGGCGCTGTGATCTATGCGGAACCGGGCACCAGCCTTCTGGATGCAGCCCTGGAAGCGGGCATAGAGATTGAACACGCCTGCGAAAAATCTTGCGCCTGTACCACCTGCCATGTCGTTGTCAGGGAGGGGTTTCATTCTCTTGAAGACTCGGACGAGCTGGAAGACGATCTGCTGGACAAAGCCTGGGGCCTGGAAGCCGAGTCCCGGCTCAGCTGCCAGGCCCTGGTGGCGGACGAGGAGCTGGTTGTGGAGATTCCGCGTTATACCATCAACCAGGTTTCTGAAAAACGCTGAGAAAAAGGACTGTGCGCTGTCGTGCATCATGGCCTTTGCACCCGCTGCGCCTGCCCGGAGCGAAAGGCCCGGGGGCCACAACCGGGACAGGCGAGCCGGGCTACCACTTAACCGGGCACGGGGGAGTGGTGTCGTTCGTTGTTCCCTGCCTGGCGAGGCAGCTCTGGCTGGGTTCCATAAACAACCCGACAGCGGGGCTCTGCCAGGGTGGCGGCCGCTGCCCTGGTGTGCCCCCCGGATGCTGCACGATCAGCGGACACTGCCAGCCACTGACCAAAATGGCTGACATCATCCCAGAAGGTACTGCATCCACTCAGGCGCGCCCGGTCCCGCAGCAGTTCTGGCAAGTAGCTGATGGCCACTGACCGTGCCGGTGTTGACAGCAGCCGGGCATGGCGGGGACGGTACACATCAGAGCCTTTCCAGGCGGCGGAACGGCGCACCAGCGTCTGACTCACCCACTGGGTATGCTCCTGGTCCTGCTGCAGTTTGAGCGCACGCTCCTCATCGTTGGCTGGCGGACGCGTTGTGAAGGGCATCAGGCGGTTGCTGCCAAATATCAGATGCTCAAAACGGGCAGCCCAGTCAGCTTCATCCCGGCCGGGCTCCGCCGCCTGCTGGTACCAATACGCCATATGTGCAGCTGTGATGCCATAGCGTCGGCAGTAACACATGATAGTGGCCAGCTCCTGACGCATGCGCTTGCCCTGTTCGCCAGGTCTGGACGGACAAGCCGGCTGCGGCCCCTGGCGACGCCTGTGCCGCCGCACATGAATACGGGCCGCCAGTAGCCAGGCGGTCAGTCGGGACTGGCTGTCACCCTCGGACGACAGCCAGTCCAGCAGCTGCTGACCATCGATGTGCAGGCAATCAAACACAGGCTGTCCGTTGGCGCCGCCAGGCCAGGAAATGCCCATCCGGTAATCGACCAAAGCCGCATAATAAAGGCAGCGCAGTGCCTGCTCCTGGGACTCTGTCCTGCAGCCCTGGTCTTCCAGAAACTGATTGCAGGCCTCGAGGATCTGGCTGTACAAACCCTGCAGATGCGCTCTGTGCTGCGGGCAGTCACCCGCATCGTCCAGCAGCAGAAGCAGCGAGCGCCTGGTGGCTTCAGTGCGCCGGACACCGGCATCGACGACGGCGTTCCGTATTTCCCCCGCAGCCCTGACCCGGCTTGCGCTGCTGGCGACGCGATGCCGGGCACACAAAAGCCCCCCCGGCGCGGGCCTTTTGTGACGCGCCTGTGAGGCCTCAGGCTCCAGCAGACGCAACAGCACCATGGAGCTTTGCAGCAGAAGATCACCGCCACGATCTCGCTCCTGATCGCTGGCCACCCGGACGTAGCCGCCCCGGCCGCTGCCCTCTTGCGGCGGAGCCAGAACCCGTTGATCCATATACACCAGCTTGCCTTCGCGCGTTTCCAGACAAAGCAGCCTGCGCCCGTCACGACACATGATATCGACCTGCCTGAATGCTGCGCGATGTACTTGATAGAAGTTCCTGAACCCGTCCAGGTGAATGCCTTTGTAGCGGGGACGAAACGGGGATGTCATGACTGGCTTCACCTCTTCCCTGTGGCCGAAACCGTATCTGACCTTGTTGAATGGATACTGTCCTGCGCTTACTGCTGACGCCTCTTTTGAGAATAGACAGGTCAGCTTGCGCTGTAACCCGGAGCTGGGCTGGCACCAGCAAACCGGCAGGACACACAACCTGGCGTTGCTTGATGCACAAGCCGGACTGGCCATCTTTTTCTGCCCGCCGCACGCACAGCTGCAAGGCCGGCCGCAGGTCGCGCGCCAGGACCGCAATTTGCTGGCCGGCCTGTGTATAAAATTCCGTGACATAAAGGCGCATGCCCCCTACCATGCCCGCCACCAGCAACACCCGCTCCTGGATCACTATGACTGAACTGACGGCTCCTGCACCCCTGCCCGCCACCACCCGAACAACGCCGGAACAGAACCACAAGCCGCTCGTGCTTGTGGATGCTTCTTCCTACCTGTACCGCGCCTGGCATGCCCTGCCGCCACTGAGCACCTCAACCGGCCAGCCGACCGGTGCTGTAAAAGGCGTCACCGCCATGCTGCGACGCCTGCAGCAAGACTGTCCTGACAGCACTATTGTGGTGATCTTCGATGCACCCGGCGGATCCTTTCGCGATACGCTCTATACCGAATACAAGGCCCACCGCCCACCCATGCCCGATGATCTGCGCGCCCAGACAGCCCCGCTGCACCGCATCATCCGTGCCATGGGGCTCCCGCTTCTGATCATCAAAGGTGTCGAAGCTGATGATGTGATCGGCACCCTGTCGCACCAGGCCACACAAGCACAGCGGCCCACCCTGATTTCCACCGGCGACAAGGATATGGCCCAGCTCGTCAACAGCCAGGTCACCCTGATCAACACCATGACCAATACCCGGCTCGATGTCGCGGGGGTACAGGAAAAGTTCGGCGTCACACCGCAGCAGCTGGTCGATTACCTGGCACTGATGGGCGACAAAAGTGACAACATTCCCGGCGTACCCGGTGTTGGTGACAAAACAGCCGCTGCACTGTTACAGGAGCTGGGATCATTGAAAGCCGTGTACGCAGACACCAGCCAGGTGGCCCGGCTGAAGATCAGGGGAGCCCGCTCGCTGGCCAAAAAACTGGAAGACAACCGGGAACAGGCCTGGCTGTCCCGGGATCTGGCCCGCATACGCACCGATCTGGAACTGGACCTCGACCTCGACAGCCTCACGCAGAAGCCTGCCGACAAGGCAGAACTACTGGCCTGCTTCGAACAGCTGGAATTCCGGAACTGGGCCAGAGATCTCAAGGAAAGTACAGGCGCCACAGAGACTGAAAGGGAGAGTGCTGCACAGGAAACACCAGCACGCGAGGAACCCGTCGTCAGCTATCACACGCTGCTCGAACAAGCCGATTTTGATCAGTGGCTGGAGCGCCTGGCGCAAGCCCCCCTGTTTTCATTCGATACGGAAACCACCAGTCTGGATCCACTGGATGCCGAGCTCGTCGGCCTGTCGTTTGCCATAAAGGCGGGAGAAGCGGCCTATGTTCCCCTGGCCCATGACTACCCGGACGCGCCCAGGCAGTTGTCACGCACTGCGGTACTGGCAGCACTCAAACCCCTGCTGGAAGACGACCAGCGTCTCAAAGTGGGCCAGAACCTGAAATACGACAGTCGCGTGCTGGCACGCTATGGCATCCAGCTGGCCGGCATAGCCTTCGATACCATGATCGAGTCCTATGTTCTGGACGCTGCCGGTGGCCGCCACGATATGGACAGCATGGCCGAACGCTATCTTGATGTGCGCACCGTCCACTTCGAAGAGCTGGCCGGCCGTGGTGCCAGGCAGCTGACTTTCAACCAGATTGCTGTGGACAAGGCCAGTTTTTACGCCGCCGAGGATGCTGACATCACCCTGCGCCTGCACCAGACACTCTGGCCCCGTCTGCTGCAGCAGGAGCAGCTGACACAGGTTTTTGAAAAAATAGACCTGCCGCTGGTGTCAGTGCTGGCGCGCATGGAGCACAAGGGGACAAAGGTCGATCCCGACTGCCTGAAGGAGCAAAGCCGGGAAATCAGCGAAAAGCTGGATTCCCTGGAAGACCAGGCCTGGCAGAAGGCTGGCCGGCAGTTCAATCTGTCGTCACCCGCACAGCTACAGGCGATCCTGTTCGATGAGCTGGGGCTGCCGGTGCGCAAGAAAACCCCCAAGGGCCAACCCTCGACAGCAGAGGAAGTTCTCAGCGAGCTGGCCCAGATTTATGACCTGCCGCGCCTGATCCTCGAACACCGTCACCTGAGCAAACTGCGGTCCACCTACACTGACAAGCTGCCCCTGATGATCAGGAAGGACACAGGCCGGATACACACCTCCTGGCACCAGGCTGTCACTGCAACAGGACGCATGTCTTCTTCCCATCCCAATCTGCAGAACATTCCGGTGCGCACAGCAGAAGGACGACGTATACGCCAGGCCTTTATCGCAGAACCCGGCTACACCCTGGTGGCGGCGGACTATTCCCAGATCGAACTGCGCATCATGGCCCACCTGTCGGGTGACAGCGGCCTGCTGGCAGCCTTTGCCGCCGGTCAGGACATCCACAGCACGACAGCTGCCGAAGTCTTCGGTGTCGCAGACCCCGGTGCTGTCACAACCGATCAGCGCCGCAAGGCCAAGGCCATCAACTTCGGGCTGATCTATGGCATGTCAGCTTTCGGCCTTGCGCGCCAACTGCAAGTCCCGCTGGAAGAAGCCAGTCACTTCATGAAGCTGTATTTTTCCCGCTACCCGGGCGTGCAGGCGTTCATGGAGCGCACGCGAATCCTGGCGCGGCAACAAGGCTATGTCAGCACCCTGGCGGGGCGTCGCCTGTCACTGCCGCAGATCAACGCCCGCAACCGGATGCAACAGCAAGCCGCCGAGCGCACCGCCATCAATGCCCCGCTGCAGGGGACAGCCGCAGATATTCTCCGGACCGCCATGATTGAAGTGGATCGCTGGCTACAGGACAGCGGCCTGCACGCCCATATTGTCATGCAGGTACACGATGAATTGGTGCTGGAAGTGCAACAACAACAGCTCGACGAGGTCACAGAGGGCCTGCGTCAGCGCATGGAGTCGGCGGCCCGGCTTGATGTTCCCCTGATCGTGGATATCGGTCAGGGAGACAACTGGCACGAAGCGCATTGACGGCAAGAGTCTGAAACCGGAGCGGGGGTTCATCAGACTGGCGGTTCTGGTTTCAGACACTTCGCCTGCAACCAGAACTGGCATGCTGTAACTGCAAGGACAGAGCCAGCTTCAGGTACCTCTCCCTGAGACGAGGCACAGCCAGACTGGCTGCCTGACACGCAGAGTCCAGCAATGACGACACAACCCTGCGAAGGCCTCCGGGTCCTGCACACGGACGGCATACTGATCGCCCGGAATGCGCAAGGGCATGAACCTGTCCTGCAACCAGGTGACCTGCCGGGTCTGGGCGAGCACCCGCAGTGATGGGCGGCTGTGCCGCGTTCAGCCGCACTGACGGCCAGCGGCTGTTGCTGCCAGGGCTGGCCATCCCCGTCCGGTGCCCGCCAACCCACCGGCCGGCCCCGCCGGTCAGCAGATGAACGCTGGTCAGCCAGCGCATACAGCCGACCAGAATACAGCGGACAACTCAGCAGACGCTGGCAGCGCGGCCCCAGCTGCGCCCACCAATACGCTTCCTGGAGCCCCGGCAGCCACCGGAGCCAGAACGCAAGGGCAAGTCTCCAACAGCACCCCGGCAGTACCGGAAGATGCTGATTCCTCAACGCCTGTTGAGGGCGGTCTGTTTTACGACCCCCTCTCACTGGGGCGCCCCCGGCCTGTTTGAATCTTTGCCCACCGCAGCCGCCTCCCTGCACCCGCGCCAGAGGATCCCCTCCCGGTGCCCGAACAGGTGTCGCCCGGCCCCATAACGGCGGCTCCAGAACCAGCGCCTGAACCGGCTCCCCCCGCCCCCCTGTTGCAAAACGCCCTGGCCAGAGCAGAGTATTCGGCCCGCCTTGAAGATCTCAGTGGCGTTCTGACTAACGACACCGACTCCCTGCTCAGGGTGACTCGGGTCCACGACATCCTTTTGCCGCTACAGGGCAAACCAGCATCAGGGGCAATAGGGCACTCTTCATAGAGCAACAGATCATAGAGCAACAGACGGCGACTGGAACTACCAGGCTGACGCGCTCGACCTTGCCTCGAAGCGTCTCCCTGCCTGGCAATTCGAACAGCTGCCATACTCCAGGCTGGCCTACGACTGCTCCCACACCGACCACCTGGATGACACAGGCACACTGACAGGCGGACGCGACAACGACGCTATCAGTGGCGGCCCCGGCAACGACCTGATCACCACCGGCGACAGCATAGACACGCTTCTATGGAACAGCGCGGACGCAGGAGTCGATACAACCCCCGCCATAGACACAGGACGGACTTTACACCAGAGCCCAGGGGGACGACTCGATCTGTCAGACCTGCTGCCCGCCGCTGCCGCCGACACCCTGAACCAGTACTTGTCTTTATCACCAGCAGACGGCACTACAACGCCGGAGGCCAGCATCGAGGAGCTGGGACCCGTTGTCCAGTCTGTGGCGCTGCACGGCACCGACCTGACTGCTTTCGAAGGCATCTCTGATACAGCCTCCCTGCTTCAGCACCTGACGGGCAATGGCATCTGCTGCTCGAATAAGGCCCCGGAGCAGAATTTGTTACTCGCACAAAAGCTTCTGAAACAGATGAAGCAGATGAAACAGATGAAACAGATGAAACAGATGAAACAGATGGAGCAGATGGAACAGATGGAACAGATGGAACAGATGGAACAGATGGAATAGATTCCGCTATCCGAACAAAGGCTTCCGGCGTAGATTCTGCTGCCCCAAACCGCTCGAAAAGAGCCTCCCGGAGCATATTGGGACCGGGTAGATTTATCAAAAGCTCACTTCGAAGGAAAAGCTCACTTCGAAGGAAAGGCTTACTTCGAAGGAAAATCCGGAGGCGTCGGGGGCAACCAAACCGGGTCAGGAGTCAAACTGCCCCATCCCCTGTCACCCGTAAAGGGGAGGCGGGTAACACTGGCAACAGAGTCCGCACCAGCCACCTGGTGACGCGGACCAACGGACCAACCGCGTCCCAAGCCATCGCCCGGCCCCGTCTGCTGAAAACCTGGTGACGCACCGGGCGATACAGTGGGTGACGCAGCCAGCCGCCCAGGAAAGTTCTCACCACCACCTGCTACCACACCTCCACAGGGCGCGCCGCCGTACCCGGCCGCCAGATCACCATAGCTGCAAGGGACACCACCTCCGGCAGAAAAACCACCGTAGCCGCCAGGCACACCAGCATAGCTCCCGGCAAAACCACCACTGCCAGCAAACACACCGTAGCCGCCAGGAACCCCAGCGTAGCCACCGGGAAAGCTACCGTAGCTGCCGGGAAAGCTACCGTAGCCGCCAGGAACTCCACCGTAGCCACCGGGGAAGCTACCGTAGCCGCCGGGAACCCCACCGTAGCCACCGGGGAAGCTACCGTAGCCACCGGAAAAACCACCGTAGCCACCGGGAAAGCTTCCGTAGCTGCCAAGAAAACCACCGTCCCTGCCGGAAAGACCACTGTGGTCGCGGTGCCCACCAGAAAAGCGACTGCATGCATCTCCATCCGGATTACTGCCGTGCCCGACCGTCGCACCACCGTACCCGGTCGACATGTCACCACACCAGCAGGCCGACACACACCCATCCCCACCAGGCGGCACCAGCCCTTCGCCTTCCACCCCTGTCACCAGGCCGGAAGCCGGAGGCAGGGAAAAACTCAAGGCTTGCGACTCCATCATCAGTTCAGTCTCCGCCGACAGCTGGCTTTCGGCACATTCAGGTTCAGGCACAGGCACCCTGTCTTCCCACTCAGGTTCAGGCACAGGCGCCCTGTCTCCCCACTCTGCATCCGCTCGATCCCCCGCATGGTCTTGCGTCTCTCTCCCATCACGAGCCCAGCCCAAGGCTCCAGGCTCAAACGCACCACCAGAATCAGGGCCTGGAACAGAGCCCCCGGCGACCCGAGGCGGCACAGCAGAAAAACCCTGGCAGCCTGGACCTTCACCACCTTCACCACAAATGCCGCCAGCATCGGTGACAGCTCCATCGCCGCCAGTAGCGATGGCAGTTGCCTCATTGCCAGTCGTTTCACTGCCCCCCACACCTACGACTCCACATGCACCCGTCTCACCTTCACCAGCAACCGTACCAGCACCGCAAGTAACGGTCAGGGGCGCAGACTCCAGGCCCCCAACCGTCCCGGCGGCCGCCTCTGCATTGATCAACATCTCTGCATCGCTCAACATCTCTGCATCGCTCAACATCTCTGCATCAATCAACATCCTTGCCAGCTTATGGTGACCGGCCTCTGCCGCAACATCCGCAGGAGTCCTGGCCTTCAGATTCTTTCTGGTGACACTGGCGCCGTGTTGCAGAAGAAGTTGAGCCACCTCCCTATGTCCTTCACGGGCCGCCACGAACAGAACCGTCTCACCTCTTATGTCCGCCCAGTCATCCGTGGCTGTCCCGTCATCAAGAAGAAGTCGCACGACATCGCAGCGCCCCTCCCGCGTCGCAATGAAGAGGCCCGTCACCTTGAGGTGCGCCCCCCAGGTCCAGCGTCGCGCGTCTGTAACAGACGTGGTCGAAGCACCGTTGACCGCCCTCTCTCCCTCAGCCATCCACCGCAGACACTCTCTGACAGCATCCAGCTTCCCATCCCGACAGGCCGCAAGAAACGCGTCATCCGCCCGGCAGAGGCAAGAAGCACAGGTCAGCAAAATAGACAGACAGGCAATAAACAAGGCACGGGCACCAGCAGCCGGACCCGTCTCAAGTACAACCACAACGCCTCCCTCCATAAAGTGCCGAAGGGTTTGGGGGTCAAGCCTAGTCGCGGATGTCCCTCTGTCAAATAGCAAACCGGCAAAAAAAACGACGCCCAGCCCGACCCCGTTATAACCCGATTCATAAACATGTCACTGGTCGTTCAACGACCTGGATGCCGCTCCTTGCCGGGGCCCGGATTGCGCACACTCCCTCACCAGCGCTGACTCACTTCCAAAGCTTCAGTCGACTGCACTTGGTGTCTTACTCCGGCCCGACTCAGGCCGGCAAAACGGCATTCGCCATGCATCGGGTCAGAAATCAGACAACCGCACCCTCAACTATGCCGCTGGAGGGCGCGGGAGATTATAGGTCGCCCCCGCAAAATCGAAGTCCATGGGTTCGGGACTTTTGATCGTGGATCTGGCACGTACAGCGTCCTCGTCCAGCCCGGTGCGTCCGGCCACTGTAAGACAGGACGCTCCTATCTCAAGACAAAGGGGTAGACGCCTCAGCTCTGGACAATTGTCAATCCAAAGGTCCAGCCCCACTACCCCACCCTCGCCCAGAGACATCAAGTGAGGACAGTTGTTCACTGCAAAATCCTCTTTCACGCGCATATTGTCAGGCAGCCCCCTCAGTCGAAGGCAGTTTTCAATACAAAGCCCCCCTCCTGTCCGGATTCCACCGGGCATGGCTGTCAGTCCAGCGCAGCGGCCAAGCAGCATTCCTCCAGCTACCCACAGGCGACCGGACAACAGCTCCAACCGGGGACAATCGTCAATACTCAAGTCTCCTGCCACTGCCAGCTTATTGGGCAAGGCGGTCAGCTCGGGACAATCCGTTATTTCAAAATCCCCTTTTACATGGAGACGTCGGGGCAGGACTTTTATTGGGGAGTCGATCAGCTCGAGATCCGAATCGACAACGTACAAACAGTCCGACGAGAACGGCTCCCCTTTGTCGATTTTTTCACAAAAGGCCTGCGCACTGAGTGTCACCTCGCATAGGGCAGAACCACTCTGTCCGGATGCCTGCCAGGGCTCAGGCATAGCTCTGCCGCCATATCCGGCAGACAGCGGCAGCCAGTTTCCATGCGCGGCAGCCAGTCCCGCTGGAACATTGCTGATGGCAACTATGTCGTCTCTTGACAGACCCGCCGCCTGTTCCCGTGACTCAGGCTGGTCAGAAAGCGCTTGATCGACAGCGGCGTTCGGGGAAAAAACCTGTTTCAGTGGCTGCATACAAAACTCGCTGAAAAAAAAAGCCCCAGCTCAATGCTGGGGCCCTCGACCGGGAAACACTCACGAATGCCCGATTTCCAGCGGCATACAAAAGGCCGCCATCCATTCAAGCAGCCTCCTGGCCTCGGGCTCTCCATGTTTCACCCGATTTCCCCTTCTGGCTGGAAGGACCAAAGCCAGGCTCGACCACGCCCCCGTAGACTCACAGGCCACCAGCCCGCGACATTCTCCCGGTGCTGAAGGGCGGTGCTGCACTCCCGGCCCCACAAAACATACAAGCCTGGCCGCTAGGCAGCAGCCTTGCGATAGCGGCGGCGCAGCTTGTCTATTTCCCTGTCTGCTTCTTTCATTTCTTGCAGCAAGCCCCGTTCCTTGTAAAGATTGCGAGCCTGACGATAGCAGTGCATTACTGTCCGATATTGGGACCGGGCATCCTTCCCATTCTGCTCAGTAACAGCCACCCCCCTGTCCCACCACAGGTCAGCTTCCAGATCAGGGCGAGAACCGGCAGGAATCCCTTTTTCCAGCAGCTGGGCATAGGCTTTTTCCCTGCGCACCGGATCCTCGATACGGCTGATTCGAAGGTATGCTATCTCCACCTTATAAGCTGCCCGCGCCGAGGCTATATCAGCCAGACTTTCCTTGATCGCGAGAGTGTTACCTTCATCCACATCCGTGTAGTAATCCGCAGCCTTTCTCAACTGGGATCCCGCTTTTTTCAGAGGCGGGAGCAAGTCAAATTCCATACTGTCTGCCACCCAATCGCTAAAGGCCGCTTCGAGTTTTTCCTGCTTGACCTGGTCTGTGGTTTTCGCATCAGAAGCTTGCCCCCTTGCACTCGCGGAGGAGTCGAAAAAATCAGTCAGCCGGCTCACTTGAGACCCGTACTTTTCTCTTTTCCGGTTAAATCTGGCGGCCAGACGATCATGTTTTTCCAGGTAAGTAACATGCTTGTCCCAGTAGTAATCCCCTCGTCCCCGCTGTTTTGGGGTCATCAACGTGAGGTTGTGAACAGCGCGGACTCCTTGTTTGAGATGCGCGCCGGGCGCACGGGGGCTTGATCCCTGTGCGGCGGAAGTAGACAAAGCTGCCGCAGAAGAGGTTGTTGCAGAAGAGGTTGTTGCAGAGAACCCTACCCGGGAAGAAACGGTGTCAGGCATAGAAAAAGCCACTCTATTACACTATTGCACTATTAACTATTTACACTGCGTGCGGGGGACGCACAGGGCCCCGCGAGCACGACAGGTAAAAAACGACGGCCGCAGCATAAACAAAAAAAGACCCAGACACCAACACCAGTATCCGCTTGCCAGAAGAAAACCCGATGAACAGGCCCTGCCACCTGACCATGGACTCGCCCCTGGGAACCCTGTTCCTGCAGGAAAGCCATGGTGTGCTGCGCTGCTGCCGCTGGAGCCAGGAGCCGGCCCGGCCCGGTCATGCCTCACCCGTGTTAGACCGCGCCAGGCACCAGCTGGAGCAGTACTTCAATGGTGAAAGAACCCGGTTTGACCTGCCGTTCGAAATTGAGGGAACCGCTTTTGAGCAAGCGGTCTGGCGGGCCTTGACCAACATTCCCTACGGCACCACCAGCTCGTACCGGCAGCTGGCCGAGGCGGCCGGACACCCTGGTGCCTCCCGGGCACTGGGCAGCGCCCTCGGACGCAATCGGCTGGTCATCATCCTGCCCTGCCACCGCGTGATACGCGCCTCCGGTCAGGCCGGTCACTACACCAATGGCGCCCAACGCAAGGCCGCCCTGCTTTCACTGGAAAAAACAGGCGTAATATAAAAACTCAGGGTCACAGTGGCTTTTATCGTCCCCGGGGATCTGCTAGCATTGCCGCCGCAGTGACCAGGGCGTCCGGTATCTGCCCAGGTTCCCCAGGAATCTGATACGCACCCGTTTACACAAGTGTCTGTCCATCCACTTGCTCAATGACCAGCTGCCCGCTGAGCATGACGCGGCAGCGCGCTGTACGCCAGGGGTTGCTGGACGCAGGTTCAACTTAATTTCTATACCGTCTGGATGCAGGCTTTTTCGTGCTGGATGCAGCGCAGTCTGACAAGCACCAGGCTTCCGGAAACACAGACGAGAGGTCCTCCCATGAAAAAGGATATCCATCCCCGTTACGAGACCATGACAGCCAGTTGCAGCTGTGGCAACAAGATCCTGGTGCGCTCCACGCTGTGCAAGGATATGGCTCTGGACGTATGCGCCAAGTGTCACCCCTTCTACACAGGAACCCAGAAGGTGATCGACAGCGGCGGCCGTATCGAGCGCTTCAACAAGCGCTTTGCAGGCATGAGCACCCGCAAGGGCAAGCCTGACGCAGCCTGACACCCGGACCAGAAGAGGCCGCAGCCGTTCACCGGCCGGGCCTCTGTCCACTGACAGCATGACGCCAGCGGCCCGGCCCCCTGCTGGCGGCCTGTGCCCGGATCTGCCCCCGAGCCGGAACCCAACAGCAGCCTGGTGTAAAAATGGAAGAAGACTACTGCCCACAAACGCTGGAGGAACAGGCCCAGGCCTGGTGGGAAGAACACGACAGCTTTGCCGTGACCGAAGACCCGGAACGGGAAAAGTTCTACTGCCTGTCGATGTTCCCCTATCCCAGCGGTCGCCTGCACATGGGGCACGTGCGCAACTACACCATCGGGGACGCCATAGCGCGCTTCCAGCGCATGCAGGGACGCAATGTCCTGCAACCCATGGGCTGGGACGCCTTTGGCCTGCCGGCCGAGAACGCGGCGATCAAACACAGCACGGCTCCCGCCGACTGGACCTTTTCCAATATCCAGGACATGAGAACCCAGCTCAAAAGACTGGGCTTCGGCTACGACTGGCACCGGGAGCTGACCACCTGCACCCCGGACTATTACAAGTGGGAGCAGTGGTTCTTTACCCGGCTGTACGAGAAGGGTCTGGTCTACAGAAAAATGAGCCAGGTCAACTGGTGTCCGAACGATGAGACGGTCCTGGCCAACGAGCAAGTCGAAAACGGGCGCTGCTGGCGCTGCGACACACCGGTGGTACAGCGGGATCTGCCCCAGTGGTTTGTCAAGATCACAGACTATGCCGAAGAGCTGCTGGCCGACCTGGAACAGCTTGATGAATGGCCGGAACAAGTCAAGGCCATGCAACGGCATTGGATTGGCCGCTCCGAAGGCGTCAGCATCCAGTTTGCGCTGGCCGATTCTGACCAGAGTCTGACTGTCTACAGCACCCGTCCGGATACGCTGATGGGGGTCAGCTGCCTCGCGCTGGCAGCCAATCACCCGCTGTGCCAGGAGGCGGCCCGCCACAACAGTGCCCTGGCCGCCTTTATCGCCGACTGCCAGCACAGCACCACCGCCGAAGCGGACCGGGCCCAGCAGGAACAGCGCGGTCAGGATACAGGTCTCAAAGCCGTGCATCCCCTGACGGGCGAAGCTGTCCCGGTCTGGGCGGCCAATTTTGTGCTCATGGAATACGGCACCGGGGCCGTCATGTGCGTACCGGCCCACGATGTCCGCGACCATGCTTTCGCCCTCCACTATGGACTGGCGATGCCGCAGGTGATTCAACCCTCGGATGGCAGTCTGGTTGATCTGGATGGCGCCCCTTTCACCGCCGATGGCCAGCTGATCAACTCCGGCAGCTTTGACGGCCTGACGTCTGCCGCAGCGCGAACCGCTATCGGTGACCAGCTGGTGGCCGCTGGCAAGGGCGAGCGTCAGGTGCACTACCGTCTGCGCGACTGGGGCGTCTCCCGCCAACGCTACTGGGGCGCCCCTATCCCCATGCGCTATCTGGAGGATGGCAGCCAGGTGCCGGTGCCCGCCGACCAGCTGCCCGTGTCACTGCCGGTTGATGTCTCTCTCGATGGCGTGCGCTCCCCCCTGAAGACGGACACCCACTGGCAGCAGGTTGACCACAACGGCCAGCCAGCCCGGCGTGAGACCGATACCTTCGACACTTTCATGGAATCGAGCTGGTACTACGCCCGCTATTGCAGTGCGCCGCAAGATGCCATGCTGGACCCGGCCGCGACCGGCTACTGGCTGCCGGTTGATCAGTACATTGGCGGCATAGAACACGCCGTCATGCACCTGCTCTATGCCCGTTTTTTCCACAAGTTGCTGCGCGATGCCGGGCTGGTCAGCTGTGACGAACCCTTCAAGCGGCTGCTGTGCCAGGGCATGGTGCTGGCGGACGTTTTCTACAGCATTGATGAGGAAGGCACCCGTCACTACCACTCACCGGCGGATGTGGAAAAACAGCAAGACCAGTATGTGCTGCGCGACTCGGACACCCGGGTTCAACATGCCGGCATGAGCAAGATGTCCAAGTCGCGCAACAATGGCATAGATCCGCAGCCGCTGATAGCGCGCTACGGGGCCGACACTGTGCGCCTGTACATCTTGTTTGCGGCGCCGCCGAGCCAGTCACTGGAATGGTCGGCCGCGGGCGTGGAGGGTGCGCACCGGTTTTTGCGCCGCTTCTGGAAGCTGGCCACCGGTCCCCTGACCCGGCCCCCCGCCGCTCCCCTGGATCCGGACGCGCTGACGCCGCAGCAGCGTGCACTGCGGCGCCGCACCCACGAAACCATCACCCGGGTGTCACACGACTACGGCAACCGCCTGACCTTCAACACGGCCATAGCGGGCATCATGGAACTGGTGCGAGCCCTGGCAACGGCGCTGGAACAGCTGGACGCCCACCCACAGCAGCCGGCCCTGCTCCGTGAGGGGCTGGAAACAGCCACGCTCTTGCTGGCACCGGTGGCACCGCACATTTGTCATGCGGTCTGGCAAAAACTGGGTCATGAAGAGGGCATTGTCGATGCGCCCTGGCCCCAGGCGGACGCCGCCGCATTGGTGCAGGACCAGGTGCTGCTGGTGGTGCAGGTCAACGGCAAGGTACGCGCCCGGCTGGAAGTGCCCGCTGACGCCTCCCGCCAGCAGCTGGAAAGCCTGGCACGGCAGCATGCCCGGGTGCAGCCTTACCTCAGCGGCCAGCAGGTGCACAAGGTGATTGTGGTGCCCGGCCGGCTGGTCAACCTGGTGGTGGGCCCCGCATCCGCTGGCCAGTAGCACCTGCGCCTGTGCAAAAAAAATAGCGAGGTCCCATGCCCTGATCTAGACTAGCTCCGTCGTCAAGAATGGCAGCAGTGCCTCTGACTGCTGCCGCAGGCAACGGAGGAGACTGGCGTGGCAGGATCCGGCACATTCGGCATTCCGGCAAGCTCCCCCTGGGCACCGAGCTTGCTCAAGCCTGCCACAGGCTTGGGCAAGGCGGGCGCCAGTCCACAGATGGCAGCCCTGCTGAAGAATTACCCCCAGATACGCGACGACCTGGAAAAAAACCCGCGCGTGCTGCAATTACTGGCCCAGATGGCGCGGGGCGGAAACACAGAAAAGCCGCTTGAAGAGCTGCGCGGAATACTGGTTGGCTACCTTGGCAAAAGGAAAATGGCAGCAGCAGATCTGGCAGAGAACATCAAGGAAAAACAAGCCGCTATTGCCAGCCTGGAAAAATCCTGGGCAGATCTGAAAACGGGGCTTATCGGTCGCTGGGGGGATAATCCGAATACTGATTGCATACTGATGAGAGGCACCTATGTTGAACACTTCAAGTATGACTGGACTGCCGCGAAGTGGGTAACCGACTATTGCGACTCATACTCGTACAACACAAACGGGCTTGCACCTATTATTTCAGAAGATTTTATCGAGGCAGCGGATTCCGTAGATCAGAGCGACGCCCAAGACATCGCTAATGCAGGCTCGAGCATCACCGACCTTTATGATGGCTGGGGCATTGGTCCGAAAACGCATGGCCGTGCCATGAATTATTTCAGGACATGCTTGGGGCATGACGAGGTCAAAGAAATCGACACAGAAGACGGTGATATGAATCCGTTCACACACGAGAAAGACTGGAACGTCACAATCAAAACCAAAAAATCGCATATCGACGCATTCGATGCCAAAATTCATGCCATATGTGAAAAGGCCCGGACAGATCTGGATATTCTGAACCACGAATTCAAAGGCGAGATGAGCAGAACAAACTCTGCGCGCAGCGAGCTGCGGGACCTGTCCCGTGACATAGTTTCGCTGGCCAAACCTTCCTGATCACTTCTGCCTGCCGTTGTCGGCCATACCGAGTCACACTTTCCCACCTGCGCAGACTGCGCACAGGACAAGCTGTCGAAGACATCCAGCCCATATTGTGAGCACTGTCGTATTTCATCGTCTACACTTTCCCCGGCTTACGAAAATGACACCGGGGTCTCAGGGTTCTATCGCACACTGAGCCCGTTACAGCAGGCGGGGTGTTGGCGCGATGCTGTCCAATACATTCGGAATTCAGGCAGGGTCGCCCTGGGCTCAGGCGCGGCTCGGGCCGGGAGCTGCGGCAGACCAGGGCGGAACGGCCGATCAGCCTGCGGGCGTCAGCCCGGAATTGGCGACCCTGTTGCAAAAAAAACCCAGGCTCAGGGAGCTTCTGGCAAAAGACCCGGCGGCCCTCGCTCTGATGGCCAAGGCGGCGCGAGGCGGCAGTAATCAAAAACAGGTTTTGCATCTGCTACGCGAAACACTGCTGACTTACACAGGAAAAAGAAGGGATTCCGCCAAGACGCTGGCAGACGAAATGTATGCCAAACAGAAAAAGATAGCCGAACTCAAGGAAGAGTGGACCAAGATCAAAGCTTACATGATGAGCCATGCCAATGATTATTTCGCCGGCCGTAAAGGTAATGATGGTTACGGATGCATGGTCTACAAAGAGTTCTATAAGAAAAGCTACCAAAATTCTTGGTTGGACGATTTTCTCAGTCACCACTATTACACGTTCACCGACTTGCTGAACAAAGTCGTGGAGGGGCTGGATCTTCCCCCGTTTGACTCTAACCAACCTGGCGGGGGACACAATACTGGAGGTTACAAGCTCATCCAAAGACTTTTCCCCCACATGGGCTCCAATTTCGAGTCGCAGCATGGTGCCTTAGGTGCCTCAGCAGACTATTATTACGGCTGGCTGGTGCGAGAAGAGCACATCCTGGCAGCGGACGCCAGAATCGAAAGCGCGTGCGCCCAGGAGCAGGCAAAGCTGGACGCCAAAAACAAGGAACTCAAAAACGAAATGACCCAGGTCAGCTCCGTTGGCGAGGAATTACGCGACCTGTCGCGGGAAATCACTTCGCTGGGCAAGGGCTTCTGAGCACCCATGGATATTGCCATAGATGTCGTAGTATCCGGCTGTGTAATGACACTTGACGAGCTCAACCATCTGCAAGCAGGCCAGATCAAGAAAATTGGAGATTGCCTGCAGTCGGAGGTTTTGCTCAAGAGCCAGGGGGAGCTGATTGCCTCAGGAACCCTGGTCAAAGTAGAAGGCAGTTTTTGTGTATCCATCAACCAGGTCAACGCCCAGCCGCACTCTGGCTGAACGCCAGACACGCTGCCTGGCCCCGGCCACCCGGCCAGGTGTTGCGGCCTGAAGCCTTCGATGAAGGTAATTCGATGAAGATGAAAAAGGCGAGGAGTCTGTCCCATGTCGATATCGTCTTTACCCGGCTCCCCGCTGCCGTTCTCGCCGGCACCACTGCCGCTGGGTGGCAAACACGGCGACAAACTGCAGCAGAACGAGACTGACACCCAGGTTCCGCTGCCGGGCATAGGGCCGGCAGGGGAGGCCTTGCTGCGCGGGCGACCACAGATCAGGAAAATGCTGGCAGAAAACCGCTCAGCCCTCGCAGATTTCGCCAAAGCGGCAAGAACCAATGCCCAGAATGCCCTTGAAGTGCTGGGCGACACGATGAAAGCCTACGAGATGAGTACCCTCAAGAGGGCCCATACGGACGGCACGAACAGTCGTGACAGGTCCCAGAAGATTGCTCAGGTGTACATGGCATGGAACCGGATGAAGCCCCAACTGCTAGAGTACGCCAACCGAAAAAAGCCCGCAGAGCAAGTAGCAAACATTACGTCTGCATGTAGTTGGCAAATTATCCAAGACCTGCGTGAAGCCCTGAAGGCACTCCTTGAGAAGAGCACTTACAGCGAGACAGACCTTTACGATGACATTTTTCCGAACCGCAACCGCAGTTCAGACGAGGTCAGCTACAACGACATAAATTCAGCCGATTCCATAGTGACCAGCATTTGCGACACACACCAGGTTGACGTCGACAAGGGAAACCAGGACTTCAAAAACGACATGACATTACTGAGTTCCAGCAGAGATGAACTCAAGGACCTGCGGCGCGAAGTGCTGTCTCTGGGCAGGCGGTAAGCCCGTGCGCCGCCCGGCCTCTGCCTGCTATATCCATCAGCTGCCTGAAACCATGGGACACCATTGAGGACTGCACTCACCAGTCCGGCAATATTCTTTCATCGTCGTTTATTATGGTCTACATTTGTCCTCCGTGAGAAGACGATGCCCCGTTTGACCCGAAGAAAGCGGGGTTGTGTGGCAACCGAATACCCGGGGGGGGTGCTCATGAAAGCGGCAGGCTTGTTCGGCCCCCAGGCCGTGAGTCCCTGGAGTCAGGGCGCAGCCCCCTCCGTACCGAAAGGCCCGGGAGTGCCCAATGCGGAAAAAGCCCTCCCAGGCCTGAGCCCGGGGGGGGAAGCCTTGCTGAAGGGGCGGCCCCACCTCAGGAAGCTGCTGGCGGAAAACCCCCAGGACCTGGCATATTTCGCAAGAAACGCACAGGGCAACAATCCCAGGAATGCGCTCAAGGTGCTGGAACTATTACTGCAAACCTACGGAAACAATGTGATTTCCAAAGCGAAAGATACAGCCGAGGCCAATAAAACGCGATCAGAAAACATTGCCAGGGCGAGCCGATTCTGGAATCAGGCAAAGATTCAGATACAGAAACACACCGACTTCGACAAGCCGAATAACAAACGTGGCAAGATCGTTGATGGCAAGGAATTTTTGACGAAGGCTCTCGGGCCCGTTAATGCTCTTCGCGCGATGGACGAACCAGATAGCTATAAGGAGTGGGCTCTGGATGATCTTAAAAAGTTCCTTTTTCCAGGTCACCAAAACGGTTTTGTCAGCTACGACGATGTGACAGCAGCCGATGCTGTTATGAACAATTTTTGTGGCAGCCACCAGGTGTACGCAGATGAGGGGACCCAAGTGTTCAAGGACAAGATGACACTGTTGGGAGCCGCCCGCGAAGAAAACAAGGATTTGCGCCAGCAAGCACTTACTTTCAGCAGGCGCTCCGGATGATACACGGATCACCAGCTAACAGCCCGTACAGGTACGGAAGGCATTTTTTATAGAAGTCCGCAGGCCCATAGAGCAACTCGGTGGGGCGCGACAGAGGTCGCTGTTCGTCTTTGTCCGGCGCGGCCTTCGTTCTGTGTTTCGAACGGTGTATGAAACCCTGGGCAGGCTCGGTTCCCGGACAGGGGCAAGCAGGAGGGCGTGCGCGTGATGGCAGAGTTCGCAGGCCAGTGCTGGCATTGCCAGGCCTGCGAACCCGGTACCCACCAAGCTCAGAGAGGGGGTGTGTTTGATGAAAGCCGCAGGTCTGTTTGGTCCCCACACCATATCACCCTGGAGCCCAGCCGGGCCGGGGCTGTCCGATCCGAAGGGGCCGGGTCAACCAGGCGAAGAAAAGCCGATTCCGGGCGTGGATACGGCGGGCGCGGCCCTGCTGAAGGGACGCCCGCTGGCCAGACAGTTGTTGGAGAAAGCCCCGGAACATCAACGCCAGCAATTCAGCAAGGCTTCACGTAACGCCTCTCCAGATGCTTTCAATATCCTTGCCGGCATTCTGCAGGATTACACCGATGCACGACTGACGGAAAGCGAAGGCATCGCTAGTGCGAGCACGAAACGTGCCGGGAAAATCGCTCATCTGCAGAAAGTCTGGCAAGAAGCAAAGGTTTTTCTTGAGAGTCATGCCGATATTTCCAATCCGGGTAAGCAAACAGCCAGCCTACGGATGTACTGGGGTGACTTGAAGCCGGCAATACAGGAGGTCAAAGACGCCATGGTGGCATTGAAAGGTCAGGTTGCCGACGCCGACAATGCGCTGGGCGGCTCGGATGCCGCTTGGCTGGACTACGTGTTTCCTGGCCGACAAATGGGTAGCAACCAGAGAAAGGTCAGCTACAACGACATACGCACGGCCGACGCCATAGTCCTTTCATTCTGTGAAGAGATACAGGCAGCTGTGGAAAGTGACAACCACAAGTTCAAGAACTTCATGACGGAAATGACCTCCGCCCAACAGGAGCACAAGGGCCTGCTACGAGAGATAGCGGCCCTGAGCAAACGTTGACACAGGCTAGCCTGGCTCCTGCGGTGCGATCTGTTCACGCTGGCGTCGGGCCTCGAACAAACAAACACCGGTGGCCACGGAAACATTCAGACTGCTGACCGTCCCTGCCATGGGAATGCACACCAGCTGATCGCAGTGTTCGCGCGTCAAGCGCCGCAAACCGGCCTGCTCTGCCCCCATCACCAATGCCTGAGCTCCCCGCAAGTCGGCGTCGTAGAGCCTGTGCCCGGCCTCACCGGCGGCCCCCGTTATGGCGATACCCTGTTGATTCAGAAAGCGCAGACAGCGGGCCAGATTGGCCACAGTCACCAGCGGCACCCGGTCGGCAGCGCCGCAGGCGACCTTGCGGGCCGTGGCATTGAGCGGTGCCGAACGTGCGCGCGGCACTATGACCGCATGGACACCCGCTGCATCGGCTGAGCGCAGACAGGCACCCAGATTGTGCGGGTCGGTCACACCATCGAGCACCAGCAGCAAAGGCGGCTCGGTCATCTTGTCCAGCAGGCCTGGCAGATCAGATTCCCGGTACACCGGAGCCGCCTGCACCTGCGCCACTACCCGCTGATGCACACCGCCCGCCCGGCGGTTCAGGCTGTCAGCGCTTTCAAACAGGACCCGGATACCGGCGGCACGCGCCCGTTCCACCAACGCCTCCAGCCGCCGGTTGCGTACCCCCTTCTGGCACCAGAGCGTCTGGATACGCTCCGGTTGCGCCTCCAGCACGGCTTCAACGGCGTGGAGACCAAACGCCAGATCCTCTTGTGCATCATCATTCACAGGTCGCAGCCTCTGGCACCGGTGTGCCCAATGATTGTCCGAGCCGCACGGCCTGGCCGGCGGCCAGACCCGCTTCCCAGCGCACCTGATCCGGCCCCAGCAGCATAATCACCGTCGACCCCAGCCGGAACCGCCCCATCTCCTCGCCACGTGCCAGCTGGACCGGCGTCGGATCCTGGGGTGCATAGCCGAAGGTCTGGCACTGCTGCTGCCGTGGTGTCACCAACCCGTGCCACACCGTTTCTATACTGGCCACAATCATGGCACCCACCAGTACCAGCGCCATGGGACCTGCCGCTGTATCAAACAGACACACCACCCGTTCGTTGCGAGCAAACAGACCCGGGATGCGCTCAGTCGTGGCCGTGTTGACTGAGAAAAGACGTCCAGGCACGTGGATCATCTGGCGCAGCTGGCCGTCCTGCGGCATATGGATCCGGTGATAGTCACGCGGCGCCAGGTAGAGGGTGGCAAAATGGCCACCACGAAAGGCCTGCGCCAGCTTTTCATCACCACCCAGCAAGGCTGTCAGGCTGTAGTCATGACCCTTGGCCTGGAAAATGCTGTCGGCGTCCACAGTGCCGATCTGACTTATCGCACCATCGACAGGGCTGGCCAGCACGTCAGCTGCGGGCGGCCAGGGACGTGCCCCCTCTTGCAGTTGTCGCGTAAAGAAAGAATTGAAGTTGCAGTAAGCGGCGGGATCCGGCTCCTGCGCCTCTTCCATGTTCACGCCATAGTGGCGGATAAAAGCGCGAATCAAACGATCCTTGACCGCCGGCACCTGACAGTCAGCCAGCTGGCCGGTCAGGCGGGATAACAAGTGCTGGGGAACCAGATGTTGCAGGGCAATAAAAAGCTGTTTTTTCATGCGCGTCCCTGTGAAGTGAGAACAACGGGTGACAAAAAATACACAAAACACACAACCAGACACGACAAAGCAGTGCCACGCCGGCGGCAACGGCAGCCACC
>Ga0209020_1000631_pt1 | contig 42963 bp, 29 predicted proteins | sample PinacodermBB_FD_187298 | JGI IMG/M metagenome (GOLD analysis project Ga0209020, IMG submission 187298) | Host-associated microbial community of the marine sponge Aplysina aerophoba from Gulf of Piran - sponge pinacoderm, lysed by bead... | ecosystem: Host-associated > Porifera > Sponge >... | reverse complement strand
TGGTGCTGGACACCCAACCTGGCGGACCGGTGACGGTGACTGCCACGTCTGGCACGCCGGCCAAGGCCACGGTTTCTGGGGCGGTTACGTTCACCACCGCCGATTGGGACACAGCCCAAACGTTCACGGTGACCGGCCAAGATGCGGGCACGTCTGCGATCAGCCACGCGGCGTCCAGCAGAGACAGCGACTATGCGATCACGACGGTCGGCACAGTCACCGTGACGGTGACTGATGCACCGGGCGTGACGTTGTCCACCAGCGCGGTGTCGATGGCCGAGGATGCGACGGCGTCTTATACGGTGGTGTTGGACACGCAACCTGGCGGATCGGTGACGGTGACTGCCACGTCTGGCACGCCAGCCAAGGCCACGGTTTCTGGCCCGGTTACGTTCACCACCGGCAATTGGAGCACCCCGCAAACGTTCACGGTGACCGGTCAAGATGCGGGCACGTCTGCGATCACCCATGCGGCGACCAGCGATGACTCCAACTACACGAATGCCGCGATCGGTACGGTGACGGCGACAGTGAGCAATGCGCCTGGGGTGACTCTCAGCGACAGCGAGGTGTCTTTGGTTGAAGGTGCGACGGCGACATACACACTGAGGCTCGATACGCAACCCGCCGACAGTGTGGCGGTGATGGTAACGAGTGCGGCGACAGCTACTGCGACGATCGCGCCTTCGACGGTCACCTTCACGACCAGCGATTGGGCCACCCCACAAACGGTGACAGTCACGGGTGCTACCGCTGGCACCACTTCGATCACCCACATCACGGTCAGCACCGGTGATAGCGATTACAACAACTTGAACACCGATTCGGTTACCGCCACGGTCGCCAATCAGGTTACTCCTCGAGGACCCAACCCTCCGATTGTCGGCCCCCCTGCCATTGAAACCGTGGAGTCACCTGCCGAAGAGGATCCTGTCGAAGAGGAGCCAGAGGAAGAGGAACCTGCACAGGAGGAGCCCGAAACCCCCGAGCAGGAACCAGCAGAAGAAGAAGAAGTAGAACAAACGTTGCAGGCTGAGCCACGGTACGAAATCATGCCGCGCAACGACAAATGCAAACCCGAGAATGGCGACGCCCCCGCACCCTTCGAAGACGTCCCCGAGTCTTCATGGGCCGCTGGAGATGTGAGTTGCCTGAGCCACTTGGAAGTCACCAAAGGCACCAGCGAAACCACCTACTCACCGGCCGAACCGGTCACCCGTGAACAGATGGCATCGTTTCTCGCTCGGTTGTTCAATACTGTCACGGGCGAGGCTGCACCAGTCGTTGAGACACCTTTCACCGATTTGCCAGACGATTCGTACGCTTACGAAGATGTCGGCCGGATTTACGGACTCGGGATAACCAAGGGTACTAGCGAGACCACGTACTCCCACGACCGCACCGTTACCCGTGGACAAATGGCGTCGTTCCTCGCTCGCTTCTACGCACGCGTCAAAGGCGAAGCCGCCCCGGTGGTTGAGACGCCTTTCACCGACGTGTCAATAGATTCGTTCGCCTACGAAGATGTCGGCCGGATTTACGGACTCGGGATAACCAAGGGTACTAGCGAGACCACCTACTCGGACGATGACCCGGTCACCCGTGAACAGATGGCCGCGTTCCTCGCTCGCCTCTATCGCCGGTTGACCGAGCCGTCCGACGCCGGGCCGTCCGATGCCGGGCCGTCCGATGCCGGGCCGTCCGACGACGGGCCGTCCGACGATGCCGGGCCGTCCGATGCCGGGCCGTCCGACGACGGGCCGTCCGACGACGGGCCGTCCGACGATGCTGGGCCGTCCGACGACGGGCCATCCGACGACGCCGGGCCGTCCGACGACGGGCCATCCGCCGACGCCGGGCCAGACGAACAATAAGCTGCAATCGGTATACCGGGAACCTGGCCGCGGTCCCAGTGACGCAGCCCGATCCGGCCCGAGGGAATTCGCGAACCCAGGTCCACAGAATCTTCTCGGCCCATGAGCGCGCCGAGAAAAGCGCGCTTCAGAAACCGCTATCGCGTGCAAACTGAACGATCGTCCAGTATGGTCTCGGAAGGTTGTGCCGCAACGGACGCACCGCGGCCGCAGCGGCACTGCCAGCACGACAATCGACTTCAGAATAGAGTCCAACCGTGAGCGAATTCCCCACCAGAGCCAACGTCGTAGTGATCGGCGCTGGCATCGTCGGCAACTGTCTCGTCGGACACCTCGCCCGACTCGGCTGGCAGGACCTCGTCCTCGTCGAGAAGGGACCGCTGCCCAACCCGGGCGGTTCAACCGGACACGCATCCAACTTCATATTCCCCGTCGACCACAACAAGGAAATGGCGCTGCTCGGGGAGCAGAGCGCCAATCAGTACCGCGACATGAACCTCTCGGTGGACTCCGGGGGAATCGAAGTGGCCCGCACCCAAGAGCGTATGGACGAACTCGAGCGGCGCATGACCTCGGCCAAGGCTTGGGGTATCGAGGCCCACCTGCTCACCCCCGCGCAGGCGAAAGAACTCGTGCCCTACATCAACACCGAGGTGATCCTCGGAGGGTTCTACTGCCCCACGGTCTCGGTGGTCGACTCGCTCGAGACCGGCACCGTCATGCGCAAAGAAGGCATCGAGAAAGCCGGCTGCAAGGTCTTCGCCAACACCGAAGTGCTCGATCTCATCACCGACGACACGCCCCGGCCCAACGGCCGCCGCAAGATCACAGCAGTGGTCACCGACAAGGGCACCATCGATACCGATTACGTGATCGTCGCTTGCGGTGTCTGGTCCAACCGCATCGCCGCCATGGCCGACACCTATATCCCGCTCGTCCCCGCCGTGCATCAGATGGCCGATGTCGGGCCGATAGACATCCTCGCCGAGACCAACAACGAGATCGGCTACCCGATCGTGCGCGACATGGACACCTTCTGTTACGAACGGCAGTCGGCGGGCTCCATGGAGGTCGGCTCATACGGCCACCGGCCCATCCTCCACCATCCCGACGAGATCCCCTCCAACGAGGAGGCCGCGCTGTCACCGACCGAGATGCCCTTCACCCCCGACGACTTCGACCAGCAGATGGAGGAAGCAATCGAGCTGATGGACATGCTCGGCGACGCCGAGATCAAGTACGCCATCAACGGGCTGCTTTCGCTGACCCCCGACACCATGCCCTGTCTCGGCGAGCTCCCCGACGTGGAGGGGCTCTGGTCGGCGGCAGCCGTGTGGGTCAAGGAAGGCCCGGGTATGGCCCAGGTAGTCGCTGAGTGGATGACCTACGGCTACCCGCGGGTGATCGATGCCCACGGCGCCGACATCGCCCGCTTCTACGACGAGGAGAAGAGCGACGAACACATCTGGGCCCGGGCCGACGAGCACTTCAACAAGACCTACGGAATCGTGCACCCCGCCGAGCAGTGGGAGTCCCGCCGCCATCTCGTCGAGTCGCCGTACCGTTCCCGCCAGGAGGCGCTCCAAGCCGAGTTCTTCCAGGCCCGTGTCTGGGAACGGCCCCAGTGGTACAACTCCAACGCCGACCTCTGCGAGCGCTACGACCTCAGCCCCCGCGGCGTCGAGTGGGACAACCGCTGGTGGAGCCCGATAACCATCGGCGAGCACCTGAACTTGCGCTCCAACTGCGGCGTGGTCGACCTGTCGGCTTTCCAGATATACGAATTGGAAGGTCCGGGCGCCGTCGAGTACGCGGACCGGCTCGCCGTCAACAAGGTCGACGTCGCTGTGGGCCGGTCGATCTACACGCCGTGGCTCAACGCTGACGGCGGCTTCCACTCCGACCTCACCATGATGCGCCTGGCCGAGGACCGTGTCAGGATCGTGACGGGCGTGTTCGACGGTGGACGTGACGAGTTCTGGACCCGCAAACACATGCCCAACGACGGTTCGGTGACCTTCACCAACCGGACGACCGAGATCACCACCCTGGGCCTGTGGGGCCCCAACGCCCCGCAAGTGCTGGCGCAGGTCTGTGGCCACGACCTGAGCCAAGCCGGTTCGCCGTACGGTTCGATCATCCCGGTCGAGATCGACTGCGCTGCGGGCGGGCACAACCTCACGGCCCAGGCCCACCTGTTCCGCATCTCCTATGTGGGCGACAGCGGATGGGAGATCTACACAGACTGGAGCAACGGCCCGGCACTGTGGGACGCCCTTTTAGCGGCAGGGCGGGAACTCGGTATCCGTCCGACCGGTGGTGGTGTCTACGGCACGTCGGGCCGGCTCGAGAAGGGATATCGCCTGATGGGGGCTGAGCTCGAGAGCGAATACAACCCGCTGGAGGCGGGGCTGGCTCGTCGCAGAGTCAAGGCCGCCGATTTCATTGGCAAGGAGCCCTACCTCAAGGCCCGCGAGACTGGCCCTGAGGTCCAGTGTGTGACCTTGACCGTTGAGGACCAGACCGACAGCGCTGGACGCACCCGTCACATGATGGGGGGCAACGAGCCCATCCTCGATCTCGAAGGTGAGCGCATCGTCGACTCCCACGGCCGGGTCTCGCGTGTGACCTCGGCGGGATACGGACCGTCGGTGGGCAAGCACCTGCTCATGGGATACCTGCCGACCGAGATGGCCACGGCGGGGACCGAGCTGCAGGTCATGTACATGAACGAACTGTTCCCGGTGACTGTTGTGGGCCCAGGTTCCGCCTTCGACCCCGACGACACGCGTCTCAAGGGCTGACGGGGGCGCTGGAGCGGTCATGAGGATTCTCTGCTGTGTGAAGCGGGTGCCAGCCCCTGGGGCCAAGATCAACGTCACCGCAGACGGCTCCGATGTCGATGCGGCCCATCTGGGCTTCACCACCAGCCCCCACGAGGAGTGCGGGGTGGAGGGTGCTGTCCAACTTTGTGAAGAGCACGGCGGCGAGGTCACGGTGCTCACCATCGGAGAGCCCCGGGCCGCGGAGCAACTCCGCTATGCCGCCTCGGTCGGCGCGGACCACGGGGTTCTGGTCTGCACTGATGAGGTGGGTTGGGACCCGCAGCGGACTGCTGCGGTGATCGGTGAGGCGATCGAGGTGCTTGAGGAAGAGAACGGGGGGCCTTTCGACCTCATCGTGTTCGGCAATGAATCGGCGGATTCCGGGGGGTTCCAGGTTGGAATCCGGGTGGCGCACGGGTTGGGGCGACCGATAGTCAACGGTATCAAGGGGATTGAGGTGTCCGGCGACGGCAGCGGTGCCGGAACGGTTACGGCACGTCGGGCTATCGACGGCGGCTTCGAGGTCTACGAACTCCCGCGGCCTTGTGCAATCGGCGTGAAGGAGGGGCTCAACCTGCCTCGTTATCCGACGATGAAGGGTCGCCTCAGGTCCAAGAAACTCGAGATCCGCTCACTCGACCTCGATGCAGCCCCGGGCGGTCAGCGCCGGATCCGCCTGCATCGTCCCGCGGAGCAGGTGTCTGAGACCGTGATCCTCGGAGAGGGTCCGGAAGCTGCCGCTGAGGTGGTCGATGTTCTCGAAGAGTTGGGGGTCCTCTGATGCTGCTGGTGGTGCTCGAGCATGATCGGGGGGAACTCGCCGAAGCGGCCCGTGAGGCGCTCACTTTCGGCCGGGTCTTGGCCGAGAAACTGGATGAGGAGCTCGAAGCCGCTCTCATCGGTTCCGACGAAGAGGAACTGGTTGACGAGGCCGGCCGTTACGGTGCTGAGGTGGTGCATACCTGTGTGCATGACGTGTTGGGCGATTATGGCCCGGATGCTTACGGAGCGACCCTGGCGCAGATGGTCACCGAACTGGAACCGTCTGCGGTGCTCGCCTGCGGGTCGGATCGAGGCAACGAAGTGATGGCGCAGGCAGCGGCGCGACTCAATGCCCCGTTCGTTGCCAACTGCATTGATGTCACTCCGGGCGTCTCTTGGACGATGACCCGGGTGCAGTGGGGCGGCTCCCTGCTTGAAGACTCCAGTCTCGATGCCGACGTTGCGCTGCTCACCTGCGGGCTTCATGCCGTGGCTGCTGAGCCCGGCGGCTCTGGGGTGGCGGGTGATGAGCCGTTCGAGGCCGACCTCGACGACAGCCATCGCGTGACGATCGTCAAGGACCGCACAGTCCAGGAGGCGGGGGTGACGCTGCCCACTGCCCCGGTAGTCTGCGGAGGTGGCCGCGGGATCGGTTCGCAAGAGGGGTTCGCCCAACTTGAGGAACTGGCCGAGTTGCTCGGGGGTCGGGTCGGATGCTCGAGGGCGGTGACCAACCTCGGCTGGCGTCCGCATTCCGATCAGGTCGGCCAGACCGGCACCCGCATCGCCCCGGAGGTCTATATCGCTTCGGGAATCTCGGGCGCTATCCAGCATTGGGTCGGGGCGATGGCCAGCAAACACATCCTGGCGATCAACACCGACCGCGAAGCCAACATGGTCGTCAAGGCCGACTGGGCAGTGATCGCTGACCTCCACGAGGTGATCCCCGCCATAACCGCCGAGATCCGCCGCCGCAGAGGCTAACTGTCACAAGACATCAAGGACCACCCCGCTGCCACAGCGGTCCGGTACGTTGCCGAAGATGGAAAGCCCCAGAGACGCTAGTTCTCTGCCCGATACCGGCTGGTGTGGGACAGGCACCGGTGGCGCTGCGCGCACTCGCAGCGCGTGGCGGGGAGCGTCACCGAACAGGACTGTGAGATCGGCCCGCCTAGGTGGCTGGTGTTAACTGCCGATTTCGCTTGAGACGCAACCTTCTGACCTGGGGTTTTACTTCACCAATTTGGCGATTTTCGTAGAAAGACAGCTAGCGGCCTGGTTTCTTTGACCGGCAGGCACCTTGATGCCCGTGGTTGAGAACGCACCGGGCTTTGGCACGAGGCATCCATTCGCGACAGATCGGAAGCGGCAGCGGCAGCGGCTGAGGCGCATCCACAGCGGAGAGGTCGTTCGACGAACCGAACCCGTCGGGGTCGTCGAACGGTTCAAGCATTTCGTCTCTCACGACCGATGCCGGCACCAGGTCGGTCAGCCCGACTGTTTCGTTGCGGTAGGTGACATAGCCGGACAAGAACAAGCGTCTGTGGATTTCTTTGGTTGTGCTCGGTGATTTCTTGATGGTCTTGCCGATCTCGGCTTTGCTGGCGTAGGCCCCTAGTTGCACGACGGCCGACAGGTACTGGCGTTCGGTTGCTGTGATGTCATACAGCGCCGGGATGTTCACCTTCTGTTTCACGACGCCGCGGGCGATGTCCACAGCTTGCTCAACTGCGGTCTCGTCGATGATGCGGTTGGGTGCGTCGGCTAGTTTCCATGCTCGGTGTCCGATCACCTGCAGTCTGTACGGCGATCCGTTGACTGCGGTTGCTGCGGTCCGCAAAGCGGGTTCGGTGATCTCGCCGTGAGCATCGTTGATGGTGTGACGAAGCCCGGCCAAAGCGTCGGTGTAATCCAACTCTGGGAGTTTGTACCGTTCGCTTCGTTGCAGAAACGTCATCTTCTTGTCTTGGAGGATCGTGTACTGCATTTCGAGCAGGCCGGCGCCGATGAACGCCAAGGGCAGCTCCGCGCGGCTTGTGATGTGCTGCAGGTCGTTGGCAAGTCGCCGCAGATGGTCCCTTTGCCCGGTGTGGAGCTCGTCGACGGTCAACAGAACCGACGTTCGGTACCGTTGCGCCGCTTCGGACAGGTATGTGAGTCTCTGGCGAAGGTTCATCGCCGCGGAATTGTGCGTCTCGGTGCGTTGACCTTGCAGCGGGCCTAGTTTGAAACCGGCGGATCTGCCGGTTTGTTGCTCGCCGCGCAGCTCTTCGATGTCGAGCGCCGGGTAGCGGTCCGCGATGTGAGACAATTCGCTTCTCAACCGCGCCAGCAGATCACCTTCGTGGAGGTCGCCGCCTGACGAAGCATCCAACGATATGACCACCCAGCCGTCAGCAGCCGCGCGTTGTTCGATCTCGTTCAGCAACGCAGTCTTGCCTGAGCCGCGTACACCCATCAAGATGCTCGCGAACCGTTCGTCGCGTGGCCCAGTCGCCAAGCCCTCGCCTATGTCGGACAACAGGTCGTCGCGCCCGACGAGCCGCTCTGGGGTCTTGCCGAACCCCGGAGAGAACGGGTTCGGTTTTCCTTGCCCAAGTCCGGTGTTGCCCACAGACACATAGTAACGCAACGTCGGCCAACACGACAGAACTCCGGCTTGCGTGACAGAACCTCGGCTAGTACGACAGAACTCCGGCTAGATCGACAGAAGCCCGGCTGGCCTAGTTTTTGACTGGGTGCGACTCGAGGCTGACCGTGGCAGGATTCACTGTCGAGATCGAGGCCACCGCTGAAGACTCACCGTTATGGAACGCCACTTCAGCGGCGGCCAGTCGGCCGATCGAGCGGTACCATCGCAGCAATTCGATCAAGAAACCTGCGGCAGATCGATCAACGAACCGAGATGTTCCACCCGCTACACGACAGGGCTTTCACCTGTCCGCGCACCCTTTCAGCTCACCGGCAGGTCCAAAGCGCGTACCAGGAACGTTGCCGTCTCGGCGCGGGTGACGGAACCGTCGGGGCAGTACCGCAGCGGATCGCTGCCACAACCGACCGTTATCTCTGCCGCGTAGAGCGCGTCGATGTTGGCAGCGTGGCTGCTTGTGGCATCAACGTCAGTGAATCCGGCTGGTAGCGCGGGTTCCAGATCGAAGGCGCGCACCAGGAACGTTGCCATCTCGGCACGGGTGACGAGATCGTTGGGGCAGTACCGCAACGGATCTTTGCCGCAGCCGACCGTTATGCCCGCCTCGTAGAGCGCGTCGATGTTGGCAGCGTGGCTGCTTGTGGCGTCAACGTCAGTGAACCCGGCTGGTAGCGCGGGTTCCAGATCGAAGGCGCGCACCAGGAACGTTGCCATCTCGGCGCGGGTGAGGGGATCGTTGGGGCAGTACCGCAACGGATCTTTGCCGCAGCCGACCGTTATGCCCGCCGCGTAGATTCCGTCGATGTTGGCGGCGTGGCTGCTCGCGACATCAACATCGGTGAACCCGGCGGGTTGCACAACCCCGTCGCCGGAATCAGCATCAGCGTCGTCGGTGCCAGCGTCGGTGCTGGTTTCGGTGTCGTCCGTGCCTGTGTCGTCAGCCCCGTCGGTGTCGTCGGTGCCAGCGTCGGTGCTGGTTTCGGTGTCGTCCGTGCCTGTGTCGTCAGCCCCGTCGGTATCGTCGGTGCCGGTGCCTGTGTCGTCGGCGCCGGTCTCGTCGGTGCCAGCCTCGGTGCCGGTGCCCGTCTCGTCAGCCCCGTCGGTCTCGTCAACCCCGTCGGTCTCGTCAACCCCGTCGGTCTCGTCAGCCCCTTCGCCGGAGTCAGTATCGGTGCCGGTGCCGGTCTCGTCAGCCCCTTCGGTGGCGTCGGTGCTGGTTTCGGTGTCGTCGGAGTCGGTTTCAGAATCGGCATCGGTGTCGGTGTCGGTCTCGTCGGTGTCGTCGGTGCCTGTGTCGCCGGTGTCAGTCTCGTCGGTTTCAGAATCGGCATCGGTGCCGGTGTCCGTCTCGTCGGTGCCTGTGTCGTCGGTGTCGGGGGGCACGGTAGTGGTTGGGGGCACAGTAGTGGTTGGGGGCACGGTTGGAGTCGGTGTGAAAGTTGGGGTGAAAGTTGGCGTGGTGGGGGTTGGTTGGAGGTTGCTGGGCGGGGTTATGAAGACGTAGGAGTGTCGGAATGTGGGGTGACGGAACAGGTGGTCGTCGCCGTCGGCGATGCGCAGGTCGATACGTTTCTCGTCGGTGTCAGCGTTGTCGGTTATACTCACAACCAAGCGGGCGCGCCGCTCGCCAGCGCGGATGGTCACGGTCTTTTCGGTGATACGGAAATCACCGGGGTTTTCTTCGTCCTGCCATTCGACCGCGGTGCTTGAGCCGAGTACTTCCACGGTGATGTCAAGATCAGATTCCACGGGCCGGGTCGTCGCGATCGGAAGGGCCCTGACGCTGCCGCGAGCCGCTGGCGTCGAGTAAGGGAAAGCTTTAGGGTAGATTATCGAACCACCAGTCAGAAGCATATCGTTAGGCTCGATTATCGAACCGATCAGGACTAGGTCGTTACCCGAGTAGCGGGCCACAACAGAATCAGTGAAACGCGTCACAGTAGTCGCATAGGAATCGGGAATTGGTAACGCGTCATCACCAAGGTTCGGGAGTGTCAGCGACCACGCATTGGTTTGCGCTGCTCCAGCGACCACGATATTCCCGTCGGGTTGCAACACCATCCCAACCCTGCGGAAATCGGGTCTCGGGTTACCCGCCGTTGCGGGCACGAATGCAGTGGTCACGAGAGTGCCGTCGAATTGCTCCATAAGCCCAGCCCCGGAAAAATCGGGATCGGTTATGTCGGGGTAGAGTTTAGTGGTGATCTTACCGGCAGAACCAAAGAACCTGTCCAGCGAACCATCAGTGTTGTAACGCACCAACGCAAACTTGTTTTCGTCGGAATAGCCGGCAACCACGATCCTGCCGTCAGATTGGATCTTCAACGAATACGCTTCATCGTCAGTGTCGGTCAACGAGGTGGTGACCTTGCCGCCAGAACCGAACGTTGTGTCCAGCGAACCATCAGTGTCGTAACGAACCACCGCGAAAACCTTCTTGCCAGAAGCGTTTTCGGCAATACCTCCGGCCACGATCTTGTCGTCAGCCTGCAACGCCACCGAGTAGGCTTCAGCATCACCCGCGTCAACTGGGGTGGTGACCTTGCCACCGGAACCGAACGTTGTGTCCAGCGAACCATCAGTGTTGTAACGAACCAACGCGAACTCTCGGTTCGTACCGTTGTAAGAAAACCCAGCAACGACGAACTTGCCGTCACCCTGCAACGCCACCGAATACGCCTCATCGCTGAGCGCTCCGAAATCAGTAGTGACCTTGCCATCAGAACTGAAACTCGTGTCCAACGAACCATCCGCGTTGAAACGAACCAGCACAAAATCTTGGTTAGGTACAAGAAGTCTGTTATCAGGTGGACCTTGGAATGAACCCTGGCCGAGATAACCTCCAACCACGATCTTGCCGTCACCCTGAATCACCACCGAATGACCATATGCCTCCTCCGTGCCGAAATGAACTGTGGCTACACCATCAGAATCAAAGGTCGTGTCCAACGAACAATCCGCGTCGAAACGCAACACCACAATGACTTCTCCATCGTTGGAATCGCTCCCCCATCCAGCAACAACGATCTTGCCGTCACCCTGAACCGCCACCGCATACGCGTGCTCCTGAGTAGCAATAACTTCGCGGCTACGATTGTAATTGAGCCAGCCATCGGTCGCGCAACTAGTATCCAACGAACCATCCACATCATAACGACCCAATATAATATCATGGTGGTCGTCAGTAACAGCTTGACCAACCACCACAATTTTTCCATCGCCTTGCAACGCCGCCGCATACACTTCATCGGAATCATCAAACCCCGACGAAGTTTGTCGAACACTGAAGCCTTGGCGATGCCGGATAGAGATTTCGTTCGCCTTCGGAGAAAAACTTGACACGGTCACACCACCAGACCCGAAACCCCGGTCAAGAGACCCCGGCAAATACCCCGACACGGCTTCGTCCTGTGCAGTCAACGGCGCAAACGGCACAACCACAGCCGCCAACGCCACCACCAAAAAAGCTACAACACCACGAGACAGCCAAACCCACCGCCCGAACCCACGACCCCTACACCACAAGGCGAAAAACCTGCTAGGAGAGGTAGGTAAAGGGGATGGACAGGGGTGGTTCAAATATGACATGGGAAGCGTTAACCTTTCAGAAAACAACGGCAACAAGCCAGCCGCAATGCGGGTGGTGTTGCGCTAGGGAATAATTATGAAAGTCACTCGTTGAACAAGATTTTATTCAACAAAGCAAAACTATTCCATAAAACTGGCGAAAGCAACCACCATCAAGAGAAAAAACGTGATATTGGTCACACCAAACACAACAAGCACAATCCGACTCTCTGCGTTCAGGAGTGGCCGCTTTCGCAATGAATCTGTGGGGTAGTTGGCGACCTCCATCCGAGGTTGCGACGTTGCAATCGGCGAAGTTGGCCGTTCTCGCCGACCACAACCGACGTGTAGTGGATGCTGCGTTCATATAGGCGGTTACTATCGTTCATATAGGCGGTTACCATACTTGATCGACAAGGCACCCATACCAATGTTGAAGCGCAGCCATCAGCGATATTTATAGCATTAGGCTATGCGGCGGTGACCATAACCGCGCTCAACACAGCGACTATCCAACGCCGCACATTGGTTGTGTTAATGTTGTCTGTCGGGCCGGCGGGAATGGGCATGGCCGGCGGGTTCGCGGCCACTAGCCTCGCCGCCAAAGACATCACCGGCAGTGACGGCTTAGCCACATTAGCGGCAACCATGTTTAGCATCGGTGGGGCTGTTGCGGCTGCATCGCTGGCTCGTTACATGGATAAGCACGGAAGGCGCCCCGGGTTACTAATTGGCTGGACGGTCGCTGGTGTTGGTTCGTTTGTTGCCTGCGTTGCCGTGCTCACGAACATGTACCTACTGTTGGTGCTTGGTGCGTTAGCTATCGGAGTGGGAAACGGAACGAACCTCGCGGCCCGCTACGCGGCAGCGGATTTGGCTCTGCCAGATCACCGGGCGCGCACCATTGGTGTGTTGGTTTGGGCATCATCAATTGGTTCGGTGCTGGGGCCTAGCGTTGCGCTTGGCCCAACCGGTTGGTTCGCTGAACAACTCAACCTCCCTACCCTCGCCGGCCCATACCTAATGGGCACGCTGGTGTTTGTTGTCGCTGGGGCGGTGGTGCATACCCAACTCCGCCCCGACCCCTTAACCTTGGCCAACAGTCTCGAACAGACAACCACCAACCCAACACAACAATCCCGCTTAAGTAGTTTTGTGGCAATAGCACAAAACCGCAGCGCCTTGATCGCAGTTGGGGCTATGGCCATTGGCCAAGCAGTAATGGTTGCAATAATGACCGTCACACCACTGCACATGCAAAACGACCACGAAACACAGATAATCGGATTGGTAATAAGCGTTCACATTGTGGGCATGTTTTTCTTTGCACCGATGGTCGGCTGGTTGGTCGACCGGTTATCCAACACGGTGATGATTGGCAGCGCGGGCATTATCTTGTTTGTTGGAGCGGAGTTAGCATCACACACCGACCCAGCCGACAGCATCGGCGTTTTTTTCGGACTGTTCTTGGTGGGTTTGGGTTGGTCATTCGCGATGATCGCCGGGAGTTCACTGCTTACTGGGGTTTTCGCTTCGCACGAAAGAGCCAACGTGCAGGGCGCGGCTGACTTTCTTATGGTTGCGTCGGGTGCTTTGGCGGGTTCAGTTTCAGGCAAGATCGTTGAAATAAGCAGTTTTGCGAGCCTAAGCCATTGGTACGGCGTTGCCGCGTTGAGTTTAGTGCTGTTGGCTGCATACCCTCTCTTCACCAAAGTCGAACCAAAATAAGGCCAGCGGCACCGCTTTCTGTGTTCCCGTTGCAACACACCAATTGGTTTATCGGAATCACGATTTCGCTAGCGATCGCGTTGGTGACTGTGCTCGCCACCACGGGTTACTTCGGTTAACCGGCTCACCGACAAGGCGACTCAACGCCAAAAAATAAATAAGATTTCAGAGGGTTGCATAAACATACGAACGGCTATACTGCCCGAATGCACAATGTCGCAGTTATTGGCGCTTCAGGGTTCACCGGCGCAGAGTTCTTACGGCTCTGCGCCAACCATCCCAACCTCAACGTAGTAATCGCCACAGCACAAACGCACGCAGACGAACTCGTTGCGAACCTCTTTCCAAACCTGGCTGCGACCTACGGCAACATGCGTTTCATCCCACACAACGCCGAACTCGTAGACACCGTCACCGAGAAGGCAGATGTCGTGCTGATGGGTTTACCTCACGGCCATGCCCAAGTTCTGGTTCCGCAACTAGTCGGCAAGGTGAAACACATCATTGATCTATCCGCAGATTTTCGGTTCAGAAACCCAGAAATTTATCCTCAGTGGTACGGCGCAGAACACCAAACCCCGCACCTGCTCGACAAGTTCGCCTTCGGTCTACCAGAATTGTTTCGCGCCGAGTTAGCCGGCGCAGAGTTGGTAGCCGTGGCAGGATGTTATGTCACAACCGCAGCGCTAGCACTAGCACCGTTGGTCAAAGCCAAGATAATAAAGCCCCAAGGGATCATTGTTGATGCGGCAAGCGGTGTCTCAGGAGCCGGACGAACTGCTCAAGCCAACACCAGTTTCTGCACGGTAGACGAGGACTTTACGGCATACGGATTACTCAACCACCGCCACACCCCCGAGATCCAACAAGCGATCGCAACCTACACCCAGATCCCAACACAAGTACTGTTCACGCCACATCTTGCACCCATGAACCGAGGGATACTCGCCACCTGTTACGGAGTGCTCAACGATACCAAAGCAACCACCCAAAGTGCATTAGAGTGCCTCGCCCAAACCTACGCTAATGAACCCTTCGTCGTGGTTGATGAGCGGCTACCGTCCACGAAAGCCACACTCGGGTCGAACACTGTACACCTCAGCGCACGGGTAGACGAACGCACCCAAACGGTAATAACCATTGGAGCCCTTGACAACCTCGTGAAAGGTGCCTCTGGGCAAGGCATCCAATGCGCCAACCTAGCACTCGGCCTACTCGAACGAACCGGTTTGCCTCAAGCTGGCCTGTTCGGCTAGGAATCCTCAATCGATGCATAGAAACCGAACAAGCCCATGACCAACACCAACAAAATCTCGCCGCTCGCACCCAGCGCATTTCCTGAAATGCCCCCCATCGCCGGGGTGCAACTAGCTACCCACACAGCAGGCTTCAAAAGCAACGCTACACCAGACCTATTCTGTGCAGCGCTAGCCGAGGGAACCACAGTGGCCGCCACATTCACCCGCTCAAAATGCCCGTCCGCACCCGTGCAATGGTGCCAAAATATCTTGCATCAGAACCGCGCCGCACGCGCCGTTGTCTGCAACTCAGGTAACGCCAACGCCTTCACCGGCACCGCCGGTAGCACCAGCACGCAACTCATGGCCGAAGTAGTTGCACGGCGACTAGGGGTCGACACGCAGCGGGTCTACATCGCCTCCACCGGTGTTATTGGTGAACCCCTACCAGACGAAATCCTGCGCCAGCAGTTACCTGAGTTGGTCAACAACTTGGATGTCGCCACGACAGATGCCTGGCACGCTGCTGCAACCGCCATCAGCACAACCGACACGTTCCCCAAAGCGAGCAGCGCCCGCATCGAATCAACTGCCGCGCACATAGCCGGGATCGCCAAAGGTAGCGGCATGATCGCACCCGATATGGCCACCATGTTGGCTTTCGTGTTCACCGACCTCGCCGTCGCACCCGACATATTGCAACGGTGCCTGTCGAAGTCGGTAGACGCTAGTTTCAACCGCATAACCGTAGATTCAGACACCTCCACAAGCGACTCTGTCCTCTTATTTGCCACCGGAGAACAAATCGATGACGAAATCGCATCGCCGGAGGATGCCCGATTGCCCGAATTTCAAACTGCGCTCGACCAGGTGTTAACGGACTTAGCGCAACAGATCGTGCGTGATGGTGAAGGTGCAACCAAGTTCGTGCAAGTCAACGTCAGCGGAGCGGCAAGCAACCAAGCCGCCCACAAGATCGCCCGTTCTATAGCCGAATCACCCTTAGTTTCAACCGCGCTGGCCGCGCAAGATGCCAACTGGGGACGGATCGTGATGGCGGTAGGCAAAGCTGGCGAGAAGGCCAACCGCGACCGTTTGGCGATCTGGATCGGCGAGGAGTTAGTGGCCTGCGAGGGAGCGAAGTACTCTGGTTACAGCGAAGCACGAGCCACACAATATCTCCAAGGTGACGAAATCGACCTGAGGGTAGATGTGGGAGTAGGCGCGGGCTGTGCAACCGTGTGGACATGTGACCTAACCCACGGCTACATCGAAATCAACGCTGGATATCGCACATGAGTGAGCTTGAGACGACTAAGGCAGAAAACCTTAACCTTGAAGTTGAGGTTGATGGTGGCATCGGCGTTGTGGCTGAACCTAGCGAAATCTCCATTTCCGAGGAACTCCCTGAGCGGGGGTTTGCTCCGAAACGCCGCGCCGCAGCACTGATTGAAGCCTTGCCCTATATCCAAGAGTTTCGTGACACGATTGTGGTAATCAAGTTCGGGGGCCATGCCATGGTAGACCCCTGTTTGGCTACGTCCTTCGCACAAGATGTGATGCTTTTGCGTTCGGTTGGGCTAAGGCCAGTGGTGGTGCATGGCGGAGGTCCCCAAATCGGCGCGCATCTACAACGCCTCGGGAAAACATCTGAGTTTGTCGACGGGTTGCGTGTCACCGATGCCGAAACCCTAGATGTGGTGCGCATGGTGCTTGTAGGTAAGGTCGGCCGAGACATAGTCGGTGCGATAAATGTGCATGGTGCGTTCGCGGTTGGGGTCTCTGGGGAAGACGGCGGACTCATCACCGCAACGCCAACGAACCAAGCCCTAGGTTTCGTGGGCGATGTTGCTTCGGTGCAACCGGCTATCCTTGAACGGTTGCTAGCGGAGCGGATGATACCTGTCGTGTCAACAATAGGGGCCGACACCAACGGGCAAGCATACAACATCAACGCCGACACCGTAGCCGGAGCACTAGCCGGGGCACTCGGTGCGGAAAAAGTGATTTATCTAACCGATGTGGCGGGTTTGCTAACCAACCCCAGCGACCCATCTTCAATAGTACCTCGCGCCACTGTCACCGAAATAGCAGAGTTGATCGCCAACGGCACCGTCTATGGCGGCATGATCCCGAAGGTGCGTGCGTGTGTGAATGCGGTGAACTCTGGTGCCGCATCGGCACATCTACTAGACGGACGAGTCCCGCATGTCTTGCTGCTTGAACTCTTTACCGATGCTGGTATCGGCACCATGGTAACCAATGATCACGACAGCACGACCCATAAGGAACAAGTGAGCAACAAAGCATGACCGAAAGCCAAGCCAACGCTTGGGGCGCAAGCGGCGACCACAGCCCCATAATGAACAACTACGGTTCCCCGCCGCGGTTGTTTGTGCGCGGTGAGGGCACCAAATTGTGGGACCGTGACGGTCGGCAATACCTTGATTTTCTGTGTGGGCTAGCGGTCACCTCGCTAGGCCACGCTCACCCAAACGTCACCAAAGCCATCACCGACCAAGCCGCCAAACTGACCCATACCTCCAACCTGTTTGCCAACGAGCACCAAGCACCAGTAGCGGAAGCCATCAATGATCTAATTGCTGCTGGGTCGGGCCAAGTGTTGTTCCAGAATTCGGGTGCGGAAGCCAACGAAGCTGCCATCAAACTAGCGCGCAAACATCAACGCCGCGGTCGTCACGTTGTGCTTAGCGCTTTACGGTCTTTTCATGGCCGCACACTCGCCACACTCGCCGCTACCGGCCAACCCGAAAAACATGAGCCGTTCCAACCACTACCCGAGGGTTTTCGCCATATTGAATTCGATGATGCAGATGCTTTAGGTAGAGCACTAACCCCTGAAGTGGGGGCGATCATCCTTGAAGCTGTTCAAGGTGAGGGAGGCGTTAACCCTGCAAGCGACAGTTATCTTAGGCAGGTCCGCAGCATATGTGATGAACGCAAGATTTTGCTAATCATGGACGAAATTCAAACCGGTTTCGGCCGCACCGGCCAATGGTTCGGTTATCAACATAGTGACATCAAACCCGACCTGGTCACGCTTGCCAAAGCCATCGCCAACGGAGTAGCGGTCGGTGCGGTGTGGGCACGTGATGAGGTGGCCGCGAGTTTCGGGCCGGGCGATCACGGTTCAACATTTGCCGGGCAAGCCCTAGCTTTGGCTGCCGCTAGGGCCACTATCAACACCTACCGTGAAATTGATGCCCCCGCCGAAGCGAGAAGCAAAGAGGCCAGGCTTCGTGACCAGTTCGCAGAGATGCGTGGTGTTGAGCATATTCGAGGACGTGGACTGCTCTTGGCTATTGAACTGACCGAGGAGGGCCGTGCCGGCCGGACCGCCCCACAAATTGCAAGGATGTGCCTTGATGAAGGGTTGATACTTAACGGGGTCACCCCGACCGCCTTGCGTATCGCGCCACCGTTTACCGTTTCCGACAACGAAATCGACGAAGCGGTCTCTGTAATCGGACGTGTCTTAGGCGACCCGTGATGCGGCACTTCTTGGAGATAGACGACCTTTCAAAACCCGAACTTGACCAAGTGTTGCATTTGGCTTCGGCGGCTTCGTCGCCCACGGTGTTGGCAAACCGCGCCATGGCCTTGATTTTTGAGAAACCATCGGCCCGCACCCGCAATTCAATGGAGCTGGCGGTTGTTGCTTTAGGCGGCCATCCTGTCTACATCAACAACGAAGAAATCGGTTTGGGCAAACGTGAAACTGTAGCAGACATCACCCGGACGATGGCTAGTTTCCATGCAGCCATCGGAGCCCGAGTCTTCCAGCATTCGATGGTGGAACAGATGGCCGCGGTGAATGCCGTCCCCGTGGTCAACCTGTTGAGTGACCGCGGCCATCCGATGCAAGCGCTAGCCGATCTGCTCACCATCCAACAAGAGTTCGGGAAACTCAGAGGATGTAGCGTTGCATATGTCGGTGATGCCAACAATGTGGCGTTCTCTTTAGCCCTCGCTGCAACGTTAGCAGGCATGGAGTTCCGCATTGCTAGCCCCGCCGGCTACAGCTTCAACGAGGCTGCCCTGGCCCGGATCAGTAATGTTCGCAAAGCCACACAAACGCTGCAAATATTCGATGATCCACACCAAGCTGTGCAAGGTGCCAACGTCGTCTACACCGACACGTGGACTTCAATGGGCCAAGAAACCCAAGCAGCACAACGCAGAAATGACTTCGCTGGTTTCACGGTCGACGCAAAGTTGATGAGCACCGCGGCGCACAACTCGATCTTTCTGCATTGCTTGCCCGCGCATCGAGGTGAAGAAGTAACAGACGATGTGCTAGACGGCGCGGCTAGCCGCGTTTGGGTTCAAGCCGCTAATCGCATGCATGCAGCACGTGGTTTGCTGGTGTGGCTACTCAGAGAGGCGAACCGATGAGCAAAGCCCGCCGACAGCACCGCATCGCAGCACTCCTTAAAGACCATGCGGTCACTAACCAAGCCCAACTAGTGGAACTTCTCAACCGTGAACACCTTAGTGCCACACAAGCAACCGTTTCGCGTGATTTGCTTGAACTAGGTGCCGTGAAAGTTCGAGTTGGGGGCGGCGATACCGTCTATGCGATTCCCGAGCACCCTGTCGACCGCATCGCACCGGAAGATCACCTGCGTAGAGTGTTGGGCGAATGGACCGCCGATATCGCTCACTCCGCCAACCTGGTGCTACTGCGCACCCCGCCGGGTTCGGCTCATGTGGTGGCATCGGCGCTTGACCGTGCCGGCATGACTGAGATAATCGGCACCGTCGCCGGTGACGACACGTTAATTATTGTGGCAGCCGAAGTTACCGGCGGTGCTGATCTCGAAAACCGTTTGCGTGACCTAGCAGGAATGGGGAACCTATGAAAGTTGTACTTGCTTACAGCGGTGGCCTTGACACGTCCATCATTTTGCACTGGCTGCGTGAAACTTACGATGCTGAAGTGATCACATTCACCGCCGACCTCGGCCAACCCGAAGAGGTCGAACCAGCCCGAGCTAAGGCCTTAGCGATGGGGGTACCAGCCGCAAACATCCATATCGAAGACCTGAGAGAAGAGTTTGTTGGCGATTTCGTTTACCCAATGTTTCGAGCCAACACGATTTATGAAGGCGAATACCTGCTCGGCACTTCCATCGCCCGGCCACTAATCGCTAAACGGCTTGTGGAAATCGCAGCCGAACACCAAGCCGACGCGATTAGCCACGGCGCTACCGGCAAGGGCAACGATCAAGTTCGTTTTGAACTCGGGGCTTACGCCCTGGCACCCGACATTAAAGTCATCGCTCCTTGGCGCCTCTGGGATCTCAACTCCCGAGAATCGCTAATGGCGTACGCTGCGAGCCGCGATATACCGATTGAAATGTCTCGCGGCACGAGGTCACCATTTTCGATGGATGCCAACCTTTTGCATATTTCCTATGAGGGTGGGCCGCTTGAGGATCCTTGGACTGAGCCACCAGCGGAGATGTGGCGCCACACGGTCAGCCCCGAACAAGCCCCGAACCAAGCCACGTATATTGATTTGAGTTTTGTGCAGGGTGATATTGTGGCCATAAACGGCGAGTTGCTAAGTGCCGCGTTGGTGCTGACGCAACTCAACGAACTTGGCGCAGCTAACGGTATCGGCCGTCTCGACATCGTTGAGAACCGTTACGTGGGCATGAAGAGCCGTGGTGCTTACGAAACTCCGGGTGGCACTATAATGTTGCGCGCGCACCGTGCGATAGAGTCGCTGACACTTGACCGGGAGGTTGCCCATCTCAAAGACACATTCATGCCGCGATACGCCGAATTGATTTACAACGGTTACTGGTGGAGCCCCGAACGTGAAATGCTCCAAGTTGCCATTGACCATAGTCAACGCTTCGTCAATGGCGAGGTTCGAGTGAAGCTCTACAAAGGCAATGTTGACGTTGTGGGGCGCCGTTCGGATGATTCTTTATTTGACCAAAAAGTCGCCACTTTCGACGAGGACGAAGGTGCCTACGACCAAGCTGACGCACACGGTTTCATCAAACTTAATGCTCTCCGATTGCGTAATCTGGCGCAGAAGCGGGGTTGAGTAGTGGCAACTTTATGGCAGGGTAGGTTCTCCGCCGGACCTGCAGAAGCCTTGCAGGCACTCAACGATTCGTTGCGCTTTGACCAACGTATGTTTGCAGAAGACATTGCTGGTTCACGAGCGCATGTGCAGATGCTTTGCGAAGTAGGGTTGCTGACCGAGTCTGAACGTGACGATATTTTGGTGGCACTTGCACAGGCTCTCAGCGAGTTCCGTGACGGCAATTTTGCCTTTGTTGCTAGCGACGAAGATATTCACACCGCAGTGGAACGGCGCGTTTGTGAGCTTTGCGAAGCCGGCGCAAAATTGCATACTGGCCGCAGCCGCAACGACCAAGTTGCTACTGATCTGCGTTTGTGGACTAAAGGGGCTATTGGTGAGGTAATAAATCAGGTGCTTGGGTTGCAAATGGTTTTGTTGCGGCGCTCTGAAACCACCGAAGATGCCTACCTGCCCGGTTACACGCACCTCCAACAGGCCCAACCGGTGATGTTGGCTCATCATCTGCTAGCTCACGGTTGGGCGCTCGCTAGGGATGTGGGTCGGCTCCAAGATGCCCGAGAACGCCTTGATGTGTCGCCGCTTGGTGCCGGTGCTTTGGCTGGTTCGTCTTTGCCGCTTGATCCTCAAATGTGTGCAGAGACGTTAGGGTTCGCGAGAGTTTTCGACAACAGCCTTGATGCGGTGAGTGACCGTGACTTCGTGGCTGAGACTCTATTTGCGTTGGCCTTGTTGGGTGTGCATCTCAGCCGCATTGGTGAGGAACTAATTCTGTGGGCATCCACAGAGTTCGGGTTCGTCACTTTGGATGAAGCGTTCTCGACTGGTTCGTCTATGTTGCCGCAAAAAAAGAACCCCGACATCGCGGAACTGGCACGAGGTAAGGCGGGCCGTCTAATCGGTCATCTAAGCGGTTTTTTGGCGACACTCAAAGGTTTGCCTCTGACCTACAACAAAGACCTTCAAGAAGACAAAGAACCAATCTTTGATGCGGTCGACACGGTGTTGTTGACAATTTCGGCTCTGCGCGGCATGTTGGACACATTGGTGTTCGACACCGAACGCATGGCTGCGGTAGCGGATTCTCCTTACGCTGCGGCTACCGACCTCGCCGAGTGGTTAGTTGAGCGGGGCTTGGCCTTTCGTCAAGCGCATGAGGTGGTAGGTGATTTGGTGCGGCGCGCGGTTGCTGGTGAAAGCACTTTCGTGGAGTTGGTTACTGCTCACAACAAATTAGGTCCCGAAGCAGCCAAATTGCTTGATCCGAAAACATCAGCGAACCGCCGCAACACTCACGGCGGGGGGTCAACCAAAGCAGTGAAAAGACAGTTGCAACGTTTCGAAGCGCAACTGAATCACCAAACCGATGCAAAAAGAGAACCCGAATAAACGTGGCGGGAATAACCGATGTAGCAAAGTTGGCCGGTGTCTCAGTGAGCACCGTGTCGTATACCTTGAGCCGAACGCGGCCAATATCGAATTCCACCCGAGAACGGGTGCTGTGGGCTGTCGAGCAACTGAACTACCAACCCAATGTGATGGCCCAAGGGCTTGCCGGCAGCCGCACCGGATTTCTTGCGCTGCTGCTTCCAACAGATGAAGCGATTAGCGATTCCTTTACGTTCGACATAATCGTGGCCGCGGCCGAAACCGCCCGTGATCGCGGCTTTCATTTGGTGTTGTGGACAGAACCTGCCGGGGAGACTAAAGGTTTGCAAGATTTGATGCGGCGTGGACTGTTGGACGGCGCGCTATTGCTTTCGGTGCGCCTCCACGACACCCGAGTCCAAGCCCTTCAAGAAGCCGCGGTGCCGCTAGTGATGATTGGTCGCAACGAAAATCCCGCGGACTGCCTTTATGTAGACAGCGATGCTGCACAGGCTGCCGATGCGGCAATCGCCTATCTGGCGCGCCTCGGCCACACCAATGTGGACTACATAGGCCCGTCAAACAGCGCACATCAAGCGGGATTCGGGATCGTGTTGCGCGTCCATGAGGCCTTGGAAGCAGCCACAAAGCAACTAGGTATCAATCTCCGCTCGGCCTATTCTGATCCCAATGCAAAGGCTCTAGAAACTGTGATGATTGATGTGCTAAAAGACCCCTCGGTCACCGCTTTGCTGGCACTTGGTGACAGCGCGGTTGTGGGCATCCGCAGCATTTTGCAAGCCATGCAAACACCAGTCCCCGACTACGTTTCGGTGCTTGGGTTGTTGATTTCAACGAGGGTTACCGAGACGATTTGGCCGCAGTTGACAACGATAACGCACGACCCTAAAGAGCTGGGCCAACTTGGGGTCTTGACCTTAATTGACTCTCTTGACAGTTCCACAACGGATGTCACGCAGATCTTGCTGCCCAGCAAACTGAACGAACGTACCACCACAGCAGCGCCACGTTTCCCCTTATGAGCAAGTAAACCAACTACTGACCTGCGGCCCAGTTTTGATTTATTTCAGAAAAGACTTGCGCGCCGCAGATTAATCGTATATTCTATCGAAACGTTTCGATAAAGGAGGAATGTATGTTCACCCGAACAACCAAAGCAACTGCACTATGCACTGCACTATTACTATTCGCTGTCGCTTGCGGCAGCGACGACTCAACTGGAAATGCGTCACCAACAACGACCGCAGCCCCAGTTGAACAATCGCCCACCACCGCACCAGATCAAATGACTGACAACACCATGAGCAGCCTCATGGATGGCGACATAATCTGCGAACAGCAACACGCTGGCAAAACCGTCACCATATTCTCGCCAGTTCGAGATTCTGCGAACTCAACACCGATCGCCGATTACATCGCGGCCTACCAACCGCTCGTGGATTGCACCGGTGTCGAAGTCGTATGGGAAGGAACAGACCAGTTCGAGACTGAGATCAATGTCCGCCTCCAGGGCGGCAACCCACCTGATGTGGTCAACTACCCACAACCCGGGTTGATGGCTCAACACGCTCGTCAAGATTTCTTGTTCCCTCTACCCAACCATGTGGCGGCTCGACTAACAACGGATTACATCAGCGGTTGGGACGCATACGGCACCGTAGATGACGTGGTTTATGCGCTACCAGCTCGGTCAAACATCAAATCGTTGGTTTGGTACAGCCCAAGCGCCTTCGCGGCCGGTGGATACACGGTTCCCACAAGTCTTGAAGATCTGAAATCGTTGTCGGATCAAATAGCGGCAGATGGTGGCACCGCTTGGTGTATCGGAGCCGAATCTGGTGTTGCTACTGGTTGGGTACTCACCGACTGGATGGAAGACTTCATGTTGAGATTGCATGGGGAAGATGTCTATGATCAATGGATTAGCCATGAAATGGCCTTCAACGATCCACGCGTTGTTGAAGTGGTTGAGGCGGTCGGTTCATACGTCAAGAACCCCGACTACCTAGGCGGCGAAAATCTAGTTAAGGCAATCGCCACCACTAGGTTCCAAGACGGTGGCCTGCCTATCTTGGAAGGCAATTGCTACATGCATCGCCAAGCGAACTTCTTTTACGGCAGTTGGCCCGAAGGTACAACCTTCGGCGAAGACGGTGATGTGAGCGTGTTCTATCTACCTAGCCCGGCGGGTGGCCCCGACTACCTGCTCGGTGGTGGTGATGTGTATGCAGCAACAACCGACAAAGCAGAAACGTTTGATGTCATCGCCTACACGGGATCGCTCGACTACATGACCGAAATTGCTATCTCTCGGGCAGATTTAGTTCCCCACGTTGACCTTGACGTAAATGTCTATAGCGACCCGTTCAACTCAACCTTGGCTGAACTGCAACTCGGAGCCGATGTGTTCCGGTTCGACGCTTCGGACCTGATGCCGGGCGCAGTGGGCGCGGGAACATTTTGGACAGAGGTTACCGACTGGGTAATTGGTGGCAGCACCGAAGACTTTGTCGACAACGTCGAAGCTAGCTGGCCTCGATAACGGGCCCCTCTCAGTTAACCGACGCCAGCACTTGGTGGAGGTCGGCCGCACCGGCCTCCACCAAGAACTCAGTTACCGCAACATGCATTTTGTGAATCGTGAAAGGAGGAGCAAGTAAAGACATGACCGAAGTATTTTCAGCAATCGTAATCTCGGTGATAGCGCTGAGCGTGCTCGTTGGGTTTCTGGCGATCATGTATTGGCTCGTCGGCCGCTTACCCAAACGTTGGAGAGAAGGTGCCCGAGCTTGGGTTTTTCTGTTCCCCACAGCAATCGCGGTGACAGTTGGGTTGTTGATCCCAGCTTTACGAACTATCTACTTGAGTTTTCTTGATGACCGCAGTTCAGCATTCGTGGGGTTCAGCAATTACCTTGAGGTTTTCACTAACGAGGGAACACGGCTAACAGTATTCAATAGCTTTAGCTGGGTCTTGGTCGGCACAGTCGTAACAGTGGTGGTTGGCTTGGCCTTAGCTCGATTTGCTGACGGGATGCGCACCGAAAGTGCGGTGAAGTCGGCAATTTTCCTACCTGGAGCGATTTCCTTGGTTGGTACCGGCTTGATTTGGGGGTTTGTTTACGCTGGCCCGCCATTCGATGTTGGCTTACTAAATCAGGTCACCGGTTGGGTTCCAGGTTTGCCCGACAGTCTAGGTGGAAGCGGCGACCGGCTCTGGCTCTTGGAACGAGGGTTAGGTGGAGTTGATCCACCCGATACCGCTCCCGGAGTAAATACCTTCCTGCTAATCGTGGTGTTTATTTGGGGTCAAGCTGGCATCGCTACCGTGATTTTCTCAGCGGCGATCAAAGGCGTGCCGACATCCTTGTTGGAAGCAGCGAAGGTAGACGGGGCCACAGCGACACAAACGTTTTACAAGGTGACATTACCATACATACGTTCCACCATTGTAACCGTGGCTACGCTCGTGACAATTGCCGGGCTCAAGGCGTTCGATATTGTGGCCGCCACAACTGGCGGACGGTTTGGAACCAGCACGATAGCCAACGAATTTTACGTAACCCTATTCGTGCAAGGTCGTGGAGGGTTGGGAGCAACCCTCGCGGTGGTGATTTTCGCGTTGGTTATACCAGTCATGATAATCAACCGTCGTGCCCAAGCTCGAGCCGAGGAGATGTTAGGTTCATGAAACTCAGAACGAAACGCCAAAAGGGTTCTATCGGCAAGGGTTCTATCGGCCAATCTGCGGCTGCCACGCTGACCAGCAAACCTGGTCAAGCACTCGTGTATTTGTTGGTATTTTTATGGACAATCCCAACTTTCGGTATCTTTATATCTTCGTTCCGACCAGAGATTGATGTGAAAACATCCGGGTGGTGGAACTGGTTTTTTGATCCCGGTGTCACTTTAGACAATTACCGGCAAGTATTGTCTTCTGGCCCGGGGCAAGACGACCTCTGGAAATTCTTTTTGAACTCGGTGCAGATTACGGTGCCTTCGGTAATCCTTTCGGTGGGGCTCGGTTTATTGGCAGCGTACGCACTGTCATGGATGAAATTCAAAGGCCGAGACTGGGTTTTCGTGGGTATTGTGGGATTGTTGATGGTGCCTCTGCAAATGGCGCTGATCCCTCTGCTGCAGTTGTTTTCAGGAGGGGCACACATTGGTTCGGTGACAATAGTTCCCGACCTAAACTTGACCGGCAAAGTCTACGGCGTGTGGATTGCTCACACTGCTTTTGGGTTACCGCTAGTTGTCTTTATTCTCAAGACTTTCGTATCTGGATTACCAAGAGATGTGATAGAAGCGGCACGAGTTGACGGTGCTGGGCACGCCACTATATTCTTGAGGTTAGTTGTGCCATTGTCGGTTCCAGCGTTAGCTTCGGTGGCTATTTTCCAGTTCATGTGGATTTGGAACGATTACCTTATTGCGCTGATTTTCGCGGGCAGAGACAACGCTCCAATTGTGCGGCATTTAGCAACGTTGACCGGCACGAGAGGTCAGTCTTACCACTTGTTGACTGCTGCCGGGATGATTTCAATGGTGGTACCCGTGGCAGTGTTTTTTGCATTGCAACGCTATTTCGTGCGCGGTTTGTTGGCGGGCGCGGTAAAAGGATGAAGGCAACCGCAACAAATCCAAAAACTAACTCTTGGTGGCGTGGGGCAGTTGTTTATCAAGTCTATTTGCGTTCGTTTGCAGACGGAAACGCTGACGGCACCGGCGACATCAGCGGTTTACGAAGCCGTTTGCCGTACCTCGCCGACTTGGGTGTTGATGCGATCTGGGTAGGCCCCTGGTATGCATCACCTTTGCTAGACGGTGGTTTCGACATAACCAATCACCGGGAAATAAACCCGTTGTATGGCACGCTTGCTGATGCAGAACTTCTCATCAAAGATGTCCACGCTCAGAAGATGCGCATCATTGTTGACTTAGTCCCGAACCATACGTCAATGCATCACCCGTGGTTCCAAGAAGCGATGGCAGCACCCCCAAATCACCCGGTGCGGGATCGTTACATTTTCCGCGATGGACATGGGGCAGATGGCTCAAAACCCCCCACGAACTGGACTAGTGCATTCGGTGGTCCAGCTTGGGAACGCAGCGCCGACGGGCAATGGTATCTGCACCTTTTTGATGTTAGTCAACCAGACCTCAACTGGCATAATCAACAAGTCCAGCAAGAATTCGAATCGATCTTAGAATTTTGGCTCGAACTCGGGGTAGACGGATTCCGAGTGGACGTTGCCCACGGCCTTTGCAAAGACCGAGGCTTCCCCGACACAAATCACGGTTCAGTTGGATCGCCCCACCCGCAAACACCAGATCATGCACAACGCCCGTACGCAAACCATCCTTTCTGGGATCGAGACGAGTTACATGAAGTTGTGCGTCGTTGGCGGTCAATCGTCGACAAATACGGCGACCGCATCCTCGTTGCAGAAGCATGGGTGCGTCCCGAACGGCTTCCGCTGTATATTCGCGAAGACGAATACCACCACGCATTCAATATGGACTTTCTGGAAAGCGATTGGAATGCCTCCGAACTGGCCCAGAATATCTTTGATTCACATGCACGAGTTGCCACACAGGGTTCGACTTCTACTTGGGTAATGTCGAACCACGACGTGATGCGTCAAAGCACTCGGTTAGGTTTGCCACCCAAAACCGACTGGCGGCGTTGGCCGTCACAACCCTGCAAAGCACCCCTAGATGCGGTTCTGGGTGCAAGGCGGGCACGAGCAGCCGCGTTGCTCACACTTTCGTTACCGGGATCGGCCTATTTGTATCAAGGCGAAGAACTTGGCCTCCCCGAAGTGTTGAACTTACCGACTGAGATGATCGACGACCCCACCTACCAACTTTCTGGCCAGATGCTCAGAGGCCGCGACGGTTGCCGTGTACCAATCCCTTGGGAAGTTAGCGGCCCCTCACTCGGGTTCGGCCGAAACGCCCCTTGGTTACCACAGCCAGCAGAGTTCGCGCATTACGCAGTCGCAGCACAGACCGACGACCCGCAGTCTTCACTGTCTTTATATAGACAAGCGCTGGCTCTACGAAAAGCCTGGCTTAACGATACTGACACCTTCGAGATGCTCGACATGGGGAAGAACGTGCTCGCCTTTCAACGCGGCAACAGCTTCGTCTGTATTGTCAATATGGGCATTGCACCAATCGATGTTCCCGTTGGAAAGGTGCTGTTGACCTCGGCTGCGCTAATCAACGGGCAACTCCCAACCGACACTGCCGCATGGGTAATTTCAACAGATTCAGCGGGTTCAACCAGCGCACTATAATCAAGGGGTGAAGGTTTACCTCGATTACAACGGTTCCTCGCCTCTTGACCCTCGCGTTGCCGAGGTTATGTGGCCGACGCTCATCAATGGGATTGGCAATGCTTCATCAGTGCATCGTTTCGGGCGACACCAAGCGGCGGCTGTTTCACAAGCACGTGAGCACATTGCTGCGCTCGTCGGCGCTAACGCTTCGCACGTACTGCTCACGGCCAGCGCAACAGAAGCAAATAACCTCGTGCTGCAGGGCGTGGCACAAGGCGCGCCGCTTGACCGGCCACGAATCTTAGTGTCTGCGGTTGAACACGCTTCGGTGCTGCAAACTGCTCGCTGGCTCAGTAAACAAGGGCTCGCCACGGTCGGTTTCATTCCCGTAACCCGAGGGGGCTACGTCGACCCCGAAACAGTCGCCGCGCTAGTTGACACCGATGTTCGTCTCGTGTCGGTGATGGCTGCCAACAGCGAGACTGGCGTGACCAATCCAGTTGCCGAAATAGCGCAACGGGTACATGCGGTCGGTGCATTGTTTCACTGCGATGCCACCCAGTATGTTGGCCGCCGGGCGTTCCACCTCACTGACGCGCAAGCCGACTTTGTTTCGCTCAGTGGTCACAAAATATGTGGACCAAACGGTGTTGGAGCATTGATTGGCACCCGCGCTAGCCTGCGCCAACTACAACCGCTCATACATGGGGGCGGCCACGAGCAAGGATTAAGGTCGGGGTCTTGCAACGTTGCCGGTGCGGTAGGTTTCGGCGAAGCTGCCCGCATTGCAAAAGAAGAACGGGAGACCGAAGCTGTTCGTGTCGCCGGTCTGCGTGACCGTCTAGTCGCTGCACTCGCCGACAAACTCTCGGGTGTCCACACCAACGGAGACAGCGCTCGCCGCCTTCCCAACACCGCCAATCTGCGCTTCGAGGGTGCCAACGCAGAGGCGGTAGCAACCAACATGGACCCAGTGGCCGTATCGACTGGTAGCGCTTGCAGTTCGGGGTCGATCGAACCGTCTGAGGTGTTGGTGGCTATGGGGGTCTCACGCGCTGCCGCGTTTGAGTCGATTAGGTTTAGCCTGGGACGCTTCACCACAGATTCACACATTGATGCGGCAATCAAAGCCACTGTCACAGCCGTAGAGTATGTTCGTGTGATGACCCAGGAGAGTAGCTAAATGCGATTGCTGGAAGCAGCGAAGCCCACATTTGCTCGCCACGAGACGTTCCACCCTCGCTACGGCTGGTTTCGCAAGGCTTTCTCAGCGGTCGCTCGTGATCCCCATGTCTTCAACGCTCAAGAAGCGCCGGTTGTGCTCGGCGTTGGCAAGAACATGGTGCGGTCAATAAGGTTCTGGGGTCTCGCAGCGAAGCTAATTACGCCCCGCCCGAAGTCTCACAGTCGCCGCGCTGCGGGTCACGTACCGACCCGATTTGGCAATGCCTTGTTTGGTGAGCGTGGTTGGGATCGTTACATGGAAGACCCGGGCACCTTATGGTTGTTACATTGGCGGCTCTTGGCAGCGCCGTCCAACCTCCCCGTTTGGTGGTTGGCGTTCAACGAATTCCAAGCAGTCGAGTTCTCCGAAGAAGACCTTGAAACAACATCGGAGGTCTTGCTTGAAGCAGTCGCCGACTGGTCGAAACCGCATCGTTCTTCAGTGAAGAAAGACCTAAGCGTATTACTTCGCACGTATGCCCCAACGGATTCTTCGCGACGTGCGAGCGTTGAAGACCTTTTAGACTGTCCGCTGCGCGAACTGAACCTGATTAGCCGACTGGCAGCAACGGGTAGATACCGTTTCACGCTTGGCCCTAAAGCAACCTTGCCGTCGGCCGTTGTGTGCCACGCAGTGCTCGACTATGTTTCACGAGCCGGCACCGGCGGCAACACAGTGACCCTCAACCGTGTTAGCCGAGAGCCGGGCGCTCCTGGGTTGGCTTTCAAACTCAACGAAGACGAGCTGCGTGCTGCCATCGAACCGACCATTGAACGAACCGCGGCGTTGAGCCTCACGTCACCAACGGGTGCAACACAACTCGCTTGGAGCGAAGACCCCGCCAAGGTTGCTACGCTGCTTCTTGATGACTACTTCAACACGTCTAATTCTGTGGTTTGTGCAGGCCCCGAAGGAGACCAACCGGCCGACAATCAACTTGATGATGTGAACCAGATCCTTCAAGTGCGCGCAGGAGTGCGGTGATGGCCACGCTCGCAGATGTGGTCAAGGTCGAAAACCGTTTTGCCCGTTCCGCGAACCTTGAACGAGATTCCGCCAAACTCGAACCGCTTGACGGCTATATCGTCACCGCCCGTGCGCTTGATGTTGTGGAGCGGATCGCCACGACCGCAGCGCACGGCGGAGCGGGGGGCGCCTGGTCTTTAACTGGCCCGTATGGTTCAGGTAAGTCTTCACTGGCTTTGCTCCTTGATGCTGCTTGCGGCGCAGTTAGCGAAGCCCGAAGTGTCGCTTTCGGGCTGATTAGCGATGCCTCGCCAACTGTCGGTGAACTGTTTAGCCAAGCCCACGAGCGTTACGGCACTAACGAATCCGGTTTCCATCGAGGTCTTGTCACAGCGCAGCGCGAGCCACTGAGTCACACTGTGTTGCGGGCGTTGCACGCGGCCGTGCTGCGCCGTTACGGCACCATCCCGTCGGTTAAGCGATTCGCTGCAGCAAAATCACTGCGAGACGCTCTTGATGATGCCGCAACGCACGATGCCCGCCGCCGCGGGCCTTCTCCCGCGGCCCTCGTGGAAGTCGCTCGCTGTTTGGCGAAGGATGCTCCGCTGCTGCTCATCATTGATGAGTTCGGAAAGAACCTTGAAGCGATCGGAGATGCCGGTTCCACCGACCCATATCTGCTGCAACAACTCGCTGAGTTGGGTCAAGGATCGGGGTTGCCGGTGTTTGTTTTGACGTTGCAGCACCTTTCGTTTGAGGATTACTTTGCGGCTACTGATGGGCCGGTTCGTCGGGAGTGGGCTAAGGTGCAGGGTCGCTTTGAGGATGTCGCATTTGTGGAGTCGGCAGCTCAGATTCGTGCCTTGATCGGAACTGTGTTTGATGTGGTTGATGTGGTTGACGGTAACTTTGCTTCGCGGATCGGCCATTGGGCCGCCGCACAGGCTCTGGCCATGCGGGCGGTGGGCATTCCTGACCTCGCCGACCCGAAAGTGGTGTCGAGTTGTTATCCACTGCATCCGTTGGCGGCGTTCGTGTTGCCTGAGTTGTGCAGCCGTTACGGCCAACATGAACGCACCCTGTTTTCGTTTCTGACGTCAGCTCATGATGCGAGCGCAGCGTCTTATCTTGCCGCAACGAGTTTGCCGGCTCAAGGTGCGTTGCCTTGCCTGGGTCTTGAGGTGATCTACGACTACTTTGTGGCGAGTGGAGCATTGAACATCAACTCAGCTAGGCAATCAGCTAGATGGATTGAAATCGCCACTAGGTTACGTGACGCTCAAGGGCTAACTGACCCTCAAGTACGGCTCGCGAAAGCCATTGCTTTATTGAATTTGGTTGCTAGCGGCGGTGGGGTCAGAGCTTCAAAATATGTGCTCAACTGCATCGAACCAAACTGCGAAACTACGCTCAACGAACTTGAAACCGCTGGCTTGGTCACCTACCGAGAATTCGCCGACGAGTACCGAATTTGGCAAGGTACCGACATCGACATCGCTAGCCTAGTTGACGCAAATCGCCAGCGGGTGCAACGACAGCCGCTCAGCGAAGTACTCATGTCTGCAGTTCCACCGCAACCCCTTGTCGCGGCTCGGCACAGCGCCGAAAATCACGTGTTGAGAGTGTTTGCGAAACGTTACGTGGAGAGCGGCGCGGCTGTTGAACCACTTGATGCTTTCTCGCCATACGACGGCGAAGTACTCCTTGTCTGCGGGGGGGGGGGGGGGGGGGCAAACCCTCCGTATATAGCTAACCCAAGCTCCGCTGCTAAACCAATTGTCGCCGCAATACCAAGTGATGTCTCCGAACTCACGAAAGCTGCACAAGAAACCGCCGCGATCACCTCAGCACTTGAAGACCCAGCAGCGTCAAACGATTGGGTCGTTCGGCTTGAACTCAACGAACGACTAGCCCAATCACGATCGTCGCTAGGTAGCGCCATCGTCAGAACTTTCAACGCGCAAGAATGCGTTTGGATCCTCCTCGGTGAGGCCACGAACAAGAACGTTCAACTGCAAGTTGGCCGAGGTAGCGCCGCCCTATCCAACGCCGCCGACAGTGCCTATAAGTCCACGCCGATAGTACCCAACGAGATGCTCAACCGCAGCGAGGTATCCACACAAGGATCCAAAGCGCGCCGCCTGCTACTCAAAGCAATGATCGAAAACGGTTCTGAACCCCGCCTAGGGCTTGAAGGCTACGGCCCCGAAGTCGCCATGTACAAGGCACTTCTTGAGGGTAGCGGCCTGCACGGCAACGACAAGCGTAGCAACACGATGGTATTTCGGGCTCCAACCGAACAGTCTATGCTGCCGGCTTGGGCGGCCCTCGAATACCAGTTCAAGCACGCGAAATCCCGCCGTCTCAACCTCAACGACATCTACGCCGCATTGCAATCACCCCCAATCGGCATGAAAGCAGCAGTAGTTCCAGTTTTCGTGACCGTCGGGTTGCTCTCCTTCTCCGACGAAATCGCAATTTACGAACACGGCACGTTCAAACCGAACCTCGACACGGCCATCTCAGAACGGATGGTGAGCAACCCGCACCATTTCGACATCAAGCACTTCGCAAACACCACCGGGGCAAGACGACAAGTCATTGACGCGCTCGCGCAAAGGCTTGAGGTGAGGCCGAACTTCCGCAAACAACGGGTCGCCAATGTGCTCGCCATCGTAGGGCACTTGGTTTCCCAAATCTCTCGCCTCGACAACTACACACGCCGCACCAAAAACCTTTCAACCAAGACCCGCAACGTTAGAGACGCGCTCTTGGTTGCCGTAGAACCTGACGACTTACTTTTTGTCACGCTCCCCAAGACGCTCGGATTCGCGCCCGTGGACACCACAGCAAAGAACTATGCCAACGCCAGTAGCTTCGCCCAAAGTCTCGGTGTTGCACTCGAAGAACTCACCACATGCTACGAACAAATGCTCACTAATCTACTTGAACTGCTACTCGCGGGGAGTGCTGAGACGAGCCGTCACGCCGTTTCCGGCCAAGCAACTGCGCTTTCTGGAGAGGTACTTGAACCATCGCTTCGAGCCTTCGTGATGACGCTCGCCAACAACCATGCCAACAACGACTTGGATTGGATTGAGGCCATCGCAACCGTGGTCACCAAGAAAGCACCGAAAGAATGGACCGACACCGACCAACAACGTTTCTGTCACGAACTTCCCCAGCACCTCGGGTCGTTCCAACGCCTTGTCGCCCTTCACGCCGACCAACGTGCCTACGGCGGCGGAGCATTCGATGCCTTTCGAGTTACCGTCACCCGATCAGATGGCCGCGAACACGCCCGCCTTGTTGGAGTCGACCACGATCAACGCGAGCACCTTGAAAGCGCGCTCCACAGAGTTATTGATGAATTGACAAGCATCGTTGGTTCACCACAAAAGGCGCATAGTTCGCTGCTCGCGCTGCTAAGCGAACACCTGAGCGCACCCCCAACCACGGCCGACATTCACGGCGTGGCCGACATTCACGGCGACCGAAACAATGCCCCCGCCAGAACGAGAGCACATTATGGCTGAAACCACTAGGCATATCTGCGGTATTTCTGGCGGAAAAGATTCCAGCGCGCTCGCTGTCTACCTGCGCTTCAAGGTCCCAGACATGGAGTACTTCTTCTGCGACACCGGTGCCGAACTACCCGAGACCTACGAATACCTAACCCGCCTTGAAGTGATCCTCGGCAAACCCATCACACGGCTCAACGCCTCCCGCGGGTTCGACCACTGGTTCGAAGTGTTCAGAGGCGCACTGCCCTCACCGCAAATGCGCTGGTGTACCACAAACATGAAAATCAAGCCCATCGAGGAATGGATTGGTGAAGCACCAGCGATCTCTTACGTGGCAATCCGAGCCGACGAATCGAACCGCAAAGGCTACATCTCCACCAAGCAAAACATCGAAACCCGATTCCCGTTCATCGTAGACAACATCGACCACGACGGGGTGATGCGCATTCTTGAAGACGCCGGTATCGGGCTCCCCGCGTACTACGAATGGCGCACCCGTTCGGGCTGCTATTTCTGCTTCTACCAACGCAAGGCGGAATGGATCGGCCTTTCCGAACGTCACCCAGAGCTTTTCGACCGTGCCGTGGCCATCGAAGCGAAAGTGCTCCAAGATGCCGGCACCGACGGTGATGCAGATTTTAGCGATCACGCCATGCGAGGTCGCCAATACACCTGGTCGGGAGGCGAGACCTTAGTTGAACTCAAAGCCCGCCGTGAAGAAATACTCGAACGCCACGAAGCCGCCAAAACCCGTGTCAAACGAAACAGAGTCAATGTCCCTTTAATCGAAGCCCTCAGCGAAGCCTTAGACGAAGAAGACGACACCCCACCATGCACAGTATGCGCCCTCTAACCCAAACGGAAACCAGCACAACACATCGGCACCGCCCCCCGCCGCAACCACCGACAGAACTCACCGAGCCGCGCCAAATATCCTCACCAGACTTCAACGACTTGATCTCGTTCTTGGAATGGACAGCGCACAGACGAGACACGCTTTTGCCCCGGCAACGTGATACCTTACTCACACCGCTGCTGCTCCTGCTAGACGCTGCCGCTGAGTTCTACGGTGCCGTCACCGTGGGTGATGCGTTACAAACCAACCTTGCCCACCTAGCACGCACAATCGGCACAATCGGTGACCTCAACTCCACAGCAATCTCAGACATCACCGATAGCCACCGCATCGTCGATACCATTTGCGATCAACTCGCAACCAAACTAGCTGCGATGTCGCCACTGCGCCTGTGGCTCTTAGAAAACCGGATGGTTACCAACAATCCGCCAACAATTGAGGAAGCAGCAAGAGAACTAGGTATCAGCAGAGAGGCCGTTAGGAAAAACCAACTTCGAGTGGCGACTCTAATCGACGAGGCCGTTGGTTTTGAGGTTGGTGCCGTCAGCGCTCTAGTTGCCGAACGTCTCGGCCCCGTGTCCACTTCCTCTGATCTTGAGGAGACCATTTCGCTCATTGTTCCCGACGATAGACCCGCTGCTGGTCTTGCTCAGTTCGTCCTCAAGTCAAGGCTCAACTATTCTTGTGTCGACGGGATTTGCCTCAACCCAGACGCTGTTGGCATAACCAAAGAACTCCGTGCAAGCGCCTCCAAGCTTGCCGACGATGCAGGATTGATCGACGAAGACGCATTGCGCGAGAGTTTGCCGAGTGACGAATGGGCAGAGTTCTTTCCGCAATTACTGATTCGCTGTGGGCTTACACGGGTCAGTGGTCAACTCGCTTGGCGCGACACTAGCAAGGCACGAACGAAGGCTGCGCTCGTTCACCTCGGACGTGTTGCCACTAAAGAAGAAATCGCTGAAATCGTCGGTTTGGAACCCAACCGAGTGAGCAGTTATCTGTCTGGGCTTGACTCTATAGCTCGCGCTGACAAGACCCGCTGGGGTCTAGTCGAATGGATTGACGACGTGTACGAAGGCATCCCCGCGGAGATCATTCAACGGATCAACGAGGACGGTGGCACAACCAAGTTCGAGCGACTGATTGAGGAACTGCCGAGGTTGTTTGAGGTGAGCGAAAGCAGCGTCCGGGCTTACGTCGCCACCCCCCAATTCATACTCGATGACGGGCATGTCAGCCTCGCCGACATTTCCTCAATCAAGTTGCGCGCCCTCGACGATGTCATTGACGGCAGAGACACAAGAGACAACCCATATTGGACATTCAAGATCGAAAATCGCTATTTTCAAGGGTTCAGCCTGACTGGGTTTCCACCTGAACTAGCTAAAGAACTCGGCTGCGAACCCAACGGGAAGGCCGCAGCGTATGTTGCGAATCCGCTGGGGTGCCGCAACCTTTCGGTGAACTGGCGGCTCACGTCAATGGCCGGCGCGAGCCTCGGGAACCTCGGGGAACCGTTACGGCGTTTAGGCGCAACGGCCGGCGACCGAGTACGGGTGACGATCAAGGCTCCAGGTGTCGTCGCGCTATACAAAACACACACATTGCAGGCACCCGAAGAAGGGGCGACCACATCGGGCAAGTCGCTGCTAGAGCGAATGAAAAGCCGGCGGAGGGTGGTGTAGCGTGCTCGCAAAGGAAACCACGATCAAACCCGGTTTATATCGACTGCCTGATGACCCAGTCGCCCCGCGAGTGTTGATCCCCGGCTTCAAAGCGGCTCAAACAGTTCGAGGCGCTTTCGGCTGGTTTTCAGCGGGATGGATATCGAGACTTGCTCCCGGGCTCGCCGAATACCTCAACCGTGACGATGTCGGGAATATCCAATTCACCGTTGCGCCGACCTTATTTTCTGGGGAACGAGAGTCTATTGAGCAGGCCTACAACATGTCGGCAGAGGAAGCGGCACACAAGGTCGCTGCTGTCTTTGTGGACGGGCGCGCCCAAGCATCGGCGCTTGAGAATCACGCCTTGGACTGCATGGCGTGGATGATCGCTAGCGGAATGCTGCAACTGCGTATCGCGGTTCCGAAAGCGCAGTCGAATTACCACCCTAAGGTCTGGTTGTTTGACGATGGGGTCGACCAGGTTCTGGCGCGCGGTTCGGGAAACGCCACCGAGCGTGGTGTTTACAGCGGCGTGGAACATCTTGATGTGGATGTCTCCTGGATTGACCACAGCCGCGCTCGAGTCAGGGTTGCTGCCGACATTCTCAACGACTGGGCTTGTGGACGTAGCAACGGGATCAAGTGCGTTGTCGATCTTCCCGAGGCACTAAGGCAAAACATAATCGAAGTCGCACCTGATGTTGCTCCGAGTCCCGCTGACTATGCCGCCGCCGTGGCCGCAGACTCAAATCCGAAATGGGCGGTGGGCGTTTCAGCGGGTTTGCGCGACCGGCCGACTTGCCAACGCCTCTCGATACCCGCCGATCTGAAATGGCAAAACGGGCCATACGCACACCAAGGCGAAGCCGTAACCGCATGGGAGAGAGTGCCGACTCCTGAACGAGGCACGATTTCCATGGCCACCGGCGCAGGCAAAACCATCACCGCTTTGATTTGCGCTGCCCGTGCACAAGACCGCCTCGTAAACATGCCTTTCTTGATAGTCATTTCGGCTCCTTCTATCCCGCTCATCGATCAATGGTGCCAAGAAGTGCAAAACTTCGGGATTACCCCGGTGGCACCAAGTCGCGAAGCCGACTCAAACCTCGCTCTCACCAAACTCTTCAGAGGGTTAGCCGGGGGTGGAACTCACGTCTTGGTTGTTTCAAACAACCTGCTCTGTTCTTCTACATTTCAATCCACGATTGCACAAAAGGTCGGAGACGAGAACTCCGCAATCCCGACACTATTGATTGCTGACGAAGCTCACACACTCGGCGCAAAAGGTTTCATCGCCAACAAGCCAGACTTCTTTGAGCGCCGCCTCGCATTGTCGGCAACACCCGTACGTCAATACGACCCCGACGGCACCGAAGAGATTTTCGACTTCTTCGGGCTGCCGGTGTATGAGTTCGGGCTCGACCGGGCAATCGGATTCTGTTTATCGCCATACAACTACCACGTGCATGCGGCCACGCTAGACGGCGACGAACTTGAAGAGTTTGAGGCTCTAACTAGGCGCATCGGGGTTGCTTTAGCTCAACAACAAACCGAAGAAGACGAAGAAAACCTGACCAGCCTGCTGATCAGGCGGCGCAAGATCGTGGAGACTGCTCAAGCGAAAATCGACCTCCTACGCCAAGTTCTTGAACGCCGAGGACCGCGCTCGCTAAAACATGCGTTAATTTACGCCTCCGCCAAGAACCCCGACCAGTTCAACAAAATCGCCGAGACGCTCAGCGAACTCAACATTCGTTGGGCACCCGTCACACAAGAAACCACAGCCAAGAAATCACTTCTCGCCAACACCTTAACCACGTTCGAAAGCGGTGGATACCAAGTTCTTTTGGCCAAAAAAGTCCTTGACGAAGGGGTTGACATCCCCAGCATTCGCGAGGCGTTCATCGTGGCATCTTCCACAGTTGAACGAGAGTGGATACAGCGGCGTGGGCGTGTTCTACGGTTGCACCCAGAAAAACCCTGGGCGCTGGTACACGACTTTCTGGCTCTTCCCCCAGCCCAAATACTCGACTCCGGTGAAACGGCAACCATCAAAAAGATTATCAGCGCGGAGTTCGGCCGGGCATACGCGTTCGCTGCTCACGCTCAGAACGCAGCGGGCGATAGCGGAGTGATGCACAACTTGGAGCGGATCAGAACCGCCTATTGGCCAGAACACGAACAGCCACTAATCCTACAAAGCGCTGGCGACAGCGTCATCGACCCCTCAACACCGAAAGGAAAACCATGGTAAGCAACTTCGACCGAATTTTCGAGGAAATCACCAAAGAATCTGAACGTCTAGCACCCGACGATGTAGACCCAGAAGCCCTCGTAACGCTGGCGATGGAGATTGTCGCCGTTGAAGACGAGCACCGCGTTCAACGCATCCACAACATCAACCAAGAAACCGAAAACAAGATCCTTACCACATCGGTGAATCTGATGAAGAACAAGGAGTCCGACTAATGCTAAAAATCCGCTACATCGAAATCAACAATTTTGCGTGTTTTGAGCACATCGAGATTGAACCATCCACCGATCCCGAACGCCCCCTAACCGTACTGAGAGCCGAGAACGGGTCAGGCAAAACCACCTTCCTGCGCGCTCTGCGCTGGGGGATGTATGGAGAACAAGGGCTTCCCGGCGACGGAGCGAAGTTCTCTGTTCACCCGGCGTGGTGGCACCCCGACGATAAAGGCATAAAGACACAAGTTATTATCGAATTCGAAACCGACGGCTCAACACGTCACGACACTAGAGGCAGTTCCAACGCAATAGTATATCATCTCGTTAGATCTGTCACAACAATCGGCAAACCAACAGCAAGAGCCGACGAACCAGATTTTCGGCGTGTACACGAACGGACACAGCTGATGTCCAAAAATGGCAACGGACCTTGGGAACCTCACGAAAAAGGCGCTGACTGGGTCATTGGGCAACTACTACCATCGGACTTGCGCGACTTCTTCGTGATGGATGCCGACGAAGCCGCGGACTTCGTTGGTGGCAGCGAAAACAAGACCATGAGTCGCCAAGCAGTGATCAGAAAGACAACCTCGGCAGTACACAGCCTCTTAGGCATAGACGTTTTCCAAGAAGCATCCAAGCGAGTAGACAAAATCGCGCAAGGATTCGGTGCCCAAGCCACCAAAGTCATCGGAGACACCAACCTTGACGAACTTCAAACGGAACTGAACCAACTAAGAGAAGATCAAGAAGAACTAAACCAGAAAATTTCGGATCAACGCACCCAAAAGGCAGAACTAGAAGATCGGCTGCGCAGCCGCCGAGACGACCTAGAAGACGAACTCAAAAACGTTGGTGCCGCCGGAGAACTCAGAGAACGCCTGCAACAAAACCGGCAACTAACCGACAAAACCACCACCCAAAGAGCAACTGCTCTCGGACTACTTGCGGGCCAACTTGAGTCCACAGAACTCCTCGCCTCGCTCTCCAAACGTAAGGTCGCCGCTGCCTACGAAACATTGCGTCCGCTCCACGAACAAGGCCGCATACCATTAAAACACATCCACTATGTACGCAGCCTTCTTGAAACGGGCATGTGCGTATGCGGCCAAGACCTCACCATGCAAGGGACACACCGCCGCCACGTTGAAGAACTAATCACACAATCCGCTGAACAAGAGAACCGCGCCAACTACCTCGGGCAACTCCACGATGCTGCCAAGTCACTTGCAAACATTTCTGAAGAAACCGCTTGGGACGACCGCAGCAACCACTACGCCGCCGATTTCGCAAATCTCGACAATGCACTCTCTGAACTCAGACTAGAAAGAGACGATATTGACAAAAAGCTAAGTGCATTAGACGAAGTCAAGATTCAAACCATCCGCGACGAAATAGCAGCACTCGAAAAGCAGGTGGATAACCTCAACCGCTCCCTCGCTAGCGACGAGAATACGCTCCCACCCCTGCTCAGCGATATCGACTCACACGAAAAGAAAATTCATCAACGCCAAAGAGGTGAACGCGTAGCTGCAGACAAACGGGCTGCGGAGAACTTGGCATACCTCATTTCGGGAATACTCAAACGAGCCTACGCCACCATCCAAAACGAACAAGTCAACGAACTCTCATCACGAATGAACCGGTTATTCGCACAAATGGCCGCCAACGTTTCGGACGAAGAGTTGGAACAGATCCAAACCGACAAAGCAACACTCAAAATGATCGCTGAAGTCGGTATCCGTCCAGTCGAAACCAAACCGGGCGAATTTGAAATCTACGCGCTCAACAGCCGAGGTCGCTCAATGCCCCCAATCGAAATCAATGGTGCTTCCCGGCGTGTACTGGCGCTTTCCTTCGTGCTCGCGCTATGCATCGAATCTCAGACCCACGCTCCGCTAATCGCCGATTCTCTATTGAACTTCATGTCGGGTACGGTGCGACGGAACACTCTGCGAGCCACAGCAGAAAACGCAAGCCAACCAATTCTCATGCTGACCGGCTCGGACCTCGCGGCACCTTCAGAAGTAGACACTGTGCAAAAACACGCCGGGGCTACCTACACACTAACCGGGCAGTGGGACGCAATCGATGCCGGCGGTGGAGGCGATGTGCTGCATTGGACCGAGCAAAGACAGGTTTCGCTGGTGTGCGAATGTGGGCCTCGCGAGTATTGCCAAGTGTGCGAACGAGTCGGTTGGGATGATTCGCCCGGCTGGAACAAACGAAACTAGAAAGGAAATCATGAACTACTTTACAACGCTGTTGTCGTCTAGGGGTTTCAGTCTCTACCTACCCAGTGACCTCAAAGACGAAATTGAACGCTATGTGCTCCAACACCAAAAAGTGTCAGCAACTCACGAGCGGGCTCCATTTCGCCGTCAACTGGACTTTTGGGCTCTAGCCGTAGCGGTAGCAATCGCCCATGACCTACCACCCCTCGACTCCCCCCCGTCAAAGTGGGGAGCCAAAGTCGTAGACACGCGCGCCGTGCAACTGCCAGACGGCTTATGTGAGCTGTTAGCAGTCGTAGCACTAGCGACTTTCGGCCCCAACCACGAAGGCGTTGACGATCCCAAACAAATCATTGACCTCGGCAACTGCCTAGCCGGCGCCGGCAGCCCCGAACTCCTAAAGAAACTCCAAGACCCCAAACTACGCACCACCCCCCTAGACAAAGCCCTAGAGTTCGCAAAAACCACCCGCGCCAAAACCCTAATCCCCGAGTGAAATGGCAAGTAAAGCACCAGACATGTCACAGCTAAGGTTTCTAGATGATCGCAAACCAACCTGGCGGTGTCCCGATGACGAGATAGTGGAAGCTGTAATCACTCCGGCATTGCAAGTAGCTGATCGTTTCGACTGCATGGTCGGCTCGGACTCTCGGCAACCCCCGAGCGTCAATACGATCCAGATGGTACAGCTCGCTTGACGGAGTACTTCGGCAATGTCATCTTCAAGTTCGGTCTCGCCGAAGCTATCGGTGTATGCCTAGTACCGTACGACTACCACCTCCACCCGGTCGGTCTCAAGCACCACGAGCTTGAGGAGTACCGGAGGCTCAGCGACCATATCCGTAGGCTGGCCCTCGTCGCCGACCCACACCCCAGCGACGAGAAAGAGGAGCGATTGCAAATACTCCTCAACAGACGATGCCCGATAGAAGCAGGCCATCTCCCAGCTCTCCAGAATCTAACACGAAGCTTGGTCAAGGAACTCCAATCCAACGAGATGAAACCGGCAAGTTGAATCACGGCCATGCAGGCTCTTCGCGTTTGAGGGCGGTGTCGGTGGGGTGAGGGTCGCGGGTTGAATGTGGGAGACGGTAGCCTCCGCTGTCAGACAACGACAGTGGAGTCGTCAGGGTTGACCGGTGGTTGAGTTCCAAGACGAAGGTCGGCTCGGAACTGCGGTTTCGCCTGATGGGGTCGATGCGGACCGCGTGCTCGTCTGTGCGATGGGTTTTGGAGGTTGACTGTCTTTGTGCTATACAGAATATTTTGGAATATTTTATGTTTTGCCAGTAATTCACGGTGTCATTGTCACACGGGGTCGGTAAGGTGTGATCCATGAGTTCTTTTTCACGATCAGAGCTTTTTGAGGCGGGCACCGCCAACGGTGATGGCACCGACGGGGCATTGCAGGCCGGTAGCGGTTCACCGGTACAGACCCCCTCCACGCCCAACGGTGAAGCCAACATCGGAACATCGCCGACCGATAACCCTTCACCAGTGCAGCCGTCCTCTGACGCAGCCGGAGGTAGCACCACCAGAACATCGCGGGCCGATAACCCGTCACCGTTGCGACCGGATACGGTGACCGCCCCCAACAACGACGTGCAAAGAACATCGC
>Ga0209020_1000630_pt1 | contig 42971 bp, 35 predicted proteins | sample PinacodermBB_FD_187298 | JGI IMG/M metagenome (GOLD analysis project Ga0209020, IMG submission 187298) | Host-associated microbial community of the marine sponge Aplysina aerophoba from Gulf of Piran - sponge pinacoderm, lysed by bead... | ecosystem: Host-associated > Porifera > Sponge >... | reverse complement strand
GCCGCGGGCGAGCCGCCGATGGTCTTCGCGCCGGGCACCGCCAATCGGCAGGCGGCGCGGTTCTTTCGGGCCGGTGCGGACGCCTGCCGCCGTCTCGGCCGCCGCGGCCTGCTCCTGACGCGGTTCGCCGAGCAGATTCCCGATCCGCTGCCGTTCGGGGTGCGGCACGCCGAGTACGCCCCGTTCGGCAGCCTCCTGCCGCGGGCGGCCGCACTGGTGCACCACGGGGGCATCGGCACCGCCGCGCAGGCGTTGCGCGCCGGGTGCCCGCAACTGGTGATGCCGATGGCGTTCGATCAGCCGGACAACGCCGTCCGACTGCAGAGGCTGGGGGTGGGGAGCTACCTGCGGCCGTCCAGATTCACCGGGATGGCCGTCGCCCGCGAGTTGGAAACGCTGCTCGGTTCGGAGGTCGTGGCGCGAGCATGCCGCGCCGCCGCGAGGCGGTTCGTGGGCATCGATCCGGTGGCGCGGACCTGCGATCTGATCGAGGCGGCCGCCTGAGCGAGCCTTCAAAACCCGAAGCCGGCGCTGACGTGGACGCGCACGCCGCCGTCCGGGTCGCCTGCCACGTCGATGGACATCGGGAAGCCGAAACCCGGCGGCAGGAAGAAGACGCCGGCGCCGGCGCCTTCCTGGAATCGCGCGTTCCGGATGGGTCGGTCCGCGTCGTACACGGCGGCCGTGTCGTAGAAGAAGCGCAGGCCGATCCGGCCCTCCGACAGCACCGACGTAATCGGTAGCCGCAGCTCCATCGATGCCGCGGCGATCCGGTCGCCGGCCGCGGCGCCGGCGCGCCAACCGCGGAGCGTGCCGCCCGCGGCCGGGCTGCCGCCGAGCAGCGCCTGTTCGTAGGGCGGCAGCGGAGCGGACGCCCCCGCGAAGTACAAGCGCGCCGCCAGGACGGCTTGGCCGCCGACCGCGCGGTACGCTCTGGCGTCCAGGCGGGGGCGCGTGATCGATCCGACGCCGCCATCGATTGCGAGTCGTTCGATGCCCGCACGAACCACCACCGTGTTGCGGCGGGCATTGGCGGGCGTCTCTCGATAGTCGCCGTAGTCGAGGTAGGCGGCCGCCCGGACGAACCGATCCGAGCGGCCCGCGAAACGCGCCTCTTCCCACGCCGCCTCCCCGTTCATCCGGAACCCGCGTGGGAGCCTGCGCCGGGCCGCGACCGCGAAGCGAGCCCGGTCGACGTCCACGTCGAAATACGGATGGCGCCGGCGGCCTCGGGATCCACTGGCCCACAGGCGGTCGATCGCCGGTCCGCGGATCGGCGTCTCCATCTCCAGCGCTATGCGCTTGTGGCCGCCCCAGGTCGCGGGAACGGACAGTCGGCCGCCGGGACCGAACGCGTCGACGAAGCTGGTCAGCGCCCCGTACGCCACGCCGTAGCCTTCCCTGTGATCGACGATGGGGGCGACCATCAGCCGGCGGCCTGCTGCCGCGAGTGCGCGCATCACCGGGTTCGAGAAGCGGGCGCCGGGACGCTCGCGCACCAAGATGACCAGGGCGACCTGGTCGGTGGCGGTCAACGATCGGTAGCGGCGGCGCACGTCGACGGTCTCGAACCGGCCGCTCGCCTCGAGCCGCTGCCGTACCGTCCTCTCCAGGTCCAGACCGGCCGCATCTCCCAGGTTGACGCCCGTGAGTGCGATGACCTCGGCGTCGGGCAGGGCGAGGTTGCCGTGGATCCGGATCTCAGCGACGGTTTCGGCGGCGATGTGCGCCCCGCCACGGGATGGTCGGGCGGTGGGCGCGCCGGGCGAGTCGGGCGCCTGGGCGAACGCGGCTCCGAACGCCAGCATCACGATCGCCGCCGCCGGAATCGCCGGCGCCGACCGGGCAACGACTCGCCGCCATGGCGCGGTCGGCCGATGCGGCATGATCACCGCTCGGCATCGAGCGGGCGGAGGCGTCCTCCGGTCTCGGCCTCCCGGTAGTTGGAGAACGTCCGGCTGTAGGCCACCGTGGTCGATCCGCTCGCCATCGTCATCACGCCCGAGGCGTCGATCCGCTCCGGGAGCCAGACGCTGTCCAGCGGCCGGCCCATGGTCATCGACGCGGTCAGCGCGTCCAGGCGAATGAGCCAGCGCAGCGGCAGGAACTCGAAGCCGATATTGTCGAACGTGAACCGCACGATCTGCTGCTCCGCGGGATCGATCCAGAGAGTGACCAGCGCACCCTTGTTGAACTCGTCCTGCGCGCCCGGCACCCTGATCGCCGGCCGGTCGCATTCCCCGTCGTCGGGTTCACGTTCATCGAAGAGTCGCTCGGGGAGGTACTCGATGCGCAGCACCTCGCGGCCCGCAAGCCGCTCGCGGCCCGCGAAGTAGTAGTTGCCCGGCTCGAACTCGAAGTCGAGCCAGTACGACTCGGAGAGAAAGCGCGGCCGGAGATCGGCCGCGGCGGCCGGATCAGCAGCGGCAGCCACGTCGGACGGCTCGCGATCTTCCCCCGTCCCGTCCTCCTGTGGTGCAGGTCCGGTGGCACCTTCCGGCGCACACGGGTTCTCGGCCGCGTCGCGCGCGTTCCGGGCGCGCTGCGCCTCTGCCTCCATCCACTCCGCTTCGTGCCGCCGCCAGTCCGCCTCGCCGGGCGTGACCCCGTCGATCCGCACCGGGCTGCGCACGAACACGCCCTCGCGCCGGTACCAGACGTACTCCCGCGTGAAGGCGTTGTACACCTCGCCGTCGTACCCCGTCACCGTGAACTGTTCCACCTCGTCGAACACGTACTGCTGTCGCGCGAGCCTGTTCTCGTCGCGCCGGGCGAGGACCTGCTCCATGAGACGGTCCAGCTCGTTGGCTTGCTCGCGGTCGTCGGAAGTCGCCCCGCGGTCCTGCGGTGCCGCACTGCCGTCCTGCGCTGCAGCCGACCCGCCGGGCCCGATCGCCAGCATGCTCAGGAGCAACATGCCGACAATCGCCCGCCGCCAGGACCCGGTAGATCCCTCTTTCGTTTCCTGCAACTGCCGCCCTCCAGGGAAGCCTCGAAGCACGCGGAGCCACCTTGGGCAAGGACCCGGTGACGGACCCTCCGACAACCCGATTACGTCTGCCGGGCCGAGATCATTACACTCGGCCCGGCTCCGAAGCCGTCTCTCGTAGGCCGGCGGCCTGAAGATGGCCGCGCGCGAAGGCGAGAGCCGGTCAGGCCTCCTCGCCCGCGCTGCGCTCAGCTACGCGGAGCGTCAGTCGACACAGTGAACTCCGAATGCGCGGATTCTATGGACGGCCTCGACGCTCCAGGGTGCGACTGTGCCACAAGCGTCATCCGCCCTGGATCAGCTTCGTCAGCGCCGGGGTCTTCCCGGCAGCCGCACGTTGATCCCCGGCGTAGAGTGCCACGACCGTCAATTTTACGGATCGGTGACAGTACCGACACAACGCCGCCGTATCGTCGACGCTGTCATGCCAACGTGCTGCAGCCGTGTGCCCGGACATCGGGAGTCGACCGTGAACCGATTCCTCAAGACCGCGTTCTTCGTGGTGCCGGCCCTGTTGCTGCTCGCGTTCGTGTTCGAGGGCCTGGGCGTGCTCGTCTACCTGCCGAGCTTCGCCTATCACGGCGTCAACCTGCAGGCGTTCGTCTTCCGGCGTACGGATGCCGCGTCGTTCGCGGTCCGCTCTGTCGGTCTCCGGTCGCTGGCGTTCGGGCTGCTCGCCGTGCTGGCGGTCTGGTCGGGAGACGTGCGGCTCTCCGCCGCGGGGCTGTCGCTGCTCGCCGGCGGTCTCGTGCTGCACGCCCTGGCGGTGCGGGCGCTCGGCCTGACGCGCACCTGCTACGGAATGGAGCTCGGCGCGGTGCCGCGGGCGGCGGTCACGACGTTCCCGTACAACGCGATCGCGCACCCGATGCACGCCGGCAGCGTCATGCAGTACGCCGGCGCGGCCATCCTGTGCCCGGCCCTCGGGGACCAGTTCCCGCTGCTGATCGCGGGCCACGTCGCCCTGACGGTGCTGACCGCGTTCGTCGAGCACGTCGACCTGCACGTCGAGCCGCGGACGTTCCGCGCGATCGTGGACCGGTTCTCCGACGAGGACCGGCGGCGGACGGTCGACGCGGTGCGGGATTGGTCGCTACGGCATTTCAGCCGGCACCTGCATCGGGAACGCTCGATGCACCGCTACGTGAAGACGCTGCCGCGCGAGATCCTTCCGCGCATCGACGAGCTGCGCTACGCGGACGAGGTGCTGGGGCCGATCCGGTCGGCGTTCCCCGGCAGCGCGCTCACCCCGCTGCCGATGACCGACGAGATCTACGTCTCCCGCTACAACTACGACCGCGGCGGCGACCAGGGCCTGTTCGACCGCCACTACGACGGCAACCTGCGCTTCCTGCCGGGCGGCTCGGTCGTCCGCTCGCTCATTTACCTGTCGGCCGACGACCGTTTGGAGGTGGTCTTCGACACCAGCGGCACGCAGGCCAACATGCGGACCTACACGTTCGGCCTGCTCGACTTCCACAACGAGCTGCACTGGGTGAACGGGTCGTACGAGCCGGACCGGCCGCCGCGGGTCCTTCTCAAGTGCAACTACTATGTCGACCACTGGGGCTGGGCCCCGTGGCGAGCGTTGGGGATCGTGCTCAACGTGGCCGTGTTCTACGTGGTCAAGGCCGCGATGGAGTACAGCAAGAGCCCGCGGACGCCCGCGCAGCGCGGCGTGGGGTTCGTGTGCAACCTGTTCCGCCGCCTCAACGTCGTCAGCCCCGCCGCACCGGTGGTCGTCGTCCTCGCGGTGCTCGCGCTGGCCGTCAAGATGGTCGCGGCGCCCCTTGCCGGACTCTTCTGAGTCACTCCCGCGTTCCCGCCGCCGGCTTGCGGCCGACGAAGCGGTAGAACGGCGCACGGAACGGCAGGTACGGCAGCCGCGTCCGCCCCTCGACGAGCCCGAGCGTCGCGAAGCGCCATTCGAGCGCCGGGAGGTGATCCGGCGAGACGTGGACGCCGTCGGCGCCGAACCAGATCGGCCAGAGGGTGCGCGGCGCCCAGCCGTGGCGTGTGCGCCCGGCCGCCGGGTGCCGGCGCGACACGTAGAAGTCGACGACCCCGATGACGCCGCCGGGGCGCAGCATCGCCCAGGCGCTGTCCACCGCCCGGAACCAGTCCGGGATCATCGTGAGGGCGTAGGAGAGCGTGACCGCGTCGGCGGCTCCCGAGGCGGGTCGCCACGTGGTCGCGTCCGCGCGGACGGTCTCGACGTTCGACCACCCGCGTTCCCGGACTCGCCGCCGGGTGACCGCCAGCAGCGCGTCCGACAGGTCGACGACGTGGACCCGTCGGAGCCGGTTCAACTCTGCTGCCGCCATTTCCAGGGACGCGCCGGTCCCGCCGCCGAGATCGACCCAGGTTCCGCCGTCCGGCGTTCGCGCCAGCACGTCCCGCAGCAGCGACGCGCGGCCCGGGAGCAGGCGCGCCCGGAAGGCGTCGTAGTCTTCCGCCTGCCCGGCGTAGAAGCTGTCGAGCCGCCCCGCGTGGTCGGTGCCGCGCAGCGGCTTGAGCGCCAGGTGATAGAGGACCCTGAGGTCCGACAGGAACGTCATCGAGGCTGCTCCCGGGACGCGAGTCAGGCCGCCGCCGTCACGTCGGCGATGGCGAAGCTGCCGTAGGTGTGCACGCGGTCGCGGGCGTGCAGGTCGGCCGCCAGCTCGCGATGGTAGAAGAGGAAGTCCTGCAGCGGACGCCGGCGGCCGCGGTGCTCTACGGCGACGCGATCCAGGAAGTCCGTGCGCAGGCCGCCGCTGCGCCAGATCGCGCGCGCTCTCGCCGCCGCCCTCGCGAGGATGGCCTGCCACTCGCCGACCAGGGCCGGGAAGTGGCGGTCCGACAGCCAGTCCATGTGGTCCAGCAGCACGTACCGGGAGATGCGCACCTCGTTCGTCTCCAGGAAGTGCTGCACGGAGTCGGTGTGCACGCTGATGCGGTCCGCGAGGCCTGCCTTGAGCCGCTCGAAGTTGACCGGCTTGAGGTACTCGGGGCAGCACTCGGGCGTGTAGCGGCCACTCAGGTACACCCGCCAGAAGTAGTTGTCCGACAGCGGCAGGCGCCCGAACACCGCATCCAGGCAGTCCTGCGCGAACGCCACGATCCCGCCCTCGTAATGGCTCTCGACCTGCCGGCGCTGCGCCTTCGGCACGCCGACCATCGACAGCGTCGCGTGACGGTCGATGGCGAACCGCATGGCCCGGCTCCAGAAGCGTTCCCGCAGGCGGCTCTCCCAGATCTCGCGCTGCAGCTCCAGGGTGGGCGCCTCGAGCATCGCGTCGACATGCGGCCGCACGCCGATGACATGGTTGACGTACACGTTGACCGCCTGGGCGAACAGGCCCGCGGCCCCGCGGAAGAAGAACGACCGGTGCGGATTGGAGAAGAAGCCGATCCAGCGGTCCCAGTACCGCTGCGACCAGGGGCTCAGGTCGGCGCGCAGCAGGTCACGATACGCCTCGCGCGCCTCCGGGAGGCAGCCGCGGCCGAACATGCCGAAGAAGCGGTCGAAGTCGAGGTGGCGTATCCCGGCCAGCTTCAGCTCGAGCAGCGCGCTCTGGCGCGGGTTCAGGTCCACCGCGTGGATGTGCCGCGGTCCCGTCAGCGCGTAGTCGAGCACGTTGCACCCGGCGGACGTGACGGCGAGCAGCGTGTCGTCGCGGCCCAGCTCGAGGGCGGCGCGGTCGAGTCGCGGGTCCTCCCAGCAGGTGTTGTAGACGAGATTGTGGCCATGCACGAGCTCGAACAGCCGGCGATCGAGCCAGTCGTTCAGCGACACCTGCAACACTCCCGCCATGGCGGCCCGGTTCCCATGGCCGGCAAGGATGCGGCATGCGTGTGTCGAGCCGGTGACGGTTCGGGGAATTGTCCGTAACACCGGCCGCGTTTACCTGTCGTTAACGAATCGGTCACGGCTTCGTCAAACCGAGGCGCGACACTCGGGACGTGGCCGGTACGTCGGGGCGCTGCCCATCGGGTTCGACGCGGATGGCCTGCGATGTCCCCACGTTTCCCGTCCGGCGAACGTGCAGCCCGACACCCGCGGTCATCGAAAGGAGCGCTATGAGAGCCGATCTGCATGTCCACACCAGGTACTCGGGACCTTCGACGCTGCCGGGCCTCCGCCGCGTGCTGCGCGAGTCGTACAACACGCCGGAGCAGGTCTACCGCCTTGCCAAGGCGCGCGGCATGGACCTGGTGGCAATCACCGATCACGACGCCATCGGCGGCGCCCTCGTGCTCGGTGACCGCGACGACGTCATCGTCGGTTGCGAGGTGACGGCCGAGTTCCCCGACGAGCCGTTCTGCGTCCACCTCAACGTGCTCGACATCACCCAGACGCAGCACGACGAGATCCAGCGCCGCCGGCGCGACGTGCGCGACCTGCTGCCGTACCTGCGCGCGCAGGGGATATTCACCTCCCTGAACCACGTCGCCTCCGGGTGGAACGGACCCATCACGGGCTCGCACGTGACCGCGCTGCTGCCGTGGGTGGACGCCCTGGAGATCCGCAACGGCTCCCGGCTCGCCGGCCAGAACCGGACGGCGGCGAGTCTGGCTGCCGCCTACGGCAAAGTCGCGGCGGCGGGCAGCGACGCCCACACGCCGTACGCGATCGGCAGGACCTGGGTCGAGGCGCCTGCCGCCGCGACGCGCGACGAGTTCATGCGTGAGCTGCGTGCAGGGCGCGCGCGGGTCGGCGGCGAGCACGGCGGCTACTTCCGGCTGGCCAACGACATCGTGCGTGCAGCGGCCGGCTTCTACAGCGATCGGTTCCGGATGCTCGTCCAGCGGCCCTGGTGCTGGGATTGCCACGCACTCTGGTGGTGCGGGCTCGCCGCCATGCCGGTGATTGCCATCCCGCTGCTGCTGGCCGTCGCGCACTTCGTGCGGGAGGCGCGGTTCAACCGGGGATTGCTCTTCGACCTGGTCGCGCAGCCCGCGTCCGCCGCGGTCCGCCTGCCGGAGGCGGCCTGATCGTGACCCACCGGCCGGTCCGCGTAGCGGTCTTCACCGACAACGACTTCGCCAAGGTCAACGGCGTCACGACAACGCTGTCGGCGCTGCTGCGCTACGCGCCGTCCGGCGTCCGGCCGCGCGTCTACACGCACTCGGACATCGCCGCGGACGAGCCGGAGTACCTGGCGCTGGGGGCGCCCGGCATCGGCATCCCGTTCTACCGCGAGATGAAGGTCTACCTGCCACGGTTCAGGCGGCTGTGCGCCGAGGCGCGCCGGGACGGCATCGAGCTCATCCATCTGACCACGCCCGGGCCGGTCGGCTTCGCCGCGCTCCATGCGGCGCAAGAGCTGCGTGTGCCGCTGATCGGCAGCTACCACACCAACCTGGGGACGTATCTCCGGATGCTGAGCGGTTCGCGGCGTCTCGAGCGCTGGCTCCGGTCGTACATGCGGTGGTTGTACGCGCGGTGCGAGCGGGTCTTCGTGCCCTCCGAGGCCACCGGGGCCATGCTGGTCGACGACGGCATCGATCCGGCCCGGATCGGGTTGTGGGTGCGCGGCGTGGACGCCGAGACCTTCTCGCCCCGTCATCGGTCTCCGGATCTGCGCGCCGCCTGGAAGCTCGATGGCGGTGCGCTGGCGCTGGCCTACGTCGGCCGCGTCTCCCGGGAGAAGGGGCTGGCGATGCTGCCGGATGTCGAGCGGCGGCTCTGCGCCGCCGGCGTCGAGCACCGCTGGGTTATCGTCGGCGACGGCCCCTACCGGCAGGAGCTGGAGCGGCGCCTCGACAACGCGGTCTTCCTCGGGACGCTGCTCCACCCGGACGTCGCCCGGCCCCTGGCCTCGGCGGACGTGTTCGTGTTCCCGAGCTGCACGGACACGGCCGGCAACGTCGTGCTCGAGGCGCAGGCGTGCGGATTGCCCGTTCTGGTGTCCGACCGGGGCGGACCGCGGGAGAACCTGCGGCCCGACGAGTCCGGGCTGGTCTGCCGCGGCGGGCGGGTGGAGGACCTCGCCGACGCCATCGTCGGGCTGGCGTCGAACCCCGCGCGGCGGCGCGCGATGGCCGGCGCGGCGCGGGGCTACGCCCTGAGCCGCCGCTGGGAGCGGTCGCTCGCTCCGCTCTACGACGCCTACCTCAACCTCGCGGTGCGACGGCATGCGGGAGGAGTGGCTCCGCCGCGCGCGAACCGCGCCGCGGCCATGCCTCCGTCATGAACGATCCTGCCAGGGTCCTCCCTCGAATCTCGGCGGTGGATCTACCCGCCGCCCTCGATCAGCTTCGTCAGCGCCGGCGTCTTCCCCAGCAACCGCACGTAGAGCGCGAGCTGGCCGCGGTGGTACTCCTCGTGGGCGATGCCGTGCTGCAGCCAGGCGAGGCGGGTCCAGAGCTCGCCGTCGAAGCGGCGAATGGTCTGCAGCATGCCGACCTCGCCGGTGTCGCGCAGTTGCCGCGCGCCCTGGGTGTGGGTGCTCCGGAGCAGGCGGACGAGGCCGGCCTTGTCGCCGGGGCGTTCCTTCTTCGGCGTGCCGTACTCGCGTATGAATCCGGGGAAGCTCTTGCGGGTGAAGTCGCCCGCCGGATCGGAGAGCTCGCCGCACCACATGAGGGCGGTGTCGACGATGTGCTGGGCGATCTCGGCGACGGATTGGGCGCCGTCGGCGGGTCGGAAGTCGATCTGACCGGCCGGCACGCAGCGCAGTTCAGCGATGACGCCACGGCGGGCGTCCGCCCAGGCGTCGAGGGCTTCTTCGAGTAGTGAAGTGGTCGGCATGTCTTGTTTCCCGCGCGGGTGATGTCACTTGAACAACGAACGAAGCCACGTGGCGAAAGTGGATCCGAGAGCACCATCGACTCGCAGATCACGCGCCCCGATCGGCCGGCGCGGCAGGTCGATGCTCGCGGCTCGGCACCGGTTCGACAGATCGCCCCACCGATCTGCGAGGCTGTCGTTTGCATCTACCAGAATGCCAAGTGCTCTGCGGCCGGACACCTTGAGTTCCGGGCCGATGGCATCGAGGACTTGGCCGAGAGTGCCCTTGTCTTGGATCCGGAAGCTCGGCATCGGCCCATCCTGGCGCCGGCAGAGATGATGGACGACGTGCTTGTCGCTCTCGCCCTCGACGAGCAACACGCGTGCTGGCGGATCGATGCCCGGCATCGCGTCTATCGGACCTCGATCCCTTGCTCGGCGGCGGTCGCGATGTCTTCGCGGGAGTACTCGACAGCCCGAATCTCCTCGCCGTTTCGATCCAGTCGAACGAGGACGCAGTCCGACTCGCTGCCGACGGCTGCGGCCTGCGCGAACCCGCGCACGCAGTCCCAGCTATGGGTTGTCGCGAGCACCTGCACGTTGTGCTCTCTGGCGGTGAGCAGAACCATCCGCCAGAAGTCGGAATGGACGGTGTAGTGAATGCCGTTCTCCGCCTCGTCGATGACAAGGAACCCGCCTCCGCTGCAGGCCAGGGCCATGGCGACGCCGAACAGGCGAACTGCTCCGTCGCCGAGGCTCCGCAATGGAACGGGGCGGGGATGGTGCCGCAGCTTGACGACAGGACGACGCCCGGCCTGCCGTTTCGTGTCTGCCTCGGTGCCGACCACGGCGACTCGATCCACGTTGTCACCGAAGACCAGTTTCAGTGCCTCAACGGCCAGATCCTCGTCGCTCGTCAGGGCGATTTGGTCCCAGGCCTGCGCAATCTCGCTGTTGCTCAGCAAACCCGGCCCCAGAGGTATGCATGCCACTCCGAGAAACGGACTCCGGGCGTCGTCGCCAGGGGACGGTAGGTCCTGGAACGCTCCCCGGTCCTGGAACCGTCGCGCGCCGTAAGCGTTGAGGGGAACGCGCCAGGAAACGACCGTCTTCTTGCCCCTAAACCTGATGCTGACCAATGCACCAGGACCGTGCGCCGGGAAGTCGGCACTGTCCGTCACCGATTCCACCGCCTGGGGTTCACCGGGGTCCGTTCTTTCGATCTGCACGCTGTCGGAGTCACTCGATCCGATGGAGATGCCGCTGGTACCCGCGTCCCTGCCGTGGAACAGCGCGGACACGTCGGGGATGAGTGCTCCCTCGCTGTCCGTATCCGTGGACACTTCCTCGCGACGCCGCAGGAGCTGATAGAGAGCCGGGAATGCACCGCGTGCGGCGTACACGCGCACTGCATCGAGTACGGTCGTCTTGCCGACGCCGTTCCGGCCGGCGAGAAGAGTGACCCGACCGAGTCGTCGAATGGATAGATCCTTCATTCCGAGGAAACCTCGGATCGACAGGTTCTCCAGACGCAACCGCTCGTTCGTCATGCTGGTACGTCTGCTGTCGCCAGCAGGCGCGGCGCCCGGCGGTGCCGGGTTGCCTGCTCGAAGGCGTAGGCGATGCGGATCAGGGTCGGCTCGCTCCACGCGCGGCCGAAGAACGAGACGCCGACCGGAAGCCCGTGGACGAAGCCGGCCGGCACGGTGACGTTGGGGTAGCCGGCGGCGGCCGCGAACTGCGAGCTGCTGCCGCCGAAGTGGTCGCCGTTGACGAGGTCGGTGACCCAGGCCGGTCCGCCGGTGGGGGCGAGAATCGCGTCGAGGCTCCCGCCGTCCATGACGCGGTCGATCCCCGCGGCGCGCGAGAGGCGCCGCGCCGTGGCGTGCGCCCGCCTGTACTCCATCGACGAGAGCGATCCCCTGCTCTGTGCCGCGATCAGCCGTTCCTGCCCGAAGTACGCGAGCTCCTCGTCGGCGTGCCGCTCGTTGAAGGCGATGAGGTCGGCCAGCGACCGGATCGGCGGGTTCCGGAGGTTCTGCAGGTAGGCGTTCAGGCCCGCCTTGAACTCGTAGAAGAGCACCTCGGTCTCGGCCCGCCGCAGCGCCCCGCTCGCCGCCAGGTCGATCGGATCGACGATGACCGCGCCGCGGTCGCGCAGCACGGCGATGGCTTCCTCCATGAGCCGGTCGACCGCCTCGTGGAAGCCGAAGACGCTGCGCTGGACGCCGATGCGGGCGCCGCGCAGTCCGTCGGCGTCGAGGAACGGCGTGTAGTCGTCGAGGCCCAGCGTCTCGCCGGGAGCGGTGGCGGGATCGCGCGGGTCGGGGCCGGCGATGGCGCCGAGCAGCAGCGCCGCGTCGCGGACGGAGCGCGCCATCGGGCCGGCGGTGTCCTGGGTCTCCGAGATCGGCACGATGCCGGCGCGGCTGACGAGACCGACGGTCGGCTTGATGCCGACGATGCCGTTGGCCGTCGACGGGCAGACGATGGAGCCGTCGGTCTCGGTGCCGATGGCCGCCGCCGCCAGGTTGGCCGAGACGGCGGCGCCGGAGCCGGAACTCGAGCCGCACGGGTTGCGGTCGAGGGCGTACGGGTTGCGGCACTGCCCGCCGCGGGCGCTCCAGCCGCTCGACGAGCGCGTCGAGCGGAAGTTGGCCCACTCGCTCAGGTTGGCCTTGCCGAGCAGCACGACGCCGGCCTCCCGCAGCCGTTGCGCGACGTGCGAGTCCTCGGGCGGGATGGAGCCGGCGAGGGCCAGCGACCCCGCGGTGGTCGTCATGCGGTCGGCGGTGTCGATGTTGTCCTTGACCAGAACGGGCACGCCGTGGAGCGGGGACCGCACGCGTCCGGCCGACTGCTCGCGATCCAGCGCCTCGGCGATGTCGAGCGCGTCGGGATTGGTCTCGATGACGCTCCGCAGGGTCGGTCCCAGGCGATCGATCTCCGCGATGCGCGCCAGGTAGGCCTGGGTCACCGACCGCGACGTCTGCGCTCCGGAGGCGATTGCGTCGGCGAGCCCGCCGATCGAGATCTCCTCCAGCGCGAACGGCTCCGGGGGTTGGCCGATTGCCGCACCGCGCCGTGGCTCCGGTGCGGTGCCCAGCGGCTCGGGTATCGCCGCCGCGCCGGGCTCACCGTGCGCCGCCGCACCGGGATCGAGCGCCGACCCGCAGCCGGAGGAGCCGGCCGCCAGCGCGGCGCCGGCCAGTGCGCCGGACCGGAGGAATCTGCGCCGGTCGACAACGCTCGGGCCTCCCATCGCTATGGCACCGTGATGCTGAAGGGGACGTAGGTCTCGCCCCAGTGCAGCCGCAGCTCCGCGTCCTTCTTCTCGACCGCCGCGAAGTAGAAGGCCAGCGTCTCCATGTGCGCCCCGCGGCGCGGCGACGCCATGAACCGCAGCGCGTCGTCCTCCTCGCCGGGGTACGGCGTGTGGTAGACGTCCGCCTGCCGGTTGAAGATGATGGTCCAGCGGTTGGGGTCCGGGATCGCCCACAGGCTGTAGCTGCCGGCCGGCAGCGCATTGCCGTTGATGGTGACGTCGCGGCTGAACGAGATGGCGGTGGCGTCGTTGGCGCCGGGGTTCCAGATCTCGCCGAACGGCACGATGCCCCCGAACAGATCGCGGCCGCGCGCGACCGGCCGGTCGTAGGTGACCTCGATCTGCGTGTTCGCGACCTCCTGCCATACCAGCCCGCTCTGGCTCGGCTTGACGTCGTCCAGGGCCAGGATCGGCAAGGCGTTGCCGTCGGCCGCCGCGCCGTCATCCACATCCGCCGCCGACTCTCCGCTGCCCGCGCCGCAACCGGCGAACGCCAGCGCGGCGGCCAGCCAGAGCACCTGCACATGCCGTCTGCTCATCGATGCCTCCTCCCCATCCGGACCGTTCGGGTGAGTCTACCCCGTGCGGAAGGGGGGTCGCCGCGCCGCGTCGTCCGGCGTGTGCCGCCGACTATTGCGCGCGGCGCCGGGTGGGGGGCAGCGGCTTGCGCGGCAGCCGCTCGTCGAGCATGGCCGTTCGGTAGGCGAAGACCGCCGAGACGACCGCCATCTGGAGCAGGTCGTCGCGCTGCACGCGGTCGTAGAAGTCCATGTTGGAGTGGTGCGTCCGGGAGTTGTATTCCAGCCGGTCCTGGATGAACTGGAATCCCGGAATCCCGACGGCGTCGAACGGGACATGGTCGGTGCCCCGCGTCGACCGCCGGCCGATCGTCGTCACGCCGAGGTCGCCGAGGTCGCGCATCCAGTCCCGGAAGAAGGGGGCTGCGGCCGCGTTGCCCTGCAGCCAGATGCCGCGGATGCGTCCGGCGCCGTTGTCCAGGTTGTAGTAGGCCGACACCTTCGCGTGGTCCGGCCGGAGCGCCAAAGTCCGCGGATCGGCGTAGTGACGCCGGACGTACTCCCGCGAGCCGAGCAGTCCCTCTTCCTCGCCGCCCCACAGCGCGACCCGAATCGTGCGCCGCGGGCGGGCGTCCACGGCCCGCAGGATGCGGGCCGCCTCCATCATCGCGGCCACGCCGGCGGCGTTGTCGGTCGCCCCGGTGGAGGCGTGGGTCGAATCGAAGTGCGCGCCCAGAATGACCACCTCGTCGGCGAGGTCGGTCCCCGGCAGATCGGCCAGCAGGTTGAAGCCGTTCGGCCGCACCTCGTCGTGGAAGCGGGTCCGGATGTCGATCTCGACGGTGACGGGCAGCCCCTTCTCCAGAATGCGGATCATGCGGTTGTAGTGCTCGACCGCGATGGTCGCCGCGGGGACGACCGCGCGCGCGCCCGCCGCCCGCGACCCGCCGGGTCCTACGAACAGCGTCCCGCCGTCCGTGCGCTGCGTCGGCCAGACCAGGCCGCTCCCGAGCGGCGCGCCGCCGACCCGGGCGAGGTCGCTGCCCCGGTCGAGCACCGCGACGACGCCCTCCTCCAGAAAGAACGCCTGCACGTGGTTCTGGAGCCGCGGCCCGCTGCCGCCGCTGCTCGCCTGCCGCGACCGCCTGCCGGGGGGCCGTGCCGCTTCCTCGAGCAGGCGGTCATCCATCCGCAACACGAGGTCGCCGTCGAGCAGTCCGACGTCGCGCGGTTCCTGCGCCAGCACGATCTTCCCCCGCAGTCGGCCGCGATGGCGTTCGAGGGCATCGCGCGAGGTGACGTCGACGCGCACCACCTCGGCCGACACGGTGCCCGACGTGCCCGGCGTCCAGGCGCGCGGATAGCCGATGATCGGCATCACCTGCGGCTCGACCATGTGTGCGTGGAAACGTTCGAGCGACCAGCCGCGCCCGTATGCGAAGCGCTCCTCGGAGACGCGCAGCCCCCACGAGCGCATACGGTCCGCGGCCCACTCCCCGGCCGCCTCGATGGCCGGTGTTCCGGTCACGCGGGGACCGTAGACGTCGCTGAGCCAACTGACGATCTCAAGCGCCTCGGATCGCCGGAATCCTTCTTCCCGGATCGCCTGCAGCACGTCGGGGTCGGGCCGTTGCGCGTGGGAGAGGGGCGCGGCAACGAGGATCGTCGCGACGACCGCTACTAAGCGGACCAGCGAGCGGCATGCGTCACGCATCACATCGCGCCTATTCGATTGGCGGCGACTCGACGACGCCTTCCTCGTCGATGGCGAACTGAAGTGCGTTCGTCGTCTGGATGACGCGCTCGACACGTGTACCGTTGACCCAGACGCCCGTCGTGACCCGGCCGTCCCGGCGCGGGTCGCGACGGCACTGGTTGCGGTCGTGCACCGTCATCGTGTGGACGATGTTCACCGGCACGTCGAAGAACTGGGCCTCGAAGTCGTTCGGCGCCGTCTCGTTCAGCGTCGTGGCGACGTAGTCGCGCCAACTGGGCCTGACGTTGTTGTCGTCTCCCATGCGGGTCAGGCAGCCTTCGAACGCCGCCTGCTGCTCGGCCGCCGGCTCGCCGGCCGGCTCGCTCTCGAGGCGAACCTGGACGGTGACGAGGGGTGACGGCTCCAGCCCCCGCGGCGACTGCTCGCAGTCGGAGGCAGTCGAGGCCAGCGCGGCGGCGACCACGAGGATCAGCGAGGACCTTCTGCGGGAATCGATCATCGGATTACGGGTGCGCGGGCGCGTTCTTCAAGCATATCGGAAACCCTCCGGTGCGCGCCGCGCCCGCGGAAGGCGGCCGCGCGGCCTGCCCGTAGCCGGCCGCCGGCGGCGAAATTAACGGACCGGCAACGGTTCGGTAGCGTATCGGTGACGTGGGTCTCGTACAGTCGAGTCGTCGACAGGTGGGCGCGTCTTGCCGGAATCCACGGGCGTATGGTCCGGGATGCGGCACCTCCCGGCGCGCTTCACCTGTTTACATCGTCCGCCGGCCGATGTGCCGTTCCGGCCGCTGCTTCCCCGCGCCGCGGGGTTCTCGTTCCGCGTTCCGGCCACGGTATATTAGGAAGGCGATCGTTCACCCGGCGGCTTCACGATCCGGGGCCGCCGCCGGATTCCCGAGGAGGATTGACATGACACGCGCAACCGGCTTCGGCCTCGTTCTCGTCTTTGCTCTCGTCGCGCTCTTCGCCGGCGTGCAGGGCGCCGCCGCGCAGGCGCACAACCACATCGGCCACGTGATGGACCAGTGGCGGGACACGCCGGAGATGGCCGGCCTGCTGCCGGCGGCGATCGCCGAGGCGCAGATCGCGGCGCGGCACGCCTCGCTCGCGGCGTCCGACCCGAGCAACCTCGACTCGATCAAGCGGCACACCGCGCACGTGCTGCACGCCGTCGACCCGACGCAGATCGAGAACGGGCCGGGCAACGGCTACGGCGTCAAGCAGGCCGCGGAAGGCGCCGCCAAGCACATCATGGCCGCCGCCAACTCGGGCGACGCGTCAGGCGCGGTGAAGACGCACGCCGAGCACGTGGCCACCTCCGCGCAGAACACGGTCGCGCGGGCCGACGAGATCGTCATGCTGGCCGAGAAGATCGGGATGGCGACGTCCGCCGACGAGGCCGCGAGCCTCGTGGCGGAGCTGAACACGCTGGCCCAGGCCCTTCTCTCCGGCGTGGACGCCAACGGCGACGGCCGCACCGGATGGCAGGAAGGCGAGGGCGGACTCGAGGTCGCCGAGACGCACGGCAACCTGATGAAGAACGCCGAGGGGCTCTAGCAGTTCGCATACGGACCCCAGGGGACCAGGGGGGCCGCCGGTCGCGATCGCGGCCGCGGCCCCCGCCCCGTCCTTCCAATCGCCGCCGGCACGGGCCAGGGATTAGCGCCGCGGCGCGATCGCAGCCCCATGAACGAGCAGCCCGCCGAGTCGGCCGGCCTCGCGGGCGCCCGGACCGGCGTCCTGCTGATTGCCGTCTTCACCATCGCCACCTGCGGGCTGATCTACGAGCTGCTCGCCGGCACCATCGCCAGCTACCTGCTGGGCGACAGCGTCACGCAGTTCTCGACGGTCATCGGCGTCTATCTGTTCTCGATGGGGGTGGGGTCGTACCTGTCGCGCTACTTCCAGCGGGATCTGATTGCCCGCTTCATCGAGATCGAGATTCTCGTCGGCCTCGTCGGCGGCCTGTCGTCGCCGGTCCTGTTCTTCGCGTTCGGCGAGGTCGCCGTGTTCCGCGTCGTGCTCTACGCGTGGGTCACGGTCACCGGCGTGCTGGTCGGCCTGGAGATCCCGTTCCTGATCCGTATCCTGAAGGACGAGTTCCCGCTGCACGACCTGGTCTCGCGGGTGCTGTCCCTCGACTACCTGGGGGCGCTGGCCGCGTCGCTGCTGTTTCCGTTGTGGCTCGTGCCGCAGGTCGGCCTGATGCGCTCGTCGTTCGTCTTCGGCGGGCTCAACGTGCTCGTCGCGGTCTGGACCTGCCACGTCTTCCGCCGGCAGCACGGCCGGCCGCGGCTCACCGCGCAGGCCTATGCCGCGCTCGGGGTGCTGGTGCTGGGAGCGGTGTTCTCCGACGATCTGGTGGACTGGTCGGAGCGGCGGCTCTACGACGACCCCGTCGTCCTGTCGCGCACGTCGCCCTACCAGCGCATCGTGCTGACCCGGGGAGACGGCGGCGTGCAGCTCTTCCTGGACGGCAACCTGCAGTTGTCGTCCCTGGACGAGTACCGTTACCACGAGGCGCTCGTGCATCCGGGGCTGGCCTCGGTCCGCGACCCGCGCCGGGTGCTGGTGCTCGGCGGCGGCGACGGGATGGCCGTCCGGGAGATCCTGAAGGACGACCGCGTCGAGGCGGTCACGCTGGTCGACCTCGACCCGCTGATGACGGACATCTTCCGCGATCACGAGGCCGTCGCCGCCCTGAACGACTACGCGCTCCGCTCGCCGCGGGTCGCCGTGGTCAACGCCGACGCGTTCGTCCAGCTCGAAACGGATGCGACCCGCTACGACTTCATCGTGGTCGACTTCCCGGATCCGCGCACCTACTCGCTCGGCAAGCTCTACACGACCACCTTCTACCGGCGGCTCCGCGACCGCCTGAATCCGGGCGGCGTGGCCGCGCTCCAGAGCACCTCGCCGCTGGTGTCCCGGCAGGCGTTCTGGTGCATCGTCGAGACGGTTCGCGCCGCCGGGCTGCGCGCCGTCCCGTACCACGCCCCGGTGCCGACCTTCGGGGAATGGGGCTACGTGCTCGCGTCGCACGAGCCGCTGCCGGCGCCGGGCGCGTTCCCGCCGGGGCTGCGGTTCCTCACGGCGGGGATCGCGGAAACGCTGTTCACCTTCCCGGCCGACATGGGCGCGGTCCCGGTGGAGGTGAACCAACTGAACAACCAGATCCTGGTGCAGTACCACGCGGCCGGGTGGGAGCGGTACGCGCGCGGCGGGAGCGGTACGCGCGGGGGCGCGCGGCGATGAAGGCGCCGCCCGGACCCGCGCGCGGCGCGTTTCCCCGCCTCACGCGACGGGATCTGCTGCGGATGGGGCCCGGCGCCACGGCGGCGCTGGCGTTGGGCTGTGCGCCGCGGCCGCCGTCCCCCGGGGATCGGGCGCTCGACGCCGGCCGCATCACGGGAAGCATCGTCGGAGCCTCGCACCGGGTCGGTCATCGGCTGCGGGACGGCGCTTTCCCGGAGCCGCAACGGGTCCACGACGTGCCGGTGATCGTCGTGGGCGCCGGCATCGCCGGACTGTCGGCCGGATGGAAGCTGGCCAGGAGCGGCTTTCGCGACTTCGTGGTGCTGGAGTTGGAGCCGGAGCCGGGCGGCAACGCGCGGTGGGGCGAGAACGCCGTCTCCGCCTACCCGTGGGGCGCCCACTACCTGCCCGTGCCGACCGCCGAATCGACCGCGGTGCGCGAGCTGGTCGCAGAGATGGGCCTGGTCCGGGACCACGGGCCGGACGGCGAGCCGATCTACGACCCGCGCCATCTGTGCCACGCCCCGCAGGACCGTGTATTCATCGACGGCCGGTGGCGCGAGGGGCTGTCGGCACGCGACATCGTCGAAGCGGGTGGCGAGGCCGAGGGCGGGGGCGGCGAGGCCCTCGCGGCGTTCGAGGCGCAGGTGCGTCGGTACCGCGACTATCGGGATTCCCGGGGCCGCAGGGCGTTCGCACTGCCGGTCGCCGCCGCCACGACCGACCCGGAGATCCTGGCGCTGGACCGCATCTCGATGCGCGAGTACTTCGACCGGGCCGGCTGGGAGTCGCCCCGGCTCCGCTGGTACGTCGACTACTGCTGCCGCGACGACTACGGCTGCACGCTCGACACCACGTCGGCCTGGGCGGGGTGGCACTATTTCTGCTCGCGCGCCGCCGACGTCGAGTACCTGACCTGGCCGGAGGGCAACGGCCGCATCGTCCGGCATCTCCTGGACCGCCTCGCGGGCCGCGTCCGCACCGGCATGCTGGTCTACCGCGTGCGGCCGATCGGGGAATTACCGCCCGCAGCCTCGGCGGTCGGCGGCTCGCAGACCGGAGTCGCGGCGGCCGGCCCCGGAATGGCGGGCGGCGTCGATGTCGACGTGCTGGACACTCGCGACGAGACGACCGTGCGGTTCCGTGCGCGCCGGTGCATCTACGCTCTTCCGCGTTTCACCGCGCCCCGCGTCATCGACGGCTACCCGCCGGCCGCCAGCGAGGCGTTCACCTACAGTCCGTGGATGGTCGCGAACCTGACGGTCGATCGCCTGCCGGAGGGTGCGGCCTGGGACAACGTGCTCTACGACAGCCCGTCGCTCGGCTACGTGGTCGCGACCCACCAGAACCTGCGGATGACGACGGGGCGGAGCGTGCTCACCTACTACCTGCCCCTCGCGGCGGCGAACCCCGCGACGGCCCGGGCGTGGATGCTGGAGCGGGAGTGGCGCGACTGGGTGTCGCTGATCCTCGCCGACCTCGGGCGGGCCCACCCCGGGATCGAGTCGACGGTGACGCACGCCGACGTGATGCTATGGGGCCACGCGATGATTCGTCCCGTCCCCGGCTTCGCGTGGGGCTCCGCTCGCCGGGCGGCGGCGGCGCCCGGCGGCCCGATCCGCTTCGCGCACTCCGACATGAGCGGACTCTCGCTCTTCGAGGAGGCCCAGTACCACGGCGTGCGCGCGGCCGAAGCGGTCATGCGCGACCTTGGCCACCCGTTCTCGAGCTCGCTCTGACGCCGGAGGCGCCTGCGGAACGGCTGCCCGCGGCCACCGGCTACGCGGTCGCCATGCCCATCTTCTTCTTCAGTTCCGCAAGCGCGTCCGCCCCGGAGCTGGGCGAGGGCGCCGACAGGGCCTTGTCGATGTCCTCGTCGATGGTGCCGCCGACGTCGGCGAGCTGGTCGTAGGCCTCGGCCAGCGATTCCTCCTCCTGGACCTTGTGCTTCATCTTCTCCAGCATGGCCACGGTGCCGCTGGCGTCGGCGCCGGCGAGCTGCTGGTTGATCTTGCGCATCGACGACGCCGTGCGCGCGCGGGCGCGCAACGTGATCAGCTCGTTCTGGTACTTGTTGATCTGCCGCTTGAGGTCTTCGACCTTGGCCTGGAGCTGATCCGCCATCCGCTGTTGCGTCTGGTGGTCGCCGCCCACCCGGACGGCCTGCTGCAGGGCGTCCTCCTTCTTCGCCAGCGCCGCGGTCGCCAGGCGCTCCGCCTCGCCCGCGTCCATCTCGCCGGCTTCGACGCGCTTGAGCAGCAGCATCGCCTTGCGCTCGAACTCCGCCGCGCGCCGCTTGTGGTCGCCGGCCTCCTTCTGCATGCGGATGGCGAGCGACTTCACCTGCGCCAGGCTCACCATCGCCGCCTGCAGGTTCGTCTTCAGGTCCCGGATGCCCTGCTCGGTCATCTTGATCGGGTCCTCCAGGTGATCGATCGCCGCGTGGGCGTTCGATTCCGCGACCTTGAACATCCTGCGAAAGATACTGGCCATCGTCGTTCTCCTCCGGTCGTTAGCGCTTCAGATAGTCGAGCAGCTCGGCCCCGTACTCCGCCATCGCCAGCGAGAGCGCGTCGATGGAGCCTTCCAGCTCGTTCGCATCCAGGTTGGCGAGCTGCAGCGTATCGCGGTAGAAGATGCGCGACGCGTTCTCGTCGAGGACGAAGGCGCCGTGCACCAGCGTGTTGTTCATCTGCAACAGCCGCACGAAGAGGTCGCCGGGGTCCTTCGGCGCGTGGCCGATCAACTGCTCGAGGATGACTATGGGCGGCTCGCAGTCGATGAACAGCTTCTTGATGCCGTTCTCCTCGTCGTCGACCACCACGAGCTCCTCCGCCTCGTTCTCGGCCGTGATCGTCAGCCCGAGGTCGAGCAGGTAGCCCTTGACCCTGTCGAAATGCTCAGCCATCGAATGTCGCGCCTCCTTGCGCGTCCCGCCTTCTTCCTCTCGTCGCCGTCATCCGGCCCGCCGAGGCCGCCGCCGGGTCTCCCATCTGAGACTTACGATTGCGCCGCCCGTCCGGTTCTGGATCCGAGGAGATTCTACGTGCCGCCCCGTGCGCGCGCCGAGATGACCACGAGGCGGTCGTCGGCCGCGACGCGGGCGTCCGCGTCCGGGTTCGTCACGATGTGCTCCGTGCCGTGGCGCTTGATCGCCAGCGCGATCTTGCCCTCCGTCCGTTTCAGGTCGGAGAACACGTCGATGAACGACCGCCCGCCGTATCCGTCCGGCACCGGGTGCGTCATGAGGTCGTGGCCCACCTGTGCGCTCAGCAACTCGTGCAGCACCTTGGAAATGCCGTGGTCGAGGGTAGCGGTCGAGATGACCCGGCTGCACAGGTCCGCGCCCACGATGATCTCGTCGGCCTTGGCGTGTCTGCAGTGGGGCACGTTCTCCTCCCCGGCCAGCTCGACGATGACGTAGGCGCTCGGGTTGAGGCTCTTGACCGTCAGCACCGCCAGCACCGCCGTGGCGTCGCGCGCCCGGTAGTCCTGCGACCGGTCGCCGACCAGGACGACGGTCGCCGCCCGCTTGATGCCGGCCCGCATCAGGTCGTCCTCGGTCTCGGTGCCGCGGACGAAACGAAGATGTTCGTCGTCGCCCGCCGGATTCGTCTCTACGTCGGCCACCAGCGCGATAGCCGTGGCCGCCGAGCGGGAGTCGGCCCGCAGGTCCTTCAGGATCTCCTTCGCCCGGCCGTTCCATCCGCACAGGATGATGTGGCCGTCCAGGTCGCAATCGTCCATGCCGCGGTCCTTTCTCTGTCTCTGCTGGACGAACGCGCTCGCGACTGTCGCGGTGAACGTGCCGAGCACGCCGATGCCGAAGAACATCAGCACGACGCCGATCATCCGGCCGCCGAGCGTCACCGGCGAGATGTCTCCGAAGCCGACGGTGGTCAACGTGACGATGGCCCACCAGAGCGCGTCCTGGAAGGCGCGGTCCTCCTCGAAGAACGTGAGGCCGCCGGCCCCGACCAGGACCAGCGCGACGATCACACCCAGGAGGCGGAAGAGGTTCTCGCGCCGCACGAACGCGAGCAGCGCTGCCGCGGGATGCCGCACTCTCGACCTGAAGCTGCTCATCGTCCGCCGGCGCGCGTTCGATTCCGCTCCTGCGCCGGGCAGTGCTACAGCGTCAACCCGATCAGCATCGACGCGGCGAGGTAGGTCACCCCGGCGATGACGCCGGCGCCCAGGTTCGGCTGCTCCCGCACCAGCTCGTCGCCCAATCGCGCGCCGGGCAGCAGGATCCTGTCCGCGAACAGCCGGACGAACGGCAGCAGCACCAGCCCGGCCACGGTGTAGTAGCCGAACTCGGTCAGGCTCTGGTTCCAGGAGACGAAGTCGCCTTCGCCGGCCAGCCGGATGACGTTGCCGAAGCCGGCGAGCACTCCCGCGAACGCGGCCGCAACCGCGACGTTGCCCTTCTCGAGCTCGTCGTGCAGGTCGTAGGGCGTGATCCGGTCGTACAGGAGCCCGGCGACGATCAACGCCGCCAGCCCCGCGATCCAGAAGACCAGCCCGGACGCCAGTCCGCCCTCCCCGGACATCGCGCCTGCGGTGATCAGGCCGACGGCCACGTAGTTGGCCCCTTCCAGGAGGCCGACGCCCACGTTGCGGTCCTCGACGATCTCGTGCTCGATGGCGAACTGCGAGAACACCGCCTTGTCGTTGATCAGGGCCGACAGGTTCAGCAGCACGATCCCCAGTACCCCGAAGATCGCCAGGCCGATGACGTCGTCGAGCAGGCTGAACGAGGCCGGGCCGGAGACTACGCCGCCCAATACGATGACCAGCCCCAAGTAGTAGCCGGCGACCGCCAGCGCCGCGGCGAGGTTGCGCTTCTCGATCAGCTCGGCCCCCAGCGCGAAGCCCCGGTGGAGCCCGTCGTAGACCCACTTGCCGACGACCAGCAGCACGAGGACGACGGCCAGGTAGACGAAGCCCGGCAGGATCTGGTCCACCGACATGTCGTGTTCTCCTCTACTTGCCGAAGCTGCGCATACCGCCCGCCATGCGGCTGCTTACCCGTTGGCCGAACGACCGGCTCTGCGACGCCTGCCGCGCCTGCTGGCGGCGGAAGAAGTCGGGCCTGGTCTGGCGGGTCGCGGAGCCGTTGGTGCCGTACGTGCGGCCGCCGCCGGGGGCGGCAGGGCCGTAGTACGTCTGGCCGCGGCCGCGCGCGTCCCGATAGCCGTTCCAGTCGTCGCGGTAGATCGGCCGCCCGAAGCCGCCCATGATGTGGCTCAGCAGCGCGTACTGGCCGTAGAACTCCCAGAACGACCGCCCGCTGGAGTCCTCCCGCCACTGCCCGTAACGCTCGTCGCCCACCTGCCGGTACCCGGGCGGGTGCGCGTCCTGATCGACGTTGCCGCCCGGGCTCTTCGAGAGGACGACCATGCCGAGGAACGGCTGGTAGCGCTCGTAGGTTCCGGAATCGACCTGCTGCCAGTCGAGAACCGCTTCGCGGTAGACCAGCTCGTCCGACCCGGCTTGCGGCGCGCCGACGACGACCTGGTACTGGTGCGAGTACCCGAACAGGTCCTCGTTCATGTCCTGCAGGACCACCGAGTACTCCGGGTACGTATCGAGCTGCGCCTGGAGCCGCTCGAGCGGCGTCTGCGTGTCGCATGCGGCGGCGAGCAGGGCGAGCAGAGCGATACCCGCCACCATCGGCGCAGGGCCGATGCGTGAGCGGCGAATCTCCGGCTCGGGCGGCGCGAGGTGGTTGCCTGGATCCGACGCGGACCGGTCGCGACTCATGTGGGACTCCCCGGCAGGATGTGCGTGAACTGGTAATCCTCCACCACCGAGCCGGCCGCGGCGGTGAACTCGCTCTCGCCCCACTGCTCGATGCCGACGAAGGCGGTCTCGTCCGCGTCGACGAACTCCCAGCGGATGACCGGTTCGCCGGCGCCGGCCCCGTCCGGCAGCAGGTGGCCGGCGTAGGAGGCGTCGAGACGGTACGCGGCGCCCTTGAAGATGATGGTGTCCGGCGGATCCTCGTGGTCGAGGATGTGCCGCCGAACGTCGCCGGCGATGTCGCCGACGGCAATCTTGTACGACAGCGACCAGGCGTCGCCGGCGCGCTCCAGGTAGCGCTGCTCGCCGTCGGCGGTCAACTCCCACTCCTCGACTTCGTCCACGCCCGAGAACCGGTAGCGGGAGTAGCCGGTGACCCGCCACGTCTGCAGGTCGTAGTCGACGAGATAGCCGACCTTCAGCTTTTCGAGAACGAGATCGGCCAGCGGATCCGGCTCGTCTTCCGCGTTCTTCTTCCGGCCGAACAGTCGCTCCCGCAGCCCCATGACGAACCTCGACCCCTCAACGAACCCTAGCAGGAAGTACCCGGCACCCGCAATGTGACGCCAGGAGTCTGCGACGCGGAGTCTCGCGCCAGCGAGACTCCCAACGCGACCGTGGGTCGCGCCTAATCGTCCTCGTACGGCTCCGGCAGGCGGTGCTCGGGATGCGATGCCAGGTACGACTCCATGCGCTCGACGCGGGTGACCGCCTCCGCGATGAACGCCACCGCCTGTGAGAGCCGCTCGTCCGGCTCGGCGCAACTCAGGCGCAGGAAGCCGCCGCCGGCCTCCCCGAAGCACTCTCCCCCGAGACACGCGACGCCGCGCGCGCCGTCCGCCGCCTCGAGCAGGAACAGGGCGAGGCCGTGCGACGTAATGCGGTGGCGGTTGCAGATGCGCTTCACCGAGGGGAAGGCGTAGAACGTGCCGCCGGGCATCAGGCAGGAGACGTCGTCGATGGTGTTGAGGCCCTCGACGAGGCGCTCGACCTTGTGCCGGAAGTCGGCCATCCGCTCGTCGCGCACCGGCCCGTCCTCGGCCATCGCCGCCATGCCGGCGATCTGCGTGAACGGCGGGACGCACGACAGCGCCGTGTTCGTCAGCGTCCCGATCACCTCGATCGTGGCGGGGCTGGATACCGCGAAGCCGAGGCGCCAGCCGCTCATGCTGAACGACTTGCTGAAGGTGTAGGCGGCGACGCATTGGTCGAACATGCCGGGCTGGCTCAGCAGCGTGTGGTGCCGGCCGCGCCAGACCATCGCGTCGTACGGCTCGTCGCTGAACACCGCGACGTCCCGGCCGCGGATCAGATCGGCGAGGCCCCGGAGATCCTCGATGGTCGCGACCCCGCCGGTCGGGTTGTGGGGGCTGTTGAGGAAGATCGCCTTCGGGCTCGCGTCCTCCGCCAGGAAGCGCTCGACGTCCTCCAGGCTCGGGCGGAAGTCGTGCGAAGCGCGCAGCCGCGACACCACCATCCGCCCGCCGCGCCGCTGGATGTTGGCGGGATAGGTCGGGAAGTGCGGGCTGAAGACGAGCACGCCGTCACCCGGATCGACGAATGCCTCGCAGAAGAACTGCTCGTAGATCTTGGCGCCCGGTCCCACCACGACGTGCGCGGCGGTCACCGGGAGACCGTACTGCCGCTCCAGGTACGCCGCCGCGGCGGCGCGGAAATCGGGCAGGCCGAGCGACGGCCCGTAGTGCGTGTGGCCTTCGTGGACCGCGCGCACGCCCGCGTCGAGCGCCGCCGGAGACGTTGGGAAGGGGCTGTCGCCGATCTCCAGCTCGATGACGTCCTTGCCGGACGCCAGCAGGCGCTTGGCCACGGCGAGCACGGTAAACGCGGTCTCTCCCTGTACGGTCGAGGCGAATGTCGAGTACGTCGCTGACATCTGAGACTTTGTCCTTGCGGGTCGAGAACCGAGGGGTGCCTGCCGCGGCGGGTCACCCGTAGACCTGTTGCGGATCCTCGAGGAGCGCCTTGAGCGCGCGCAGCAGTTCCGCGCCGGTGACGCCGTCGATGGCGCGGTGGTCGGCCGAGAGCGTCACCGTCATCATCGCGCCGGCCGTGACCTTGCCGTCGCGGACGACGGGCCGCTCGACGATGGCGCCGACGCCGAGAATACAACTCTGCGGCGGGTTCAGAATGGCGTAGAGGCTCGATACTCCGTACATGCCGAGGTTGGAGAGGGTGCAGGTGCCGCCCTGGTAATCGGCCGGCTGCAGGCGGCCGGCGCGCGCGTCGGTGGCGAGCCGGCGCAGCTCCGCGGCGATTTCGGGCAGCGTCCTGGTGTCGGCGGCGCGGACCACCGGCGTCACCAGCCCCGCCGGCGTCTGCACCGCAACAGCCAGGTCGACCCGGTCGTAGACGCGCACGGCTTCACCCGTCCAGGCCGAGTTGGCCAGCGGCACCTCCCGTAGCGCGAGCGCCGCGGCGCGGACGACCACGTCGTTCACTGTCGGCACGCCTGCATCGCCGGCCGGACTCGCGGCGTCGCTCGCGGCAGCCGCTTCGTCGCGCACCGCCAGCAGCCGATCGACGGCGCACTCGATCTCCAAGTAGAAGTGGGGAGCCGATTGCTTCGCTGCGGCCATCCGCTGTGCGGTGATCCGCCGCATCGCCGTCAGCGGCCGATCCGTATGAGGAAGATCGGACGTCGGCGCCGGGGGCCGCGCGGGCGCGGCCGGTTCGGCGGCCGGCGCGCCGGCCGCGCCCGGCGCCGCGGCGGACCGGAGCAGGCGCACCACGTCGACCTTCATCACGCGGCCGTCGTCGCCGGAGCCGGTCACGCCGGAGAGATCGAGCCCGGCGAGCTCGGCCATCCGCCGCGCCAGCGGCGTAGCGGGCACCTCCACGAACGCGGGCCCGGCATCATCCGGCGGCGTTGTGGCGCCCACCGGCGCATCGACGCCGACGCCCCCGGCGGGAGGCTTCCGGATCCGGGCGTCTGCTCCGGCCGAAGGAGGTGCGATTGCATCGGCCGCAACTCCGGCGGTTGCCGTGGCGGGCAGGCCTTCCGCCGTATCGACGGCTCCGGCTGGCGGCGTCGGAACGGAAGCACCGGCTTCAGGAGAACCCGTGTTCTCGGCCGGTCCACCTTGCGTTGCGGCCTCGCCCGGCGCCCCCTTGCGGACCAGCGCCAGCACCGTGCCCACCGCCACCGCCTCGGTGCCTGCCGCGACGCGGATGTCGGCGAGCACACCGTCGGCCGGCGCTTCGATCTCGACGGTGGTCTTGTCGGTCTCGACCTCGGCGATCGGCTCGCCGGCCGTCACCCGGTCACCCGAGTGCTTCAGCCACGCGGTCAAGGTAGCCGACGTCATCGAGTCGGCCAGCTCCGCCATCCGGACTTCGATCTGGTCCGCCATCCTGCGTGCGTATCTTACGTTTTCGCCGGCCGGTCGCGCGGCAGGGTGTCAAACGGTGTTCGCCAGCGCGACGCGCGCCGCCGCGTCGACGATGGCGTCCACGTCCAGGCGGTACTCGCGGTACAGGTCGGGCAGATCGCCGGACTGACCGAAGCGATCCACGCCCAGCGGGATGACCCTTTGCCGGTGGACCGACGCCAGCCACGACAGGGTCGCGGGATGCGCGTCGATCACCGTGATCAGCCCGGCCCCGGCGGGCAGCGGTTCCAGCAGCCGCTCGACGTGCGAGACCGGTCTGGCCGCACCGACCGCGCCGTGGTGGCTCGCGGTCCACCCGCGGTACAGGCGGTCGACCGAGGTGACCACCAGCAGCCCGGCATCGGGGACGTCCTCCAGGATCTGCCCGTGCGCCTCGATTGCCTCGGGCAGCACCGCGCCGCTGGCGACGAGCGCGATCTCCGCCCGAGGCCCGGGTGGTGCCAGCCAGTAGCCGCCGTCCGTGACGTGCCGCGCCAGACCGGCGTCGAACCGCCGTTGGGGCTGATCCACCGGCCGCGTCGACAGCCGCAGGTAGACCGCCCCCCCGTCGTCGGCCTGCAGGTGCTCGAAGCTCCAGCGCAGGATCTCGCACAGCTCGTCCGCGTAGGTCGGCTCGAACGACGTCAGGCCCGGTTGCGCCATCCCGAGCAGCGGCTCGTAGATCGACTGGTGGGCCCCGCCCTCGGCGGCCAGCGACACGCCCGACGGCGTCCCGACCACGATGAAGCGCGCGTCCTGGTAGCAGGCGTAGTTCAGGGCGTCGAGGCCGCGGCTGATGAAGGGGTCGTAGACGGTGCCGATCGGCAGCAGCCGCTCGCCGAAGAGTGGGCCGCTCAGCCCGAGCGCGGCGAGCAGGATGAACAGGTTGTTCTCGGCGATCCCCAGCTCGATGTGCTGGCCCTCGGCGGAGACCTCCCAGTTGAGGGCGGAGACGATCCGCTTGTCCTTGAACAGGTCGCCGCGAGCGCGCCGCCCGAAGATGTGCCGGCGGTTCAGCCACGAGCCGAGGCTGGTCGAGACGGTCACGTCCGGCGACGACGTCACCACGCGGTCGGCCAGATCGGGGTGGCGCCGCGCGAGGTCGGACAGGAAGCGGCCGAACGCGTCCTGGGTCGACAGCCGGTCGCCGGGGGGCGGCTCGAACCGCCCCGGCACCGCGATGCGCGCCGCGGCGTGCCGCCGGCCGGACGCGCTTCCGAAGGGGACCGCATCCAGAAACGCCTGCAGCTCGCCGGCCGGGACGTCGAGCCCGGCGAAGCGGTCCCATTCCTCGCCGTCCTCGATGCCCATGCGCTGCTTGAAGGACGCCATCTGATCCGGCGTGACGAGCCCGGCGTGGTTGTCCTTGTGGCCGGCGAACGGCAGGCCGTAGCCCTTGATGGTGTAGGCGATGAAGGCGGTGGGCCGGTCGTCCTGCACGGCGCGGAAGGCGTCGCGCAGGGTCGCCAGATCGTGTCCGCCGAGGTTGGTCATCAACCGCCCGAGTCCGTCGTCGTCGTGCTCGTCGAGCAGGGCGCGGATGCCGTGGGTGTCCCCCAGATCGCGCAGCAGCTCGTCGCGCCAGGCCGCGCCGCCCTTGTAGGCCAGGGCCGAGTAGCGCGAGTTCTCCGCCGAATCGATCCACTGCCGCAGCGCGTCCCCGCCCGGCCGCTCGAAGGCCGCGGTCAGCAGGCGTCCGTACTTGAGCACCACCACGCGCCAGTCGAGGTTACGGAAGACGGTCTCCAGCCGGTCCGAGAACCGCTCGACCATCACCGCGTCGAGGCTCTGGCGGTTGTAGTCGATGATCCACCAGACGTTGCGGACGTCGTGCTTCCAGGACTCGACGAGCGCCTCGAAGATGTTGCCCTCGTCGAACTCGGCGTCGCCGGCGATGGCGATCATGCGGCCCGGCGGCCGTTCCGACCCGAAGTGCTTCAGCCGCACGTAGTCCTGCACGAGCGCGGCGAAGCTGGTCATCGCCACGCCGAGGCCGACCGAGCCGGTGGAGAAGTCGACGTCGTCGGCGTCCTTGGTGCGCGAGGGGTACGATTGCGCGCCGCCGAACCCGCGGAAGCGGGCGAGCTGATCCCGCGTCTGGTTGCCGAGCAGGTACTGGATGGCGTGGAACACCGGGCTGGCGTGCGGCTTCACCGCCACCCGGTCCTCCGGGCGCAGGGCGTCGAAGTAGAGCGCGGTCATCAGCGCCGCCACCGACGCCGACGACGCCTGGTGGCCGCCGACCTTCAGCCCGTCGCGCGAGGGCCGGAGGTGGTTGGCGTTGTGGATCGTCCAGACGGCCAGCCACAGGACCTTGCGCTCGAGCGCGCGGAGGCAGCGGAGACTGGAGGCGGCTGCGCCGGGGTCGGTCGAGCCGGGAGGAGTCGCCGGGGTCGGGGTCGGGGTCGCCATCAGTCGCTAGGATGCCTCACGCGAGCGGGCGCGGACAAGTGCCCCTACCCGGCATCCGGCGCGCACTCGGCAGGTTCTGCGCACCGCTCGTGCTCCAGTTGCACGGTCGCGTGCCGCACGCCGAAGCGCTCGCGAAGGCAGGCCAGGACCCGCTCCAGCACCTGGTCGTGGACGGCGCCGCGGTCGACGCGGGCGTGGAAGGTCATAATCGGGCGGCCCGGGCTCAGCGACCAGATGTGCATGTGATGCACGTCGCCGACCTCGGGCACGGTCCGAGCGATGGTCCGTGCGACGTCTTCCGCGTCCAGGTGCTCGGGGCGGCCCTCCATGAGGACGTGACCGGAACGGCGCAGCAGCGACACCGCGCTCCTCAGCACCAGCAGGGCGACGAGCAGCGACAGGAGCGGGTCGATCAGCGTCCAGCCGGTCGCCATGATCACCAGTGCGGCGACAATCGCGGCAACCGAACCGAGCAGGTCGCCTAGCACGTGCACGAGCGCGCCGCGCACGTTCAGGCTGTCCTTCCTTCCCCCGAGCAGCAGGCGGAACGCGGCCAGGTTGACGAGCAGGCCGACCGCCGCGACGGCCAGCATCGGCCCTTCCAGAATCTCGACCGGCTCGCGCATGCGCGCCACCGCCTCGAACGCGATCCAGGCGACGATCAGCAGCAGCGTGACGGCGTTGACGTACGCGGCGAGCACCGGAAAACGGTGATAGCCGTACGAGCGCCGGGTATCGCCGGGCCGCGTGGCGACCCGCACGGCGATGCACGCGAGACCGAGCGCGGCGGTGTCGGTCAGCATGTGGCCGGCATCGGCGAGCAGGGCCAGCGAGCCGGCGAACAGGCCGCCGGCGACCTCCACCAGCACGAATCCGCCCGTGAGCCACAGGGCGCCGAGCAACCGGCGTCGATCGTCCGCGTCTCCCGCGGCCGAACCGGGCGCGGGGGCGGAAGGGCCGCCCCTCCCGGGCTGGTGGTCATGGTCTCCGTGGTGGTCGTGCATGCGCTATATATTAACACATGTTCACATATTGTATATTGTGGCGTGATGGACAACTCGACACGACCGGAGCCCGCCCGGCTCGCGACCCTCGACGACGATACCGTCAGCCAGTTGGCCGAGATGTTCAGGCTCATGGGCGATCCGACGCGCCTGCGCATCATCCTCGGTTGCCTGTCCGGACCCCGCCCGGTCGGCGACATCGCGCAGCGGCTCGGCCTCTCCTCGTCGCTGGTCAGCCACCATCTGCGCCTGCTGCGCGCCGCGCGGGTGATGCGGGGCCGGCGCCACGGCAAGCAGGTCCACTACGGCGTGGCCGACGAGCACATCGGCCGGGTGTTCCTCGACATGCTGGATCACGTCGTCGAGCCGGCGGACCACGACGTGTCGTGATCAGGCCGGACGCGCTATCGATTGTGGCAAATCACATTTCCAGATGCGATATTCAACGATTACACGTGCCGCGGGAGTCGCATGGGATAGGATGCCCCACGCGCTCCGCACCGGGCGCCATTACCCCAACGGGAGAACGACGATGACCGATCCGACCGCCGGGCGCCGCCGGTACACCCGACGCGAAGCCCTCGGCCTTCTCGGCACAGCCGCCGCATCCGGCGCAGGCGCCGCGGCCTTCGGCGCCGCAGTGCCGCTCCATGCGCAGCAGACGTTCACCAGCGCGGAGCCGCCGACCTTCCCCGCGGGGGCGATAGTCCGCACCCTGCAGGGCGACGTCGACCCGGAGGAGCTGGCCGAGGGCGCGACGCTCTTCCACGAGCACGTCGGTCGCGCCGACGTCGACCTCGCCGTCGAGGAGCTGGCCGCCTGCGCGTTCGACGGGCTCGGGTGCATCGTCGACGCGGCGACCGGCCGCCGCACCGCGGAGCAGGTGGAGCACCTGAACGCCATCGCCGCCCGCAGCGAGGTGCGCATCGTCATGGCCGGGGGGTACTTCGAGGACATCGGCTTCGCCATCTACCCGGTGCGCGTGGCCGAGATGTCCGAGGACGAGCTGGTCGAGGAGCTGGTGGCCGACGCCGCCGCCCAGCGCTGGGGCGCGTTCGGCGAGATCGCCTCGTCGCTCGAGATGCGCCCGGACGAGCGCAAGGTGCACCGGGCCGTCGCCCGCGCCCACCTGCGGACCGGGCTGCCGATCTTCACGCACACGCCGCACGAGAGCTGCCCGAGCTGCGCCATGGAGCAGATGGACGTCATCGAAGGGGCGGGCGTGGACCTGTCGCACGTCGTGATCGGCCACATGGCGACCATCAAGCCGGAGCACGATCCGCTGGCTACCCACACCGCCGTGGCGCGGCGCGGCGCCTTCGTCGGCCTCGACACGCTGGGGCACGAGATGGGCCGCTCCGACATCCCCGCCGCCGACAAGGTGCGGATGGTGCAGGACCTGCTCGACGCCGGCCTGGAGGATCACGTCCTGCTCTCCTCCGACCAGGGCAACGTGCGGCAGTTCAAGCGCTACTACGGCCACGGGTGGGCGTCGGTGCTGATGCAGTTCGTGCCGAAGCTGCGCTACGCCGGGGTGCCGGAGGAGGCCATCCGCAAGATCCTGGTCGACAACCCGCGGCGCTTCCTCGCCTTCGTGCCGCCGGCGTAGGGACGAGGAGGGGCGCCTCACCGAAGCGCCCCCGGGGGACTCGGCAGTTGACAATGCGCGGCGGCTGCGAGGCCGGTCGATGACAAGGCTGTTCGACAGGCTGAAACTATCGGGTGTCCTGTCGTTCGGGCCCGAGGGGATCGATCTGCCGATGGAACCGTTGAACGTCCTCATCGGACCGAACGGCTCCGGAAAATCGAACCTGCTTGAGGTCGTCTCGCTGTTTCAGGCCGCGCCGCGCGCTATCGCGGATCCGATTTCACGCACCGGCGGAGTTCGCGAGTGGTTGTGGAAAGGACCGGAAAAACCGAAGTCCTTCACAGTGGCGGCCCTCGTTGATTTTTCGCCGCATGGGACGCTGCGGCATTCCATGACTGTCTCCGATCAGCAAGGGCGCCCTCTGGTGGGCGACGAACAGGTCGAGCCTTCGGAGGCGCTGTCCGGCGGTCGCGCTTGGCGGTCCAGCCCTGGTTCCGGGGTAGGAGAGCCGGATGAATTGCCCGGCGGCGCCGAACGGGAGCGGCTTTCGTACTACCGGCCCTCTCGGGACAGGCAAGTGGCGTCGGAAATGGCGGATGCTCATGCGCAGTTGACTGAAAGCAAGGAAGGGAATGTTGCCGTGCCGCTGGCGCAGGTGATGTTTCGCTTCCGCAACGGCGCTGTCGAGTTCGCTGCACAGTTTGGACGGGAAGAGTCACTGCTTTCTCTGACTTCCAATCCGATGTTTCCGGCGCTCTGGCATCTGCGGGAGCAGTATGGACGCATTCGGCTCTACCGGAACTGGTCGTTCGGGCCCGACGCAGGCCCGCGCCTGCCTTGCAGTGCCCATGCGCGGAGCGATTTTCTGGAGGAGGGAGCCGGAAATCTGCCGCTTGTACTTTCGCAGTTGCATGGAACGCAACGGAAGAGCTTCCTGACTGCGCTGACCAAGTTGTTCGATGGCATCGTCGACGTGCAATGCCCGGTGACCGGCGGCACGGTCTCATTGTTCCTGGAAGAAGCCGGTGGTCGTTCGATTCCGGCCACCCGCCTGTCGGACGGGGCGTTGCGCTATCTGAGCCTGCTGGCGATCCTCCTTCACCCGGAGCCGCCCCCTCTCATTTGCATCGAGGAACCGGAACTCGGTCTGCATCCGGACCTGTTGCCGACGCTGGCCGACTTGATGATCGAGGCCTCCGAACGCAGTCAACTCATCGTGACGACTCATTCCGACGTGCTTGTCGATGCGCTGACCGATCGGCCGGAGAGCGTCGTGGTGTGCGAGAAGCACGATGGACGGACCGAGATGAGGCGGCTCGACAAGGCGGACCTCGCCAAGTGGCTGAACGACTACCGCCTTGGCGACCTCTGGACTTCCGGCGAGCTCGGCGGGAACCGGTGGTGACGGCGACCCTGTACGTCGAGGGCGGCGGCGACGGTCGATCGCTTCGCGCACGGTTCCGCGAGGGCTGGAGCGGGTTCTTCAAGTCCGCCGACCTGGGCGGCAGCGTCAAGATCGTACGGGGCGGCGGGCGCGAGCAAACGTTCCACCGTTTCGCCTCTGCCGTCGCGTCCGGTCGTGCCGGTGCGCCCGTGCTGCTGGTGGACAGCGAGGACCCGGTTGCGCCGGGGTCTTCGGTCTGGCAACACCTGCACGACCGCGACGGCTGGACACGGCTCGACGGGGCGGGTGACGATCAGGCGTTCCTGATGGTCCAGCTCATGGAGACGTGGTTCCTTGCCGACCGTGACGCCCTGCGGCGGTACTTCGGCGCGCAGTTCAGGGAGAACGCGGTCAGGCAATGGCCGGCGCTGGAGGCCGTTCCCAAGGCTACGGTCCTCGAAACGCTCGATCGGGCTACCGCCGCCTGCCGGAAGCGTTACGCCAAGGGCAGGGTCTCGTTCGAACTCCTGGCGCGGATCGTTCCTGCTCGCGTCGAAGCGGCGTGCCCCCACGCCCGGGCGCTCCTGGATCGACTGAGGGCACAATGAAGGAGCATCGAACCCGGACGGAGGCGACCATGGTTGCAGCACGCGAGCGGCGTTCGGGCCCGGGAGGCGGCAGCGCCCTGCTCGCTGCCCTGATGTTCTGCGGCCTGCTGGTCGGCGGAGCTGCGGTCTCGGCGCAGCCGGCGCAGGACGAGCCCGAATACCCGCACGCCTACCCGCGCGAGGGGTCACGAAGCGCTTCGAGAAACGAACGCGTGATCATCTGGGAGGTCGTCTGGCCGGACGGCGTGCCGGCGGAGTACCACTGGCACCGGTACGACATGACTGGCGTGTTCCTGCGCTGGGGACCGCTCCGGGTGAAGCGCCCCGACGGGACGTTCACTGTCAGCGAGACCCCGTTCGAGGTCCCGAGCACGTTCCTCCTCCCCAAGGGGGTGACCCACAAGGAGGAGGGCATCGGGCAGCCGGAGCGGCACTCGATCATGATCGACATGAAGGACTGCACGCCGCCGCCCCGCGAGCCGCGGACCGACGTGCCGCCCGCGATGCCCCATGCGGGCGCGACGCTGGTGCTGGACGAGGAGCGCGTGAGGGTCTCGGACGTCCGGCTCGCCGAGGGGCAGGAGCTGCCGCTCCACGTCCACAACAACGACACGGTCGCGGTGATCCTCGAAGGCGGCACTTTGCGGGAGACCGACGAGGACGGGACAGCCAACACCAGGACCTGCGCCTACAAGGACGTTTTCTTCTGGCCCGCCGGCGGGCGTGCGCACCGGGACGTGGTCGTCGAGGGGACGCCCCGGGCGTTCCTCTTCGAGCTGCAGGATTGAGGGCGACGCGCCTGCTACGAAGAAGCCGCGCTGAAGGGCAGGATCATGCGAACGTCACCGTGTGAGCAACCATGACCGGCCCATTGCACCATGCGCTACGAGAGCAGCCCAAAGCACAAGGAACCGTGGCAGCGGGGACGGCGCGGTGTGCTCTGTCCGAGGGAGTTCGATGCAGAGCATGCACGACAACTGCTGGCCGATAGCGAGCCGGACGGTGATGTGCGGTACGCTGTGCATGAAGGCCGTGCGTACTGTGCGCGGCGGCATGGCCCCGATGACTGGCACGGGTACCCGATCGGTTGGATCCGAGTGCCGGAACGCCTCCGTCGCAGGTGGATGGATGAGGGCCGCGTCCGTCGCCGCGACATTCGGGCGCACTGGGACTGAGCGAGCACACTGATGAGCACCCGATGGGAGCGGCTTGCCGGGGACACCGGCGAATTCGCGCTGAAGTTGGCGTTCGCCCGCGACCCCGATGACGGTCGGGCTGCCGACCCCGATGTCAGCCTCTCCTGGGGCAGCTTCCAGCTCTGGGTTGAGGGCCGCAACCTGTGTGCTCACAACGAGGGCGGAGAACGGTCCGAGTCGGTCCATTGGTATCTTCTTCCGCTGATGGAGTGGTTCGCCAGTCACTGGAATCCCCTCCTGCACGAAGAACGCCTTCCCGCGAGCAATGAAGGCGATACCGCCTGGGAATCCCTGCGGGCCACCCGGTTCCCGCCCCACGCGATAGAGGAAGACGATGAGGCGGCGTCCTCGTGGGAGAGCGGGTGGCAGACATGGTGGGAACGACATGCGATTCGGTCCGCCAGTGATGGTGGGCTGTTTCCCGACGTCCTGCTGAGGCGGATCCGCGACCGTGTCGAGGTCTCCTGGGGCCAAGCGCGTGCGGCGGGTATGCCGGAGCACTTCGATTTCGCGGAGTCCGACAGGGGGTTCGGCAGACTGCCGCCCGAGGCAGTCGCCGTTCCGTTGCACAACGTGCTGGTGGGCGCCAGCGAGTACCTACTGTCCCTCGCGCCCGGATCGGATCGGCTCAAGACGCTGGAAGCGCGTGTCGCGCGGCTGCGGGGCGTTGAGAGGCATCGTGACCGGCGGCTGATGTGGCTGGCAGGCCTGGGAACGGACGAGCACACCATCCACAACGGGTGGCGGCGGGTGAAGCGTTATCTCTCCGAGTGTGCCGACGGCCCTCGTCGCGCCATGCTGGAGGCGTGCGAGTCGTCACTTGTCGTAACGGGATCGTGCCAGGCTTCCTTGATGTTCGGTTCGCTTTCTCCGAGAGTCCGAAAGGGGGACGTCCTGGAGTTGGCGCGAGCAATAGTCGAACTATACGCTCCTCAAGGCGATCCGCAGCCCATCGACGAAGTCCGAGATGCCGTTCCGCTGCGGGCATCCGGGGATCCCTCCTGGTACCAAGGGTACGAGTTGGCTGACAGTGTTCACGAGCGCATCGGGACCGCGCTCGGTGATGACGAATTCGTGGACATCGAGGATGTCCTTCGGCAACTGGGCGTCAATGTGGTTGATCGGGAGCTCTCCGATGAGACGATCCGCGGTGTCGCGCTGCACGGCGCGCACCATCGGCCCGGAATAGTCGTCAACACGCGCCACGGCGCCAACGACGAATCAGTCGGTCGCCGGTTCACGTTGGCGCATGAGCTTTGCCATCTGTTGTTCGACCGGGATGCCGGTGCGGAGCTGGCAATCGCCAGTGGTCCCTGGGCGCCATGTGACGTCGAGCGAAGGGCGAACGCCTTCGCTGCGATGTTCCTGATGCCCAACAGGCTCGTACGCCGGGCTGTCTCCGCGCTGACGGGCTCGCTGGAAACAAGAGATGTCGTGCTGAGGGTCGCCGACCGGCTCCGAGCGAGTTTCGGGTCCACGTTGTGGCATTTGAAGAATCTGAGATACATCGATGAGGTCACTCGGGAACGAATCGAGAATGAGCCCCAACAGCAGCAGCCGGCATGAGACCGCGAGACAATGGACACGTTGTCCGGCAGTATCGCTTGCGCTGTTGTTTCTTCTCGCCGCCGCCGGCTGCGCCGCTACCGATGACGGCCGCCGGCCGGACGACTACCTGACGCCGGAGCTGCGTGCCGCCGTCGAGCAGCTCAAGGCAGACGTGGCAACGAGCCCCACCGGCGAGTCGACGATCGCCGAGCGAGCGCGGGTCCTTGCCGACTGGGTCGACGCCTACGCCCTGAACGGCGGAGAGGTCGGTCTCGAAGGTCCGCGGGTGCGCCTGCAGTCGACGCTGCCGCCGACCGGCCAGACGGCGCTGCGGCAAGGGGCGATCGTCGACCGGCTGGTGCGGCAGTTCACCCTGCACGACGAGCCCGGTGCGCTCGGGGAGCTGACGGCCGAGTCGCTCGGCCCGTTCGAGGCGCGCTCGCACCAGGCCATTCGCCAGACCTGGACCGCCGGCACGCGCCCGGTGGCGACCGGCGGCGGCTTCTGGGTGGCGCGGCACTTCAACGTCAACTACGGTCCGTTCCAGACCGACGACCCGGCCGGCGACGGGTACGTGACCATCGCGACATCGGACACCGACGCGGCGTTCGAGGCCGACGTCTACATGGCGAGCGGCCCGCACGGCGGGTTCCGGGCGCCCGAGCCGGCGCTGGTGTTCCGCGTCGCTTCCGGGCAGGTCGACCCGGGCGAGACGGTGACCATCACCTACGGCGACACCAGCGGCGGCGGGCAGGGCCTGCTGATGACCGGCACGTCGAGCGCGCGGATGCCGCTGCCGCTGTACGTCGATCTCGACGCCTCCGGCGAGTGGCGTCCGCTGCCGATCCTGCCGTTCGTGGTCAGCGGCACAAGCGTGGCCGGGGTGCACGGCTTCGCGCCCAGCGTCGTCGCGCCCGGCGAGCCGTTCGAGCTGTCGGTGCGCGCCCAGGACGCGTTCTTCAACCGCGCGACGGGCGCCATCCCGGCGTTCGAGGTGCGGGTGGACGGCGACGTCCGCGCGACGACACCGGCCGGGACCGAGCCGATCACCGTGGTGGAGCTGACGCTGGACGAGTCGGGGCCGCACTGGGTCGAGATCCGTTCGGAGGACGGCGCGATCCGCGGCGGCGCGAACCCGGTCCTGGTCGAGGAGAACCCCGCCCGCCGCATCTACTGGGGCGACACCCACGGGCACTCGGGCTACGCCGAGGGGATCGGCACCATCGACTTCTTCATGACCTTCGCCCGCGACGACGCCCGGCTCGACTTCGTGACCCATTCCGAGCACGACGTCTGGCTGGACGACGCCGAGTGGGAGCTGTCGCGCAGCGCCGTGCAGGCCTTCGACGAACCGGGCCGGTTCATCCCCTACCTCGGCTGGGAGTGGACGCGGCACGCCCGCTTCGGCGGCCACCACAACGTGCTGTTCCGGGACGCGGCGGGCAGGGATCGCGTGTCGGCGCTGGAGTACCCGACGCTGTCCGAGCTGTACCAGGGTCTGCACGCGCGCTACGACCCGGCCGACGTGCTCGTCATCCCGCACGCCCACAACCCGGGCGACTACCGGCAGTCGGACCCGCAGCTCGAACCGCTCATCGAGATGATGTCGATGCACGGCACCTTCGAGTGGTTCGTCCGGCAATACCTCTCGCACGGCCACCAGGTGGGGCTGGTCGCCGCGTCCGATGACCACCTGTCGCACCCCGGCTACTCCGCCCCGAACCGCAACTCGCTGGCGCAGCGCGGCGGCCTCGGCGCGGTGATGGCGCCCGAGAAGTCGCGCGACGCGATCTTCGACGCGATGAAGGAGCGGCGGACGTACGCCACGACCGGCGACCGCATCATCCTGAACGTGACCGTCAACGGTACGGAAATGGGCCAGCGCGGCGACTACGCGGACGAGCGGACCGTCGAGGGCCGCGTGATCGGCACGGCGCCGATAGAATCGGTCACGCTGCTCAAGAACGACGAGCCGATCTGGAGTCAGACCTACGGCACGGGCCGCGGCCGGCCCGCCGACACCGAGGAGTGGCTGCTCTCGTTCTCGTCGGACGCGGCGCCGCTGCATCCGGGCGACGCACCGCGCGGCTGGCGCCACTGGCGCGGGCAGCTTCGCGTGAACGGGGCCGTCCTCGAAGCGATAACGGGGACGGATTTCGTCAACCCGACCACGCAGCGCGTCGCGCTCGAGCCGGCGCGCAACGGCGCCAGCTTCGCGACCAACACGCGGGGCGACAGCAGCTCGTTGCGGATGCGGCTGTCCGGCCTCCGGCCCAGCGCGTCGATCGTGCTCGACCTGGAGGAGGCCCGCGAGACCGGCTCGGCGCCGCCGTTCTTCCGGCCGCCGGCCGACATCCCGGAACGCCGGGTGCGGCTCACCCTCAGCGCCGGCGGGGTCGACCGGGCGATGCCCATCGACGGCTATCCCGACGATCGGATCACCCTGCGCCGCCTGATCCGCAACGGCCCGCGCGACGTCAGCTTCAGCTACACCGACGAGGACAACCCGCGGACCGACGACGACGACCCGCGGCAGGGCGACTACTACTACGTCCGCGTCCGGCAGGTGAACGACGCGATGGCGTGGTCGAGCCCGGTGTGGGTCGGCGGCTATCCGTCGCGGTAGCAGTCTGCGCCGCCGGCGAACGGCCCATGCGCGGACGACGCTGCGCCGGATGCCAGCGCCAGTTGGCATGGTGCCGACGCAGGCGGCGTCTAATCGGGAGGGGAATCATGCGGAGACTGACTGGCGGGCTCACCGTTCTCGTGCTGCTTGCGGGAGGAGCCGTTTCTCCCGCGCTCGCGCAGATCGCGTCCTCCAACGAGGCCGGGGTCGCGATGGGGCACCTGCACTACGTGGTCCGCGACGTCGAAGCGAACACCGCGTTCTGGGTGGCGCTCGGCGGCGAGGCCGAGCGGGTCGCCGACGCCGTCGTGATCACCTTCCCGGACGTGCTGGTGATCCTGGAAGAAGGCGAGTCTGCGGGCGGCACCGAGGGGTCGATCCTCAACCACATGGCCTTCCGCGTGCGGTCGCTGGCCGACGTCGCGGCGGCCGGCCTCGAGTTCGAGGACCGGGGCTCGGGCGTCACCAACGTCTTCTCGCCGGAGGACGAGCGCATCGAGCTGTTCGACGACACGTCGGTGAACCTGAACTTCACCCGCGACGACGGCGCCGCGGATCCCGTCGCCCGGCGGCACAACGAGCCGCTGGTCGGTTCCATCCGCGCGCACCACCTGCACCTCTACCTGGTCGACGACGCGGTGGAGGAGGCGCAGGCGTGGTACGCCGAGATGTTCGGCGGTGCGCCGGGGATCCGCTGGCGCTACGACGCGGTCGACCTGCCGGGCATCAACTTCAACTTCTCCTTCAACCCCGACGCCGGGGGCGCGCCCACGAAGGGTCGCATGCTCGACCACATCGGTCTGGAGGTGGAGAACCTCGAGGAGTTCTGCCGCGGGCTCGAGGCCAAGGGTGTGACGTTCGATGTGCCCTACCGGCGCAGCGAGTCCGGCATCGGATACGCGTTCCTCACCGATCCGTGGGGCGTGACCATCGCCCTGACGGAAGGGTTGCGGGGCCTGTAGCGGCAGGGGGTTGAAATGAAGCGTCGCGCATTGCTCACCGTATGCGTATTCGCCGCTGTCGCCATGGCGACGGGGGTTCTCGGCCAGGCGCAGGTCCGGGAACCGGCCCCGGTCACCGATGCGATGCTGCAGGATCCCGACCCGTCGGACTGGTTGAATTGGCGGCGCACCCTCGATGGATGGGGGTACAGCCCGCTCGATCAGATCGATCGGAGCAACGTGGATGCGCTCCGGCTCGCCTGGGCCTGGGGCCTCGAGCTCGGGGTGACGCAGACGACGCCGCTCGTGCACGACGGCGTCATGTATGTCGCGAACCCGGGCAATGTGGTCCAGGCGCTCGACGCGCGCACGGGCGATTTCCTGTGGGAGTATCGCCGCGAGATGGACGAGCGCCGGCGAAGCGCCGCGCAGATGAGGAGCCTTGCCGTCTACCAGGATCTGGTCATCCTCAACACTTTCGATGCGCACATCGTCGGGCTCGATGTCCGGACGGGGGAGGCGCGCTGGGATACGCCGGTCGGGGGCGGCCAGGAAGGCTACACCTTCTCGAGCGGACCGATCGTCGTCGATGGGACGATCATCGCCGGTATGACAGGCTGCGGGCGTTACCGTGACGACACCTGCTACATCGTCGGCGTCGACGGCCGCACCGGCCGGTTGCTCTGGCGAACCTCGACCATCGCCCGCCCCGGCGAGAGCGGCGGCGACACCTGGGGCGATCTGCCGCTCCTGTTCCGCGCGGGAAGCGACGCCTGGATGACCGGGAGCCATGACCCGGTCACCGGTCTCGTCTACTGGGGCACGTCGCAGCCCAAGCCGCACAACCGCGACGCGCGCGGCACCGACGGCGACGCGCTCTACAGCAACTCGACGCTTGCGCTCGACCCCGCGACCGGTGAGATGCAGTGGTACTACCAGCACATCCCGGGCGATTCGCACGACATGGACGAGTCGTTCGAGCGCATCCTGATCGACTACGACGGCAAGCGCTCGCTGTTCACGATGGGCAAGCTCGGGATTCTCTGGGAGCTCGACCGCGTCACGGGCGCGTTCCGGCGCGCCATCGATCTCGGCTACCAGAACATCCTGGACGTCGACCCGCGGACCGGTCAGGTGACTCACCGGGACGGGATGCTGTCCGACGTCGGCGAAGAGCTCTTCTTCTGCCCCAGCACGGGCGGCTTCAAGAGCCTGCGGGCGATGGCCTATCACCCCGGGACCGAGGCGCTGTACGTGCCGCTCAACCTGAGCTGCGAGACCGCCGCCTTCGCTCCCGTCGAGCGGCGCGCCGGGGGCGGCGGAGGGGGCGCCGTGCGCGGCCGGAGGAATCACTTTCACCCGCAGGCGCCGGACCAACTGGGCGAGTTTCAGGCGCTGGACCTGCGGACCGGCGAGACCCGCTGGCGCCGGCGTCTCCGGGTGCCCTACAACACGTCGGCGCTGACAACCGGCGGAGGCCTGGTGTTCATCGGCGACTGGGGGCGGCGCGTCTTCGCCTACGACGTGGCGAACGGCGAGCTGCTCTGGCAGAGCCGGCTATCGACGATGGCGAACGGGTTCCCGATCACCTACGCCGTCGACGGCAGGCAGTTCGTCGCGTTCGTGGCCGGCCCCTCGATCGGCGGGTCGAGCTGGGCGACGATTCTCCCAGGCGACCTCCTTCCCGACGAGCGCAACCCGCGGGGCGGCAGCGGCGTCTTCGTGTTCGCGTTGCCTTAACGCTGGCGTTGGTCCGTGGCAATCCGTATCGGTCCAAACATGCGGATTCCCAAGCGTAAATACGGGAAAACCGCCATCCTTGTGGTCCGTTCCAGTCCGGGGCGGTCCGCTCCAATCCGGGGGTTGATTGTGGGCGTACCGTGGGTGTACACTTTTCGGTCGAAGCGGGCTGATGCAATGGAAAGACTGACAGCCAAGCGGGCCGAGACGC